>Ga0326512_10002116_pt1 | contig 14722 bp, 16 predicted proteins | sample 1_2617_0518_D_FD_203652 | JGI IMG/M metagenome (GOLD analysis project Ga0326512, IMG submission 203652) | Bovine rumen microbial communities from UC Davis, California, United States - 1_2617_0518 | ecosystem: Host-associated > Mammals > Digestive system > Stomach > Rumen | place: USA... | reverse complement strand
AAGGCCATTTTACACATATTCATAACTCATTATGTAACCCATTTTGCATATATTCAAACATGTTACAAATTAGTTACAAACGTCTTATTTGTAACTATTTTGTAACTATTTGAAGCCAATTTGTTGTTACATTGTTTCCAACTTGTCGCTGTTTGGTTACAAAATGGTGTATAATCAGTTACAAATTGGAGACTTGACATTACAGTATGAATATGATATACTTTAGGCGTAGCCTAAAGAGCTACAGGTTAATTCAAATACAGTTTAGTCCACTGAAATCAGCGCCCACTGCACAGTGTGGGAGAAAGTGAGTATATCATGAACGAATTAATTCTTTCCAGCGTGTCTCATCCTTCTAAGGCTTTCGCGTTCAAGAATGCGAAGCTGAATGAAATCAGCGCGAAGATTGCAGAGCAATCCGACAACATGAACGCGCTTTACAGCGAAGCCAAAGAGCGCGCGGAGGCTATCAACAAAGCGCTCGCGCCCCTCTTTGGTGAGCTTCTCTCTTCTAAATGCTACAAGGACGATGGATTTAAATCTGTCGCGGACTACGCTGAGCAGACGTTCAACATGTCTAAATCCATGGCGTACATGCTCGCCCGTGTTGGCAAGGAGTATCACAATGAGGGCGGAGAGCTTACCGCAAAAGCAGTCGAAACCCTCTCCACTTCCAAGTTGGCAGAGCTGACAGGCGTCGATCGCGTAGCAGTTGCCAAGGCTATCGAATCCGGCGAATTGAACGCGGATTCCTCTTTGGTGGAGTGTCGCGAGTTTGCCGCAAAGCATAAGAAGCCAGGCAAGGAGAAAGTCGTTCCCACTTTCAATCTCTTTGCGATGTCAGGCGGAAGAAAGGACGCTGTCGCGGAGAACGTGACCAAAGAAGAGCTCGAAGGACTCGCCGCAAATTATAGTGGGCTTTCTTTCTACACATCCGTCAAGCTTGACGGAGACAAGCCCACTGCAGCACAGCATTTTATCATGTTTTCCGCAAATGGTATTTGTGCCATGTTTGAGTATCGCCCCTATGTTTCCAAGGCGGCAACCGTCAAGGGCAAGGGCAAGGACGTTTCCAGCTTGAAAGACATGCTCGCGGCCATGTCCCCCGAGGAACGTCTCGAGTTGTTGAAAGCCCTTGACGGTGGAGAGGGTGAGGACGCATGATGCGTCCTCCCTCTCATGATGGTATGAACAGAATATCATGCTATGGAGTCAAATCCATAGCATGACATTTTGTCACCCACGCTTTCACGCGCTAAATCGTTAAAGTTCAGTCCACTATATTGGAGGCCGCTCATGCTTTTCATTGTGCAATTCAAATCGCCCGGCGGTCGCCTCTGTAAGCTCAACTGCATCGCTTCAAATTTTGAGGAATGTCTGAAAAAAATTTCTTCCTTATATGGAAAAAATTTAATCAGCATTACATATGATGCAAGAAAAAATTTGGAGGCGAATATCGATGCCGTATCCTGAGAAAAAAGAGCGCAACGAGCAGGTATTTCACCTGATCGAGTGCGGTCACACGTTCTCCGAAGTTGGAGAGCTCTTTCACATTCATCCCACACGCGTTTTGCAAATTTATAACGCTATGTTCAGAAAAAAGTTCAGTTACCTGAACTTAAATAATAAGGAGGAAAAATTCAATGGCTAAGATCAATTTCAAGAAAATCGCACAGGACGAGCTTTCCCTTTCCCCGCTTATGGCGGGTCGCGATCAGCTCAAAACTGAAGACCTCATCGGCCAGACCGTTACTGTTGTGGCGTTCGACTTTGCCACCATCACCGACAAGGGCGTGGAAAAAACTTTCCCTGTTCTGCTTCTGAAGGAGTACCCCAACCACTACTACAACGGCGGCACCCTCCTTTCCAAGCTCTGCCGCTGTTGGGCGGAAGCCTACGATGGCGATATTGAAATGGCTTCCAGCGACCTTGCAGCTGAGGGCGGTGTCCAGCTTCGCTTTACGGCGACCAAGACCAAGTCCGGCAATAACCTGACCGCAGTTGACGTGGTCTGATACCACCCGCAGGGGTCGGGAGAAATCCCGGCCCCTATTTTAGTTCACTGAACAGGAGGAAAATATGGCGAGAAAAATAACATACGCAAAACTCAAGAGTATGGAAGCCTCCGAGATTAGTAAGCTGAATCAAAAAGAGGCCGCAGAAATGCTCCGCCAGTTTCGGGAAAAATTTCGGTATCGGCAGAAAGCTTTTGATCGCGCTGGAAAAAATGTATATTCTCCGGCTCTCGAAAAAATGGAGGACTACTACGATCGCAATGGAGTGCAGTCCCCTGAAGCAATGAATGTAAATCGTATACGTTCTGAGCTTTTCCACATTCAAGAGTTCTTTAACTCTAAGACAGCTGATGTTAAGGGAGCTCGCAAGGTTATGAGAGATCAGGATGCGAGTATCTTCGGCGTAGACTCAAAGGGCAGGCCATTAAAAAGAATGTCCATAGAGGAGCGAACTGAGTTTTGGTCTACATATGAAGAGTTCCTCAAAACTTTCAAAAATGCCGAGGCAATTTATGGCTCCGGCCGTATAAAGCAATATCTCGGCGACGTTATGAAAGGAGATAAAACAAGAAAAAATATGTTTTCATCGGGGCTTATGGAAAGATTCAATGCCCTGAACGATATGCTCAGAGAAAGCGAGGGCGAGCACCATGTCGAATTACGCAACGTTCGACAAGGACGCTGAGGGCTTGTTGAGTCGGCTGAACTTTCTCAAGGCAATATCAGAAGCCGACCTTCCCATTGTAACGAACAATAAAAAAATTTCGTACTACAACGTCCCGGCCGCGTTTGACATTGAAACCTCCTCCTTCTACATCGACGGAGAGAAAAAAGCTTGCATGTACGTCTGGCAGTTCGGCATCCTTAACTGGGTGACTTATGGCCGCACGTGGGAGGAATTCGACACGTTTATGTCAGTTCTGTCGACTATACTGCAACTGAATGAAGACCTTCGCCTTGTAGTATACGTTCACAACTTTGCCTACGAGTTCCAGTGGATGCGCAAGCGCGTTCATTGGGACAAGCTGTTCTTCCTCGACAAGCGCAAGCCGGTCTACGGTATCTCTGGAGGTTTTGAGTACAGGTGCTCGTTAAAGCTCTCTGGAAAATCACTCGCGAAGGTGGGCCAAGACCTGCAAAAGTATCACGTACAGAAGAGAGTTGGTGATCTTGATTACACTCTCATTCGTACTTACAAAACCCCGCTTACTAAAGAAGAATGGGGCTATTGTGAGGCGGATATACGTGTGTTGCTTGCCTACATTCAGGAAAAAATAGAGGCAGACGGCGATATAACGTTAATACCGCTAACAAATACAGGCTATGTTCGCAATTATTGCCGCAAAGCCTGTTTCAAGCGGTGGAAACGTTACAAGACTCTAATGTCTGAGCTCATTCTTACTCCTGAAGAGTATAGTCAACTGAAACGAGTGTTCTCTGGCGGTTTTACACACGCTAATGCCCACTACTCAAGGAGGGTAGTGAAGCACGTTGGCTCCTTTCGACTTCACGTCATCGTATCCATACGTAATGATCTCGGAGAAGTTCCCAATGTCGAAAGCAAAGCTGATAGAGAATATCGGGTCAGACGAGGAACTGTTCGGATACCTCAATAATTATTGCTGTATGTTCGATGTTACGCTCAAAGATTTGACGCCTAAAGTTGACTTTGACCATCCAATATCAGCCTCAAAGTTGATTCAATCAATTGGCGTAACAAAGGATAATGGTCGAGTAATTTCAGCGGAGTCGCTCACAGTTTCGGTGACTGAACAGGATTTTTTCGTAATCATGGAGTTTTATAACTGGGATTGGGATACTATGGAGATCGCTAATTTCAGGATATATGACAAAGGCTATCTTCCGACAGCGTTCGTTAAAGCAATACTTAAGTTATACAAAGACAAGACGGTGCTAAAGGGCATAGAGGAGGAGCTCGTAAACTATATGATCTCCAAGAACATGCTTAATGCCGCATACGGTATGATAGTCACCGATATTGTGCGCGAGATAATTGAATACGAAAATGATCTATTTCAGTCCACTAAACCTGACTTAAAGGAGGCAATCGAGAAGTACAATAAAGGCATCAAACGATTCCTATATTACCCATGGGGAGTGTGGGTTACATCCTATGCAAGAGCAAATCTATTTTCTGGAATCCTTGCCTGCGGTAACGATTATGTCTATTCTGACACTGACTCCATCAAAGTTCTTCATCCAGAACAACATATGGATTACATCAATAAATACAATGATGAAGTCATGGAGAAACTTAAACGAGCCGCAGAATTTCACAAGATAGACGTTTCTGAGTTTAGTCCCCTGAACCGAAAAGGTGAGGCAAAACCAATTGGCGTGTGGGACTATGAGGGCATCTATGACAAGTTCAAGACAGTCGGCGCCAAGCGTTACATGTATGTTCAGGACGGTGAGTACCACCTAACGGTAGCTGGTGTCAACAAAAAGAAAGCAATGCAATATATACTCAAGACCTACTCTGACCCATTTGATGGACTCGATGAAGGTCTCGTAGTACCGGGAGACTACTCAGGGCGTCTGCTTCTTGATTATTGTAATGACGAGCCATGCTCTGGTGTAGTTACAGACTATTTGGGAGTCGAGGGTGAGTTCAGTGAACTGAGCTACGTTCACATGGAGCCTACAACTTACGAGCTCACGTACTCAATGGACTACAAGGCGTATACAGACGCCTTACTGGAAGTGAGGGATGATTCATGGTAAAATATAGCGAGTTTATCGTAATCGCAGATGGCTGGATAAAATACAGAGGAAGTTTCAAATCCTGCCAGGCATGGTGCAGAAATCACGCTTGGGTGCACGATGCCATCAAGGAACTTATAATCGTAAAGGTGGTAGCAAATGGGAAGGAAATTTGATTTCTACGATATTCGTCGTACAATCAAAGCCTATCCTGATGCAAAGTATTTCATGATCTATGGAGAGCGGAGCAACGGTAAAACGTACTCCGCCCTCGATTATGCTATCGAGCGCTTTGCTAAAACAGGAGACCAATTTGCGTATGTACGGCGCTGGGGCGAGGATATTCGCCCTAAGAATCTCGGCACATTATTTGATGGACATATTAGAGATGGTAGAATCTCATACTGGACTGGAGGTGCGCTTGATTCAGTCAACTATTCTCGTTCAAAATTCTTCCTCTATAAGAGTAACGAAGACGGAAGCCGTGATGAACTTAATGAACCGGCCGGATTCGCGTTTGATCTCAACTCCATGGAGCACTATAAATCGACAAGTTTTCCTAAAGTTAGACTTATCATCTTCGACGAGTTCATGTCAAGAAATGGCTACTTGCCTAATGAATGGGTTCTGTTCACTAATACCCTATCTACCATTATTCGCTTACGGGACGACGTTAGGATTCTCATGCTCGGGAATACAGTTAACAAATATTGCCCGTACTTTGGAGAAATGGGCATCAATCATATTAAAGATCAGAAGCCCGGAACCATTGACGTGTATCATTACGGTCAGTCCGACCTCGAAGTCGTTTGCGAGTATACTGAGTCTTCGGCTAAACGGGGAGGTAAGCCGTCGGACGTATATTTTGCATTCGACAATCCTGAACTTAAGATGATAACTGACGGGTCTTGGGAAATAGCGGTTTATCCCCATCTTGAAAAGAAGCCGCGCCCGGCTGACCACGTAACTGACTTTTTCGTAGAATTTGAGCAAGAACTTCTTCATGGCGAAGTTATAGCCGCAGACACAGGCCCTTATATATTTCTGCACGCAAAAACTACGCCCATTAAAGACCCAGACAATGATATAGTTTATACGACTAAACCGTCTGTCAGGTGGAATTACCGTATGGCGTTAACCAAACACAGTGACAAATTATCCTTATTTATACAGAGGTGCTTACGTGAAAACAGAATCTTTTACTCAACGAACGAAATCGGAGAAGTGTTCCGAAATTACATCATGTGGAGCGACTCATATTCTATCAAGAATTAAGCTCGCTTGGTTTGTGTTCAAGCATCCTGAATGGAAATGCAAACCTTGGTGCTTGAATTGCAAATACTACGACACGTGCCTTGTGGAGTATGAAGCGGAAATGGGCGAAACCATAGAAGGAATCCCTATTGATGAATAAAATGACCCCGTGTAGTCGACTGAACTACACGGGGTTTTCTTATGCAAAGAAGCTGCTCCAAGTTTGGCGGCCACAGATGCCGTCGGGCTCAAGCTGTTTCTCTTTTTGGTAAAGAAGAAGCTGGTCTCTGGTTTCCGTTCCGAAATTTCCATCAGGCTGAAGCCCAAGGAAGTCCTGAAGTATCTTTACGTATATTCCAGAACTTGATACCTGCAACATGGGGAATGTCTTAATTTCGCTCTTTTCATCCCAGGTCAATTCGGAATAATACTCTCGGTACTTTTCCCACTGAATGGGATTAGTTGACTGAACCGGAGTGCCTTCCCAATTAGGACGGTAGAAAATTACAGGAGTCGATCTGACGGAGAACTCACGATAATCTACAGAATCGTTTTTATTTCCTTCGATTGTTCTTACTGTGTGCTCTCCCGATGCGACTACAATGCCGGCATGATCGTCATACTTTCCGTCACCGTTCCAGTCGAAAAGAGCAATATCGCCCTTTTGCGGGTTCATTACTCTCGTAGCTCCAGATGCAATAAGAGCAGTTTCGAGTCTGCCGCAATGCGCAGAGACAGGAACTATTTTCTCTAAACCGCATCCTCCAGATACCGCCCCCACAAAAGCGGCGCACCACGGATCATCAGGCCCCATCTGGTACTCGTCCTTTGGCTTGCTGGAATTATATAGGGCCAGGATAATCGAGTGCTGGGGAGTGCCCTCACGGACTCCGTGAAAGCGCTCCGCTACACTTACGAAATTATTGATAGTATCGTCGACTGAACTCATTCTGTAACGTACACCCCCAATTTAAGAAGCTGTTCAATCAGATTTTTCTCTTCGTCGGACGCCGTAGGTGAAATTACGTGGACTTCACGACACCTCAAATATCCAGTGCAGTCGCCTATTCTAACCATCTTGTGGGCCTGATAGCCATAAAGAGCATTATAGTTAGGAACTTGAATTTGCTTTGGGCGCGTTACGATGATGTACGGTATTTTAGCGCCGAGAGCTCCATAAGATGAACCAAAAGACCCCGAGTGCTGCACAGAAGATTTTGCAGATACAACACTATGAACTGCGTTGGCCGCACCATAAGCTAATCCTTGTCCTATTTCGCCAACAGAGCTTCCGCCAAGTATGCCTCCGATTACAGAGCCGAGACCCCATGCAGCTGCCTCAATCATGCCAGCCTTGATAGCCGCCTGGCTGCCACCAGAAAGAGGAAGCTCTACTGCACAGTTACCGCTGAATTGATATACTATGGTGCTATAATTAACTTCTTCACCATTGACAATAGTAGACTTGGCACAAGTAATCATAGCGATACAGGAGCCATTGTATTCATCAATTCTATAAGTAACATTTACACCATGGCCTACAACATCATCAACGTTAAGCTCGACAATTCCGATAAATGGAAGATAAATATGACATTTAGAATATGGTGCATAGTCTAAGTAGTTGCCGAAATATTCAGGTATTGCCATTGACCCGCAATTTATTTCTGTGTATCTTGAAATAGTTTCAGAACTTACCCCACTATCAAGAAACCCACTCCTGATATTCTTTCTTCCTACGTCCGTAGGAGTGCAATAAAGCTCAAAAAGAGCTATAACCCCATCAAACGGATTATTCCAAAGGGTGTCAATAGTGGTATCCTGCCAAGTAACCCAAAGCCACCTTGAAAAAGATAGAAGCTCACTTTGAGTGGGATGGTACACACTGATTATTCCATCGGCACTTGAAAACGGAAGTGGAATGTATGGAATTTCAGGAGGCTCAGGCGTTCCGCTGGGAGGGGTCGGATAAGGGTCTGGTTCAGGTTCAGGCTCCGGTTCAGGCTCTGGTTCGGGATCGGGATCAGGGGAAGGCGTAGGCTCAAGTTTCTTCTCCGGCTGAGAAGGATCCTTATACGGGTCAGGTTCCGATTCTTGCGGATTATATGGGTTTGGATTAGGATAATCCGTAGGCCAGGGATCAATATAAGGATCAACTTGCTTTTCGGGATCTTCTATGGTGTTCGGGTCTGGATAAGGATCGGGACTTGGAACCGGATATGGATACGGAATTGGGTAAGGAACAGTATCAGGCCACGGTATAGGCCATTCGGGTACTTGAGGCCAAGGAATATCATCTGGCCATTCTTCCGGGCCTGCAGGCCAAGGTTCACCATCAGGCCACCATTCGGGAGGAGTTTCAGGCCAAGGAACCTGTTCAGGCCACTGATCTGGCCCGGTAGGCCACGGAATTTCAGGATAAGGTTCAGGCCATGACGGCGGATAATCTGGCCAGCTTTCAGGCCAAGGAGTCGGCCAAGGAACTTCATCTGGCCAATCATCAGGAGATTCAGGCCACGGAATATCGTCGGGCCATTCTTCAGGATCAGGAGGCGATTCAGGCCACGGAACTGTATCTGGCCACTCTTCCGGATAGTGCGGCCAAGGCAACTCTTCCGGCCATTCCCAAGGTTCGGGATGTGTGGGCCATTCTTCAGGAGGATTCTCTGGTAAAGGCCACGGCATCACTTCCGGCCAATCAGGATTTGGGCCAGGTTCAGTTGACGGAACTGGGTCTGGATAGGGGAATGGAGCAATTTGCGGCCACGGCTCCTCCTCGGGCCATTCTTCAGGTTTATCGGGAGTTGGATCAGGAACATACTCTGGCAACTGCGGAATTGGTTCTGGAGCAGGAAGCGGAAGAGGGGTTACTGGAACCACTGGAATGGGCTCAGGAATAGGTTGATAATCTGGCCCAACAGGATCAGGTATTACTATGGGGGGAAATGGCCAAGTTTCAGGAACGACTGGAACGGTTGGAGCTGAAACTCCGGGAGTCGCCGGAAAAACATCAACTGGCTTACTTGGATCAGAAAGAATTGATATTATTACAGTATCATTATAAGGATTAGTTCCTGCTCCTAAGTCATTACTTGTTGATACTCCAGTACCTTGTTTACGAGTAACACGGCGATGAGTTTCTGGATTTTCTACTATGGTGTCTTGACCCCACCATATACCTCCTTTTCCAGTATTATTCGGATAAAATTCCCCAGATTGAATTACTGTATATTTACCCCCATAAAGGCCTTCTTCAATAGAAGCTGCAATTGGGCCTGCGGACACGCCATGCACCGTTCTATTTAATGAATCAGTCTTTTCGTATGTTTCCGTAAAAGACACTTCTTCATCAAATAATCCTTTTAATTTGTCTATAAGAGCTTGAGGAAGAAGGACTATTGGCCTTAACTTTTGTTCAGCATCTGTAACGAAATCAAGAAATGCTTGTACGTTTTTTTCATCATAAGCAAATGGTAAAAGCGCTTGCGATATTTTAGTCCATAATTCTGGATTTGCTTGATAAAGATTAGCACCAAGATTTACACCGGCAAGAGGAGCTGCAACTGCCGCTGCCTGAGATAGCGGAATAGATAGCAAACCTCCCAATTTGAAACCAGTTGCGGTTTGGAATAAAGTAGCGCCAGCCGAACTAACGCTCGCACCGGTTGCACCGAGTTGCGTAGCCTGAGCGAGTTCCAAAGCAGTAGCCGTTCCAGATGTAGTTGCTACACCGGCTCCTCCTTGAACAACCGTAAGAGCGGTTGTAGGAACGTTCTCTACAATTATAATTCCAGCATTTAATGCATCTTGTAACGTTGCATATTCTCCTGCCGCTGATACAGCCCCCGCTAAAGCTTCCCAAGTCATTGCGCCAGCTGTAATTGACATTAGATCACCCCGCTGTTATTAGTATATATTCGCCGGTATCATTAAATCCGGCAGGAAACTCATATACTGTCTGAAACATAACATTTTCTGAAACTAAACTTCCATCATCAATATACTCATTCCCGTTTTTTCCCATTGATTGTTTATCTACAACAACATTAAGGTTTGAAATGTCTGTCCTAAAAGACATTAAAACATCGACTGCAAATGTCACATCCCAAACTCCCTGCCGAAATGCAGTTCTGTCAACTACACTATAATAACGCTGGAGATCAGGAATATATGCGTAGTTGTATCTAAGAATAGAATCGTTCTCGAACCTGATAACAGGATTCATGACGCTTATTTCTTCGCGTGGAACGCCTTCAAAAATGTTTCCCTCAGTTTCGATTATACGCTTATTTATCACGCGAGAATCGGAGTTGTTATAGTAAAATCTAACTTCCATTATAACCTCCTAAATAAATTCGGATGGGGCCGAAGCCCCACCCGGTTCAGTGGACTCAACTTATGCAACGTAGAACACAACCATGTTCTCGTTGAAGTCGTTGAAGTAGCGGGCGTCCCGCTTGTACCAGTAGTTGGTGAACTCAGCCGGCTCGTTCCAGTGAGTATCGACGCGGCTGTTGTAGCCGTTGACACCGAGGGCGTCGTTGTCGAAGATGGTGGCGAGGATGCCGCTGGCTTCGACTTCGTGGTTCTCGCTGGTCTTAACCTTGATGCTGCCAGTGTTGGAGAAGGCAAAGTCCTCGCCGGAGCCCTGCCAGAAGGGGACAGTCTCAGCGTTGATGAGTTTGGTGTACTCATCGTGGAATGTGTTGCTCTGGAGGAACACGTCCGCCGCTGCGCGGAACTCAGACAGCATGACCACGTGCTGGAGGTCTTTCGGGGTGAAACGCTCCATACCGCCCATGTTGAAGAGGACGGACATGCGGGTCAGACGGTCGATAGTGAGAGCCATCTGGTAGGCGGCATAGCGGATGAAATCAGGATTGAGAATGGCCTGCTGTGCAGTCAACTGAAGTCCATACTGGGTATTGTAGCGGGAGAGAAGGTTGATGCAGCGAGCATTGCCCACACCGGTATAGGTTCCAGCGTTGTTCATGTCGTAGAAGGTCTCTGCGATCATGTTGTTGATGGTACGCATGATAAGGTTGTCGAAAGCTACCGTCATGCCCTTCTCAACCTCGTTGAGAAGCATAGACAGGAAGGCATTGAGCTGGGTTGCGCTGGAGAAGGACTGATACAGGGACTTCTCCTGCACGGAGCGCTCGATCTGGAATGTAGTCATTTTGTTGAAGAACTTGACGTACACGTCAGGCTTGTGGAAGATGTTGGGATCGTAGGTCTGGCCGTCAGTGAGCTCCCACGATTCGTTCTCGGTCGCGGTGGGCAGACGAGAACCGATCTTCTCAAGGATGGAGCCGTAGCGCCAATCGTCCATCATAACGGACGGAGCAGAGCCAGAGTAGGGGCGGTTGACGAACACAACCTTGCCGATGTGGTTGATGAGAGCGCGGACGAAACGGTCAAATGCATTGGCATTGAAAATAGCATTACCTGCATCCACAATGCCGGTGAGATCCTCCTGAATGAGATCATCTTTACCGAGAGTCTCGGTGAGAGAATCGTTGACGATCTGGTAAATCTGTTTTACTTCCATTGTTATTCTCCTTTCAGTTTAGTTGACTATTTTAATAGACCCTTACATTTTTAATTGTTCCTATGATACTTCCAGATGTAGAACCAATGACAAGGTAATTATAGTTTGCTGAAAGAGCCGAAACCGGCTCCCAAAATAGAACTCCATCTTTGTAAATATGCCAATGCCCGGTAGCATCAATATGTATTTTGACTAAACAGTTATCAAAAAAGCTACCGTCTGTTTCAGTAGATTCTACCCAACCAGAAGCATAAAACCCCCATTTTCCGTTATCTCTGTAAATAAAACCTACGCCAGTATTATCGGCACCTAACATTACAAATCTTCTATGCGAACCTGCTGTTAACTGTAAATTTCCAGTTTCAATTTCTATTGTCATGCCATTCCAACCGATGCCAAATCTTATTGCGCTGCTTGCTACGAAATCAGCTCCGCCACTCTGCATTGTAACATTACGAGACCTAGATACGATTCCATGCAAAGTTCCAATAAGAGAAGCCGACAAATCCCAATATTCAACATCGGATGACCCGGAGCTAACATTGACAGTTACTGGTGCGTATCCATCTACTCCGCTCGGAGGACTAAAAGTCCCATTTTGAGTTGCTTCAAAAGGGGAAATAACTGGAGATGGTGTTTGGACATTAACCGTTACTGGTGCGTATCCATCTACTCCGCTCGGAGGGCTAAAAGTCCCATTTTGAGTTGCTTCAAGAGGGGAAATAACTGGAGGCGGTATGAGAACATTAACAGGATCGAATCCGTCGGCATCAAAATCACTTGCCGAGTATTCGCCATTTTCATCGACATTCAAAGGGAGAATAGTCGGTGGAGCAGGAGGATCTGGATTTATACCGGGAACTGTAACCTCATCCTGTTCAGTCACCTGAACTGCACCATTGATTATAATGGGATTTCCGAGCAAAATACTCGTATGCTGAGGAGCTATTTCAATGTCCGCAAACTTCCAGTTATACAGGACAACGTCTCCACATGCGTTGACAGCTTCGATGATTTTTGCATAAAGGCCATCAACAACGGTTCCATTGGCTTCGGCAAGATCAATCCCGCCCATATCAACCATATTGTAAGGATACGGAATCATAATCTCACCTCAAATCCTACAAGGATCATAAAAGGGCAATGAAAGTACGCTGTCAATGTCCTTGTACACCTGGTCGAAATAGTTCCACTTCCATAACTCGCGCTCGGCTGTAAGCATCTGTTGAGTAGTTGTGACACCGATATTGCCTGACCGTATAGTTGTCTCGACCTCGTTACTGGCCCTGACGGAATCGTCCTTGCGATCGTCAGTTCCGCTGACTGAAGTCTCACCCGATTCCTGCGATACTGTTCGATTTGACAGCTTACCGACATTGTCGTTGTTATTAATGCCTGCAACGTACTCCTTCGTCTCGTTCCCGCGACCGTGCTCGGTTGTGTCGACTGAACTGCCATGCCCGAGTTTAGTTTCGGACTCTCCCTTGGCAAGCTCGCGCCTATCTGTCATGTTATAGTTGTGTATAGGATTGTACGCGACTACATTCGTCTCCCACAAATGCTTCCAGGGCTCACCGAATTTAGCCCAGATAATGCGTGCAAGAAGTACCCGGCCGCTTTCAGTGAGCTCAGTGGTTTCACCGAGAAGATTTTTGACAACAGGCGAAACAAATTTGCCGCCGGAGCGGTTGCCGAAATATTCTACATCGAGAATGGCAGATTCGGTTGACTCCTTCCACGGAAGATCAGCACCTATGTACTCAAGCGCATCGAAAATTCCGTAGCCGATCTTCCAGTCAGCGAACGCCTCACGAAGAAGAGGAACATCTGACGCTGACTCCCCGAATGGATTAATGAAGGGCCAATACCTATTCATCTGCTTTCCCCTCCTCAATTGCCTCCTTTTCTGCCTCTTTCGTCTCCTGCTCAACATCACGCTCCTGCTGTTTGTTTTCCCAAGAGCTATTTTTGTCGACTGAAATGGAAGTACCGTACTTCTTGTTCACAGCTTCGATTGCATTCTGACGGCATTCGAGCATATTATCGACAAGAGGAAGAAGCACGTCGGTATTCGCTTGCAATTCCTCTTCGGACTGGTACTCGCGCTTCATATTGAAGTTTGCATTCAGACCGATCTCGTTGTACCATGACGCCTTGAGATACTGCTGGAGCTCAATGAGCTGAATAATGATGTTTGCGGAATTGAGAGAGATATTCTGCACGTTAAGAGAGTCCATCATAGCTTTCCCCATAATGATCTCAAGCTTGCCTGCCTCCAATGCCGCGAGATACGCACGAGCGGAGACCGCCTCTGAATCGGTTTCGGCTGTAATGTTAACGTGCGCGCGAGCGTTAATCTGCGCAGAACGGATAGAAATGTCGTTCTCTGTGAGCTGGGTTGCATATCGTGCCAGCATGTAGAGCAGACCTTCCATCAGTGTATCGTTCTTGACCAGTATACACTCGCCAGAGTAGTTGACTGGACTGAACGGATCAAGATGGTTGGCTATCTTCATGGACTTCGAGAACGAATGATCGCCGTCTCGCAAACCGGGAATTGCGGCGATATATAACGTTTGGCGGAAATACGGATCGGGAGGCCCGCCAAGCCCGCCCGGGAGCGCAAAAAGATTCCCTCCCACCTCGGTGATGCAGCACTGACCGTTAATCTGAAGATAGAGCTCAAGTATCTCCTTCGGAATGGTATCCGGGAGCCCGGTATACTCGAACATCTGATTGGTGCGATTAAGCATCGTCCAGACATACTTGCGAACTGACTTTGTCTTGTTCAAAATGTCGCAAGTACAGTCGACTGCACTCCAGTCCCCTCGATACAGAGGCTGGTCAGCCATGCCTTGTAACCTCCTTTACTAAATCCGTGAAAGCCATCATGACTTTAGTATTCTCGGAGAGAACAGATTTGATCTCTTCGAGAATTTTACGATTGGCACGAGTCTCCGTGACGATGTACCAGAACAAAGCCCCACACACGACGATGGGGAACCCGTACTGGTTAATGAACGTGCCGACGAGAGAAATGGAATTAGGATCCATAATGACCTCCTTTCCCGTCAGATTAGTGGACTGAACTGCGCCAGTCTATAGGATATTACTATCCTATGGTACTATAATAGCACATTTAAGAGTGCTTGTCAATAGGCATTTTGCACAAAATTTT
>Ga0326512_10002115_pt1 | contig 14742 bp, 13 predicted proteins | sample 1_2617_0518_D_FD_203652 | JGI IMG/M metagenome (GOLD analysis project Ga0326512, IMG submission 203652) | Bovine rumen microbial communities from UC Davis, California, United States - 1_2617_0518 | ecosystem: Host-associated > Mammals > Digestive system > Stomach > Rumen | place: USA... | reverse complement strand
TAAGAGACATTTGTTTGCTTTCTTGAATGCTTGTCTTTCCTGATCACTGTATACCTTTTCCATCTTAGCTGCTTTAACGAGTGCACGATTTAATCTTCTTGAGTATTTCTTAAACTTCTTGAGAATTGCATCCGATGGTTCCTGTGAATCATTCAGAATTCCCAGTACTCGTTTGAGTTCTTTGTAGATTTCTTTGTTGATATTCCTGGGAGTAAGAAAGAATGCTTCCTGGAATGCTTCCTCTACCATTGGATCAAGATTTTCATCTCCTGAAAGGAACTGTTTGAGCTGACCAATTGACATACTCTTCAGCTTTTCTGATCCTTGATTTATAAGATCATCGATTGACATATTATCGAAGTCCTCTGGATTGATTGTAGATGAATCATCTCCTGGGAGATCAGCACCGTCTGTACCATCCATCGAAGTATCAAGATCAGAAACATCGCTGTCTGAAACATCATTGAGATCATCATTGATTGCTTCATCTGATCCCATATCCTGAGTTTCTGATGCTACCTTATCTGCAATCTGATCTGATACATCATTTGTTTCTACTGAGATTTCTGTTGTATCTGAAGAAGATGTATCATCTGATGGTGGATTGTCTGAAGTGTCTACTGAAGCTGTTCCTTCATCACCATTAACATCGATTGTTACATCTGAATCTGCGTTAGATGCAGGTGGGTTGTCTGTTACATCTCCATCTGTGCCAAGATCTACTTCTTCTTGGAGATATTCTTCCTGAACGAATCTTGATGGGAAGCTACGCATCTTTTCTTCTTCTAAGAGTTCAGCATATTCCTTGATAACATCCTTAGCATTCTTATATACAGACTTCTTGTTTTGAATATTAACTGCTTTCTTGATCTCAGCCTTCTTTTCTTTACCAAGACCCTTCATTCTAACTCGGCATGAATAAAGCTGTTCTCCATCCCAGTCTGTATCAACCACTACCATTACACAGTACTTATCCGGAGGATCTACAGGTACAAGAGCTTCCTTTGGTGTAGCATGATCCCAGATATCTTCTTCCTTGAGTTTGAAGTTTGAATGTCCTGAATATGATTCATAGATATGAGAACGAAGCTGATAGAAACCATCGATTGAGTTAATAACTGTTAATGATTCAAGCTGCTTCTTTGTGATCTTCCTGTTCTTATCAACCTGGAAGTATACTGGGAGCTTAACGATGTAATCTTTACTTCCTTCTCCCTTAACTGGACCGAAGTTGATCATTGTGTTAACCGGAACTTGTGGATCATTGATGTCGATCTTACCAAATCCAAATAATCCTTCCTGTACGAGATACTCTCTGTACTCAGCCATCTTCTTCTGAACATATTCCTGTCTGCGTTCTTCTATAGCAGCTTCGGAATCTCTGAAGAATGGCTTAACGTATTCACATGCTTCCTTATAGAAATCTTCTTCTGTCTTTAATGCAGTATTCAATGCATATTCATTTACTGTAGGAACAGATGTATCTGCTGGGATATCTGTGAGACGACCATCGAGCACATTAAGTTCAAGAGAACCAATTTCGATGTCATCTTCAAGTGGAATATCAAGAGCATTTGCAAGTGGACGATCTGAAACTCCATTCCTTGCATCGATTGCATCTTGTCCTTCGATTGTTAATGCATCAAGTTCCTGAATAAGATGAGCACATTCAACTACAACAGAATCAGGAATATCATTTTCTGTATGATTAACAACGTCAGGCATTCTTTCAGCGATTTTATTCTTAATAAACGCTAACATGTAAAAACACACCTTTCTTTTAAAATTAAATAGTTATATTATTTACAAGACAACTCCGAAAGTCTCTAAAAATAACTCAGAGACCATTTCAGGTGTTATCTCGTTTAAACCAATATCAGTAAACTCGGTAGTTGACGTTAATTCAACGCCATTTATAGTCGGTTTATTCGTTAACTCATTATAATCCATATTTTACACCTCCACATATGAAAGGAATGAATCAATTTGATCAATCATAATATCGTAAACAGATATGAGAATGACATATTTGAAAAGTATATGAAGATGCATCCTAATATGGATGCAGCTAAGGTAAGAAATATAATAATCAAAATAACAGACGAAAGACTTCGTAATATTCCAAGTAAGTTACATAATAACATTACCAAGGAATGGATCGACACAGATATGTTATCTACCTTTGATTGGATTGAAAATAGAAAACCAATCATTACAGGTAATGGTACATTCTTCAAACAGCATGAAGAATATCTTGCTCCGGAAGTAACCTTTATAGATGCATTGGGTGATCGTCGAGGTAAACTCAAGAAAGAGATGTTAGCTCTCGAGAAAGGTACATCCGAATATGATAACAAGAACACAGGTCAGGGTAACGTTAAAGTTGCTATGAATGCTGAGTACGGTGGATCCGGTACAACTGCATCTCCGTTCTTTAATCTTTACATACCTCCAGCAACCACTGGTACGGCTAAGAACCTTACAACAACTTTAATCTGTTGTCTTGAGTTCCTATCTGGGAATGACCATAAATATGCTAAGCTGAATAATATAAATGAATTGATGGATATGATTAATATAGTATTGAATGATACTAAAGAAAGAGATCATATTAAGGATTATTCATATACACCTGAAGAGGTGTGTAAATACCTTGTAAGTAGATGCAATAATATCAATATGGATGATTATACACAATTATTGAGATATCTCAGTGTATTATCTCCAGAAGAACTTTGTAAGCTGATGCTGTGTAATAATATTCATCTTGTAATCAAGAAGTATGTTCCGAATGAAATGAGTAGAGTATCTGATTATTTGATTAATCATCAACTTGATCTGGAGAACATGACAGTTGAAAGTATCCAAGCAGCTGGATATGGCGTTAAAGCACCTACAGAGATTAATGAAGATATACTTTATATATCAAAGGTAGTATGTGATAACTGTGTATATCCATTCTTAATAAATGATGCCGAAGTAAGATCAAACTATATGGACAGATTGATTGTCTGTGTAACAGATACAGACTCACTTATGGTTCATTTCCCACATTTCATAGACACATTTAACTGTGATACAGGTAACTTCAAAGACAGCTGTTTAGTAGCATCTGCATTTGGTATGAGATTATTCATTGAACATATCATACCTGACTTTGTAGAGTATTGGGCGCTTAATGCTGGAATTGAATCTGAGAAATACAGAAAGAGATTCATATTTAAGAATGAATTTGCTTTCCTTGCAATGGCATTAGTGGCGAAGAAAATGTATGCTGCCAGCATGTTTGTACAGGAAGGAGCAGCTCGTAATATTCATGAGATTGCTGTTACTGGATTATCATTCAAGAAGCGAGATGCTGCAGAGTTCCTTGAACCAATAATGGACAAGATCTATGATAAGTATATACTTACATCGGGTAAGATTGATGTCGAAGGAATATATAATGAATATTGTATGATACGTAATACTATCGTAAGTAACATACATACTTCTACAGAGTTCTTTAAGGTATTATCTTATCAGGATCCAGAAGCATATGATCAAACCAGAGTATTACCAGACCAGATAAGAGGAAGTTTAGTATGGAACAGAATCATTGAAGAAGAACCAATCATTCCTCCAGATAGAATCAAGGTTGTTAACTTATCATTTGATCTGTTGGAAAAGTATAAGGATGATGATTATAAGATCAAAAGAATACTTGAAATCTCATTGGAAGGTAATGAGAATAAAAAGTATGATCCAGTAATATGTTTACCAGAACACTATAAGCAAGTACCAGACTGGATAAGTAAATGCATAGACGTTGATTATACTGTCGATAAGCTTTTATCTCCATTTAAACAGCTTATGAGTTTATTCAATTTCTATTTAGCAGATACAAGAGGTGGAGTTAAACCATCTCGTATGTTATGTATATGAAAGGAGGTGAGTTAAGATGGTAATCCAAGAGATATATGATTGGCTTGAAAGTAGAACAGGTTCTCCATATGATTTCAGAGATGAGATATCCGAACTTGATATTGCAGATGCATTCTTAACCCCAGTAGATTGGTATAATACTATAACAATCACGCTGGATAGACTTGAAGATTGTGTCGAAGATATCAATGAGCATAAGGATGAAATCCCAGATTACTTACCAAGCGCTCAGGATATCAAGAAACTTATCATTGAAGAAACATGCATGTTATTCATGGATAAGCTCAATGAAGTCAAACAGCGTATTGGTATTAAGGAAACTACAATCAATGATGTAGATGACCTGACCAGACAATGTTACATCATTTCTCAAGTAATCAACCTTTGTAAAGAAACTAAGATTGGACAGATCATAGTTGCTTTACGTAAGTTTGAAGAAGAGAATGAAGATTATCTGCTCGATAACTTCGATATCAGTGAAAGAGACTATTCACAGTTATATTCTGATATCACAGATGTCGTAGCAGATTTCGAAGAAAATGAATGAATATAATAGTATATATTAATAATATACTATATATTATCATATTTTCAGAAAGGAAAGATAAAGTATGGCTTTTAACAATTTTAATGGAAACTTCAACAACAACAGCAACAACGGAGGAGAACCAAAGAAGAAGTCTAACTTCAGAGTTGGTAAACTCTATGGTGCAGACGGTATCCTCGATGTAAGCGTATGGAACTCAGATAAGGGTGGCGTATACTGCATCCTCAACATCAAGCAGGCTGTAGGCAAAGACCCTTCAACAGGAATGAATGTATACGAGCAGAAAATGCCAAATGAACTGCCAAGTGTATTCATGAACGTTGAAGCAGTTCGTACTGTACTCGAGTATCTTAAGATGACTCCAGTTGATCAGCTCAATGGTAAGTATGACGCAGGTCAGTCTTCAATTGAGTTTACATCATCTGGTGCTGATGTTAAGATCACGCTTACAGGCAAGGCAGGCACAAGAACAATCACACTCAAGGCAAACACAATCGGAAACAAGAACATCAACTCATCGATGCTCAATCTTATTGACTTCCTTGAGATTGGTTTCAAGTATACTAAGCTTGCTAAGCTCGATACAGAGGCATTCGGAAATGTACTCACATCAGAAGGTGGTACTGGAGAAGCCAATGATGAAGCAGCTCCATTCTGATAATGATTCAAATATGATCGATCTTACTTTCATTGGTAAGGCAGGATTGGTTATTGAGTACGATGACATTGTATCCTTAACGGGTATGAACATCGTAAATTATTTAATGGAGAAAGATAAATCGTTAAAAGTAGATGCTGGAATGTCCTCTTTCGAGGACATTCTATCGTCTTATATTAATCGAACAGATAAAGATTTTTCCATATGGATTAAACAGCTGATCGGTTTAGATGTAAAGAAAGAGAATTTCATAAATTCATATAGAGCATTCAAACCGAATCTGTTTTATGCATATAAATTAATACCTAATGCCTATAAGAATGGAATCAAAGATCTATACATATATAATCAATATGAGAGTGAGGTAATTCGAGAATATCTAAAAAGTTTTGAAGTACCTGTCGGATATGTTTATGGTGATATCCGAGAAGTAATGAAAGACAAAGTTAATTACACATATATTACATGCGACCCAGAGAATGTTCGTAGATGCCGCGACATTGATACACCTTTCGCTGTGACTATATGTGATGATTATATGAGTATGCTTCCTATAGTGAGAGATCATGTGGATGAAGATTTAAGAAACAAAGGTAAATTTGTATCTTATACTTCAATCTTGAATGCGGGAGGTATACCGAAATAGATTATTGAAGGAGGTATTAATTAAAATGGCCAAGAAAGAAGCGACCAACAAGACCATCATTTATGGTTTTGATCCGGATGAGGAGTATACTTATAATGATGCCCATGGAAGTATATATCCGGAGAATGGATTCCCACCAGGATGGAACGGGAAGAGGTACAAGAAGACGAGGTTTATTAACTGGGAACCTTACCCGGAAGACATATTCATTCGTCATTATGGATCTCAAATCCATTGTAACTTTGCAGGGGTAAAGGCTTTAGCACCAACCATCAGAGATATGAATATTTGTCTGTTTCAGATGAGAGCAAAGAGGTTAGACTTACATAATCTTATATGTGAACAGATTAACTTCTTCACCGCTTTATATGATGATGACAATGATTTGATCACTTCGATGTATATTGCTAAGTATAAGACTGACTCGCAGACTTATACTATCAAGACATTTGAAGAGTTCTATATTGATATCTTTGATACATTGTTTCCTCGTAGAACCATTGACAAGATACAGCGCATGGTTGAAGAGAATGACGTTGGTGATGAAGTTGTAGGTCTCTTTCCTTTGGACTTTTTAAGGGATGTTTACATGGTTTCATTCATGATAAAAGTAATGCATCTGTTTGTTGAACATTTCATCATTTCTACAGGTAACTCGCCTAAGGATTTGTTTGAACTCTTCGCACGTGCTGTTACTCATATCATGAATACAATTAATCCGAACATGTATCGGTTACTGTATAACTACGTAAACAAGAATGTGTTACAGACTATAGCGGCTAACACCAATATTTACGATATGCAGAGTATCGAGGGTGTAACACAGAGTACAACGACAATGGTGACGATGAGAAGAACATTACTTTGTGATGGTTTAATCAAACTTACATTCGCAAGTGAATGGGATAAAATCAATAAGCGTCCTACATTTAGTTGTGTTGGCTTAATCAAAGCCATAATCAATCAGGCTTCATTCTTAGCAAGAAGGACTCAGCTTAAGAAGAGTCTGGTTAGTGTCGATGATATGTCTCAGTTATTGAATGAGAATATTTCATCATCATCTCCAATTAGTACAATCAGAAGCTTTAATCCTGGTGAATATTGCTGTATGACAAAGGATCTTAATATCATCATAGGACAGATTGCTCTGGATATAGATGTCTCATGTGTAGACTATTATCTGGATCATCTGGTAAGTATGAATGATTTAAGTGAGCTTATGATACAGACTGTGCTTTACAACAGATTCCATAGTAGTATCAACATCAATACTCTTTCATTGAAGCAGAAGTTCATATTACTTCTGTATGTGAGAAGGATGATTATGGATATCTATAACTTGAACGAAGAAGATACTCCGAATAGTCCATTAATAAACATCTTAATGGGTAAGGTAGTAACATCTTCAGAAAAGAGTTTAACACAGAAGGATCTTAACAATATCAAGAAGTACATTAAGCTGAATAACTTAAAAGATTATCTGTTAAGTGAGAAAAACGTCACCATGTACATTGAGAATATCATGAACTGTGTAATGGCTTCGTATACGGTTGTAAATCATAATGCTCCAGATTTACTCGATACACCATTAGTGTATGAATCTGGACAGATGACTTTACAGTTACTCGACATGGTTGTTGAGATATTCGAAAGAATGTACGATTAAAGATATGAGATAATTGGAGGTTAAAGGAATATGATCAGATTAATTAGATGCAATCTGGAACACGAGTACATTGCAGATATGATAACACACAATGGTTTTGTTATAAAGCCAGATGAAGAGTTTGGTCCTGTAGATGCAAACAAACTCATACATGGTAATCAGTACATGGATACTGAATTCAGATGTGAGTGTGGAGCATTCATGGGTCAGGATATAATCGGACAGAAGTGTCCTGTATGTGGTACAGAAATCTCATTACATTCTCTCAATTTCGGTTATACTGGATGGATTGACTTAAAGAAGCATAAGGTCATTACCCCGGTTTATTATGAGATGCTTAAACGTGTACTGTCTGCAAATGTTTTGAAATTCATCTTAGGAGATTATAAAGCAGATTATTCTGTTCAGTACAATGAAAATGATACTGAGTTTGAGAAAAACAAGAAGCAGAAGAAGAGTGGTAGAGTAGCGGCTAACGATATCAATGCCATTATTAAGAATATCCCAAAGAGTAAGCATATATACATGGGCTTAGGTCACGATAAGTTCTATGAGAACTTTGAAGACATTATCATGCATTGTGCACGTTCTGGTACAGATGAAGAACGGGATATACTTATTGAGAATAAAGAATCCGTATTTACATCTAAGATTCCAGTTTATTCAACAGCATTTCGTCCAGTCTCAGAAACATCAGAAACAAAGTTCTATCCAAAGATAGATAAATTCTTCGCAATGATTGCGGTCGATGCAAATAATATCGACAACATGTTCTTGGATATAGAGAAGATCCAGTGTCTTAATAATATCCAGAATAAACTTAATGAAGCAGCTAAGCATTTGATACAGAATGAGATCGCTAAAAAGAATGGATTCGTCCGTTCTGAAATATGTGGAGGCACATTCTCGTTTTCAGCTCGTGGTGTTATTACACTCGATATTTCGTTACGTGCAGATGAAGTAGATCTTCCATACAATATGATGGTAATCGCATATCAGTATAAGATCACACATATACTCGCAACCAGATATCATATGACTCTGGAACAGGCGTATCTGTTCGTAAGTAAGACACCAAAAGATCCAGTCATAGTATCCATTATGGATGAGATAATCAGAGAGGTTCCTTGGATATTCATCTTAAGAGAACCTACAAACAATCTTGCATCCATCGAACTTTGTAAAATACGTAATTACAAAATGGGTGATGATACTATCAGCTTACCACCTGAACCGCTCCCGGGATTTAATGCGGACTTCGATGGTGATGCTTTGAACATTGGATTCCTTCCTCCAGAAATTGTCCCGTCATTCGAAGCGTTCCATTTATCATGCTTAACCAACTATATCACGGAAAAGGTTACTGTCAACCTGATGAGTTGGTGTGCGATAGACCTCGGCGCTATAAGCAGCTAATAACCTATTAATTCAATTCATTTTATAGCTATCTCCCCCGTAATGGGGGAGTGCTATTATTTTTTATTTCTATATTTATATAATATATGATAATCATTTAATGATTATTTTTGTACACATTTAAGCTTTTTATATTGAAAGGAACTGGTGATAGTATGCATGAAGAATTATTAATAGAATATTTTAATAAGCTTGAAAAAATATTCGAACTTGACGAAGATATCAAACAATACAGAGAAAAGATGGAAAAAGAACTTGATACTGAAAGAAAGGAATTAGGTGAAATCATTTTCGCATGTAGTACAAGACAGGAAATAGTAAATATCTTGAGAGAAAGGGCAATGAAGTCCGATCTCAGAAACAGCATTTACATCGGGTTACATGTAAAGCAGCTAAACCTGATGAAGGAATTGCAGGGACTCATGGATGAGCTGGGAATGAATAATACAGATATACCAGTTTTAGACAACCTTACCGGATCATTGAATGAGATGGTAAATGCTTTTGAGAACAAGATCAGAGAGATGGCCGAAGGATTTCAGAGAAACTCTTTAGAGTTTAATGCGTTCCTTACGAACGCATTAAATGGGTAAGAATAACTGTTGGGCTTGATATATAAAGGAGGAAGTAAAATGTATTATTTAGTAAAAGACGGTAAATCGTACATGGCTTACTATGAAACATATCTTGGTATAGCTCAGGGAGAATGGAACGGAGAAAGCTTCGAGTGGGAAGAAGACATCTGCATATTCGGCAATATTATTGCTGAATATCAGACAGAGGAAGAACTCATCAAAGCATACAAGGAGGCGATTTCATGAATGTACTGAAATGGTTTGAAAACAATCTCTGTACAAACAACGAAGAATTTAGCTGTGAAAGCACATCAAAGCTTGTCTCAGGTTATGAACTGATTACATATCTGAACAAGCTTAATGAGATGATGTGGTACAACGGTAAGCGTCAGGTCAATTCATATAACATGGTAGATGATAGCATCATGTTCGGTGATAATTTCACTTACATCTACCCATACACAAATGACTATTACAAAATCCGTATGCGTAAAAGTAAAGACGGAAAAGAATGGTCACTTAAAGAAGACGGTATCAAAGCTTTATACTGGAACCATGTACCACATGGATATCTCGGTAAACCGAAGAAGAACCGTTCCAGTTACTACAACATGAAGTACCGTTCAACAAAGAATACTGATATTATCTACAAACTTCTCCTGAAGCACAGTTTCAACCAGAACGAATTATGTCAGCTGATAAAGGAGATAAATCAGTACAACAGTAAAAACTGCTGGTACACAATGGACTTTATCCAGTGGAGTATTCCTGGCAAATTCTTCATTGGTGGTAAGGAATATAATGAGATAAAACTCAATTTCTCTTGGGACTTATTTACTCGCAGAGACAAATATAATTTCATAGCACAGACAAAAAACAACAGCAATGAATTCTCTATTGGAAACAGCAAGTGGTGTGCAAAACATGCACAGTTTGAAATGGTTAAAGGAGGATGGTACTACCTCGCATAATCACTTGACAAAACACGTTACAGAGGCTCCCCTTTCGGGGAGCTCTCTGCGTTGTGTTTTTTTTTTTTAGTTTGGGTGATAAAGAAGATGATGGTGCTCGAGACGGGATTTGAACCCGTAAGCCGTTAAGCGCGGGATTTTAAATCCCGTGTGTAAACCAGTTCCACCACTCGAGCTTATATGGGAACTCAAGAAGCCCATAACTTGAGTTCCGGTCGATTATGAGAGGTGTTTTCGAAAGAAAACGGAGGGAAGTCAAAACTGTACACAGCGGATACAGATATGACAAAACGCACGTATCGGACTTGAACCGATGTCTTGTACCTTACCATGGTTAGCACACGCCTTAACCACTTGACCAACGTGCATACAACCTTATCTAGAAAGGTTGTTGATGGGAATGAGCAGGACTCGAACCTACGACCACGGTACTCCTTCTTCTCGTGATTTTATCCAACTAAACTATCATTCCCATTGAGAGCTTGGATATGGTACGAGATGGAATGCGTACTTTACGTCCAATTCAAACCCGCTCCGGGTACTCTCATAATGCAGCTTTATAGGGGATTCTGCTACCCCAAGAGGATGTGCTGGAGTCGAACCAGCAACAACTCAACGAGTTTCACCTCGTTTGCTTCCATCAGCTCTCGTGTACACTACTGAGTTTCATCCAAACGGTCATGGCAAGACTCGAACTTGCATCCCCGGCTCCTGTATGTGACAAGCACATAATAACCTTGACGATTTTCGTCTATTATACGACATGACCATATGATTGGGAGGATCGGATTTGAACCGATGAAGTATTTCACCACACAGCGCGCAATTATGTGTACCTTGTCCACTTGGTAGTACGCTCCCAACGAAGATTTTTATATTACATAGAATCTTCTTAACTATGCCTCGACGGGATTCGAACCCGTGTCATATCACACGCAGATATATGCTAGACCACTGCACCACGAGGAACAAGGCACAATCTTTTATTCAACTTTAAAAAGAGAAGAACTGCTGTACGTGCCTTAATTGGGCTAGAGGGATTCGAACCCCCGCATGGATGGATCAAAACCATCTGAATTTCCGCTTTTCTATAGCCCAATATATAATCATGATAATATCAAAAGTAAAAAGGTGATTTTGAAAATTAAGAGTAGAAAAGAAAGTCGCTTTTAGTATAGGGAAACTAAAAGTGAGTGTGTATGCATATGAGTATAAATAAAATCCATAAGGATATGTGTAAAATTGAATTTTAGGAACAGATTATATTCGTTGATATTATCATGATATATAAACCCCAGCGTCAGAATCGAACTGATGTCTCATGTATGTGCACCTACAAGAGAATGAGAATTACCGTCTCATACGCATTACCGTAACGCGTCAACACCGGAGTGATATTATGTAAAATGATTTTAGTCCATGTACACCTCTTATGAGTGTTATGATGATACATTGATAACATGATTAATTGAGATTCATCTGTGTATAATACCCAGGGGAGAATATTACACTTGAGGGTGAACGAACATAATGTATCAAATATACACCATTTTATTACTTAATATGTGATTAGGAAATCATAATATATAATATCTCATATTAAGTAAGATGAATATATAATTAAAGTATGAATAATACTTACGTTGGGAAATTCGCTGAAATAAACCCACAATAAATTTTAAACCCCTTTAAAATATATCATAATACTTAACACGTGTTTGTGGGGATCTATGCATGATCAGAAAATATCTTGTACTTTAACACGTGAAAAATAATTGATGATAAAGAATAATAAATCCCCACGTTCTTTATATCAATCATTTTAATCTTTTAGTATATATCGACCTATTATTTTAAATTTATATATTTATATCATTAATATGTAATGATCAGAAATGATTGTTGCATGTACGAATAAACCTTTAATATCTAAGGAGGAAGTAAACATGGCAGACAGATACACTGATGATGACAGATATGAAAAAGTCATCAACGATATCCGAAATGGTTTTTGTAGTTCTGATAAAAAGATCACAGACGATATGATGGATGATAAGTTCATTATCTGGGTAATGGAACAAACAGCAAACGTATATAGAATGAGATGGGGTTATAAAAACTACGGTGTCATTGAGTGCTACGCTGATGGCGTTGGATTTAATGAATATGCTAAGCAAGAAGGAATACACCCATCAACAGCAAGAACCCGTTACAAAGTTGGCATAAACAACATTAGACACAGTATCCTTGATGGTTTTAATGTTTTGAAGAATCTTCCAATATCAAATCCATCAGAAGCCATCAAGAGAGATTTACTCACTCCACGACTCAGTGATGAGGAATCAAATCTTGAGGTGTTGTTAAAATGTAATGAATCAATCTTAGCTCTTGAAGAACTGGGATATGTCATCTATGTGAGGAATGGAAAATTCACTGTCGAAATGGATGATATCAAAATTGCCGTCACAAACAGCACAAATGACATAGATGTTCTTGGAAGAATTTTTGTTTAAGGAGGAATAATTCAATGGCAAGAGACAAAGTAACAAGACCAACACTTTCACAGGACACTTTAAACGCGTTAAATCAGTTGAAGAAGAAAAGTGTTGAAATACCTGTGGAAGAAAAGATTCACAAAGTTATTCGTGAAACAAGGCGTCTTCACAAGGGTCTCATGGTTCTTATGAACAAGGATCAGCGCAAAAGACTTGGAAGATGGGAATGTGGTGGTTACATCATCAATCCAGATAGCAAGAATCCACGTGTAATTCTTTCGGTATCTGAAGCGAATTATGCACATCAGATGATCGTGTATTATTTATCAAGGTCAAACTACATTAACATCGAGAACGTTAATAAGCTCAACTATGATCTACCTGATTCAATCAAGGTTAGATTTGATATGGGTGATACACGTGGTTTCGGTGTTGGTGGTGATAAGCTTGATGAATGGCTCAGTAATCTCTTGACTGAACAACTCAAGAAAGTCAATGAGTTACTGGAAACTACACCTATCTCGCTCCAGGGTTGTAACATTTACGACTCTGATTCAGAAACCATTCACATCTTCCCAGACGGTTTTGATGATGCTGATTTCAACTCTCCATACCATGGTAACTGGGTAGATGAAGACGTTGATATCATACTGCCTGAGGATTCGATTTTCAACAAGGATGATGTAATTGAATTCATCAAGAATAATGACGTCTATGAATGTCGTGATTACATTGAAGAAAAACTTGGCGGAACATGGGCATGGTTTGGTGCATAGGAGGATTTTACAATGGAAGAAAAAATGAAACGTTTAATGGAGTTACTCAATGATGACTCCAATAAGGAAATTCTTGAGTCAGAACATGAGGAATGGGAAGACGATGACGAAGATTGGGATGACGAAGGAGGCAACTATGTTGCTGAATTTGGTTATTATGCCAAGTACAAAGATGAAGAAATTCGTGATGAGATCGAAGAGCTTGCTGGCGAACTCTTCACTTGTAACGGAGGAAGACCGAACTACAAAACAATCAAAGAGTTTGAACACATGAGCGGTTATGAGGTGGGCCCTGGTGAATCCGATTCATTCGGATGGCTCACAGGTGTTATATCCAAAGATGATACAATGTACATCTGCTGGGGTTAATTTCATCAACAATAATGTTACACAGTGTCCCACCCGTAAGGGTGGGATGTTCTGTGTTGTTATTTTTTTTTTATGCGGCTTCTTCTTCGTTGAATGCATTAAGCATTTCATCGATATCAAATACTTCAATTGATCCAGACTTTGTTTCATCTGAACGAGAGATGAGTTTCTCAAGTTCATTCTTTGCAGCAGCAAGAAATGCTCGCTTGGTAATTGGATCTGATTCAAACTCTTTGTATACGTTCTTCCATGTGAATTTATTACCAATCAATTCACCATTATCATCGATAACAGTATAACCAGCTTTGTTTCCTTTGAGACGTCCCTTTGAATATAATAAACGTATAAGTGTACGTATATTATCAATACCTTCATTTGTTTTATCAATGATGAGTTCAAATCCCAGTCCAGTCTTTTCATTTCCTGACTGGTTGGTTGATGACTTGGTTGGTTCAAATAATACTGTATTACCATCGAATCCATCCTGTGAAGATGTAAAGCGTGAGTCTGGAGATGATAAACCGGTCATATTGATTACTGCAGATGCATTGAATTCAACTGCAGATCCACCCGATATACGTTCGTCTGCAGAACCATACTGGAACTGTTTCTTTACTCCACCATATGCTTGGAGTGTCATGTTGGTTGTCTTATGGGCGATACAGAGAATCATTATGTTTGCTTCCTTGAGCATTGGAA
>Ga0326512_10002114_pt1 | contig 14759 bp, 26 predicted proteins | sample 1_2617_0518_D_FD_203652 | JGI IMG/M metagenome (GOLD analysis project Ga0326512, IMG submission 203652) | Bovine rumen microbial communities from UC Davis, California, United States - 1_2617_0518 | ecosystem: Host-associated > Mammals > Digestive system > Stomach > Rumen | place: USA... | reverse complement strand
CCTTATTATAATGAACACTGCTTGTGAACATAGGCTTAAATGTCTTATTAGCCTTACGCTTTTTCATTCGCTTGAACATAAGTTTGTAAAACCATCTGAACTGTAACATTGCTTGGTAGAACTGATTGTTCTTGTGTAAGTGCTCAGGATGATATGTGTAAGAATCTACGGGCTCACAATACACGTTTGGCTCAGCAACATGATATGTAAAATAGTCCTCATCACTCGGTAAAAACTCAGATGCATCGTATACATTTCCGTGTACATCCTCAAACCAATGGAACATCTCAAGTTGTTTCTTGTTTATCTTCATCATTTGCTCCTCTCATAAATAAATCTATGCCCATCTGTGTACATCTTTCATCAGACTTCTCTTTGCCATACAAAAGTCCTCTCATACCAAACACATCATGCATCAAATCCAAACCATCTTCAAAGAGTGCATACTCATCATTCATTAAAGCGGTATGGATAAGTTTCTCAAGGGTCTCAATACCCCTTTGGGTTTTCTTCTCAGATAAAACAACTACTCGCATTTATTTGTCTCCTTTATTTTAAGCACATCAAACTGCGCTTGAATCCTTATGTCTTGTCTTACAAGAACATTGTGCATTCGACCCGTCACATCACAGCAAGTGTCAAATTCGGGGTGTGACGTTATTTTCTCCACATAAGGCTGTGCTAAAAATATTTGGTCTTGTATTTTCACATAGCAAGGTTTTTCACTTGTCAAATCAGCACCGGAAAAGTCAAAGTAGTAAGTACCACAATATCCACATTTACACTGATATGGTTCTATTGGCGCATTACAATTTGGGCAGTTAGTCATCGTTTACAGAATCCTCCATAATCATTTGTTCGAGTTGTTGCATCATCAACTCCTCAAGGTCTGCAAAATGCCTACCGGTTCTTACCCAAAATTTCTGTTTGTCAAAGTCAAGCATAAACTGACCTTTGGGGCTAATACACTCCCATTTACCATCCCATCGTATGCTTGTGACAATGGCTCTGCTGTGTGTCATTTCTGAGTATATCTCATCAAAGGCAATTACTTTTGCTTTTTGCTCTACGGGCTTAAAGTCCTCACACTTCATATCATTACCACATCTACCATCGTGGTTGTAGCCACACTCATAATCTCCACACAACTCATCATCCTCAGTGGTTTCACACTTTTCTTTGGTCTCAGCCACTTGGGTTTTTTCTTTATAGTGGTTTTTACCATCACAAGTGGCACAGTTAGGGATGTTAGTAGAATTGGCACACTTATGACAGTCATTATCTGACTGACCACTTTCCAACTTCTCAAGGAAGTCTAATGCCTCAGCCACAGAATATTCATTAAGAATCATTGTGGCATCATAAACATCGTGTGCCATATCATACTTAACTGCTATCAACTTCTTTGCACATTCCCAAGCAACAACAAGTCCTTTACGATACCCATTATGCTCCGCTTTCAGACTATTGGCTTGCTTGCCATCTTCATAGCCTTTATCATAAGCACTGCGAACTGCATTTACACAGATTTCTGCCTCATAGTTTGCATTATTCATTGTTATCCTCCTTATTCCTCACTTTTTTCCTTATATGGTTTGGGTAAAGGCATCCATGCAACAACCCTAAACGTACCACTTGCAAACTTTCCAGTAGTCCAAACATCTTGACCCCACTCATTATCACGATAACCTACCTCAAAGGCATTATAAGTAGTCCAACACAATACCTTTTCGCCATATTTCGGCAACCTCTCACTAACAGGAATCCACTTAGGGGTAGCATCCTTATAGCCTTTTTCATATTGGTCTCTGTCATACTGCAAAGCCTTTATGAGTTCTTCCTTATTGACATCAATGCCAATTTCTTTGGTGACTTTCCAAACCTCCCCCTCGATTGCCTTGTCTATGTCAAATGCTACTTGTTTCTCAATTAGATTTATAGGTGACTCATACATCCTAATTACCTCCCTTTACAACTCTCACATCTGCTGTGAATTTCCACTGATTGCTGTGCGGCTGAAATGCTGATGTGAACTTTGTATATGCATCGAAGTTTCTTGCCAACTCATAAGCCAAATCCTTTACCAATATCTGTCGGATATTCGTATTTGGGTTGGATATTAAGGCTACGGGGTAACAACGCTCAAACCTTATAGTGTCAATAGTGCCACTCTCACAAACTTCAAAGTGGGGAACATTCATATTGGCAAGTTCTTCATACTTCTTTTTATAGTGTTTTGCTTTCTGACGTGCGTTCATCGGTTTCAAGCCTCCTCTGTTGTTTAACTTTACAAACATTATACACTATATTTGTAAACTTGTCAACACTTTATTTCCAAGTTTTTACTCTCTTGCAAAATGTGTATAAATCCCCATCAAGTTTTGCGAGCCTCTCAACTGCCTTATCATAATTTCTCTGCACCCATTCACAAGTGGAGCAGTATGTAGGGCAGTACCAATCATTTGCTGTGCAATTATCACATATGCTTTGGCATAAAACATCTGCTGTATCACCAAATTCCTCTTTGACTTGCTCTACTGTCATCATTTCTTGTTCCTCATTATCTCAGCATAAATCTCATCTATGTCATCAACACCTAACAACTCTGCTTTAATTGCTTGAATGCAATAAACCACACCTTGACTGAAATCACTCATCTTAGGGTCTACTGCATCCTCAAGTTTATCCACAAGGCTACGGACTTTGCTGTTAAGACTGTCTGCATCCTTTATTACAACTTCGCCACATTTAATAGAGCGAATGATGTCAGTCTGTATTGCTCTGTATGCTCTTACCCCGCAGACAAAGTTAAGGTTTTTCACAAACTCATATGATTCCTCTGAAACGTCAATTATTACTTTCACTTTCTCACCCCTTATCTGCTTCTATGATTGTTGGTGCAATACGAACATAATTACTTGGGTAATTAGCTATATCCATAGGCTGTTTTAGTAATTCTTTTTTGTCAATTAAATCTCCATGTCCTTTTGGAAGTGGTGTGCCGTTCCTAATCGCCTCTAATCCCCACTCTTTCATTTCAGCAGGAAATGTGTTATACAAGTCACTTTTTAGTACATCATATTTTTCTTTGGATATCTTAATTACTAATTCTATATCTGCCATCTCTTATTCCTCACTTTCTGCTAAAGAGTTATAATAATTTTCAAGTTCTTCAAACTCTGCATCGCTTAATCCGAATACTTCAAAGTATGCCCAACCATAACAAATATCAATGGTCAAGCCTTTATCATCATATATTGTACTCATTGCATCTCCAACAAGATTCCGACTGCTGAAAATGCCACAGTTGGCAACATTATAATATTCTTTTACTATTTCCTTTGCCTTTTCAAGATTGTTCATTTTTTATCCTCCTTTTCTGCTGTGTACTTGTTGATGATTTCAAGGCAATCTTTATACTCACTTATGTTTCTGTCATCATAAGCAGATATTTTATCCTCTATCTCGGCTCTTATCTTGTCAAGTACAGGCTCTTGCTTCATAGTTAGATTTTGCTCATCCTTATCAGCCCACTTGAGCCATTTACCGCAGTATGAGCAATAAATACCTTTTTGATTGCCTTTATCAGCAAAGAAAAAATCGTTATGTCCACAATTGCATTTATAATCTTTAATTCTCATTCCTTATCCTCACTTTTTGCTTTGTAATTATTACGAATACCTTTTACACATTCATAACAATTACTTCCGTCAACTTCATTTTGACATTCGCAAGAACCACAATCTGAACCTGTCGGTAACATCTTGCAACCGCAATCGGGACAATGTTTAAAAGTAATTGGGTAGATTTGGGGGTGATACCCACAAACAGAACAATACCCATTCCCAATAGGCTTATCTTCGGGTTCTATCCAATGCCCTGTCTTTGGCTTTGGTGTGACGGGTGGTAAATCCTCAATATAATTAAGCAAATTATTTCTTGAAACATGGTTACATTGAAGTATCTCACCGCTATTGTAATGTTCTATTACTGCTTTTCTGCTAATACAATCACAAGGTTTTTGCTCTAATACTTCGATTGCCATTTCGAGTGCTTTGAAAAAACTCTCTCCACATCTAAAGTCATATTTACTATGAATACCACAAGCATTTAATTGAGATTTACCTTTAATCATGCTTTTAAACATTTTTATTACTTCTTCTCTTGTCATTTCTGCTCCTCCATATTAGAAATTATCTTCAAAATAGTCTGCCAACACATATAACCCTATGGTCAATAAAATCACATCGAGTGTTGTAAGCAAGAGAAGATATACAAACGCTATCCATTGAAATACTAAAGATAGTGCAAATAAAACAGGGATTCCTAATATTACAATAGCTAAAACAATCGCACCAATAAACTTAAATAATTTATTCATAATTCTTGCTCCTTTACTCTTTTTAACTTAGTCTTTATTCGCCTTGGTCTGAGTTAAAGCGAATAACTCGGGGTTAAGTCATTTCTGCTCCTTTCTATCTGCCTCTATGATTGGCTTTGCTTCGTCTATTACCTGGATAGCTGTTTTATTTCCATAAAGCTCTCCCATAAGTAGTGCTACGTTTAATTTAGACGCATCAATTAAATCTCCGTGCCCTTTAGGAAGTGGTGTACCATACACGATTACCCCAACAATCGAATTTTTATCAGCTTTCGGATTATTTTCTTTAAGCCACTCATATTTCTCTTCGGGTATCTTAATTACTAATTCTATATCTGCCATTATTTTAGTTTTCCTTTCTGTAAGGGCTGTTCCACCAATTCCTATCAAGCATAACTACATCTTGTACGCCACCTCTTACAACTCCTGTTCTTGTATAAACATAAGTTGTTGATGCTCCCTCGTCTATATGCCCATCAGTAATATGAAACATAGCCTTTATCATATCTCCGTTAGTCGCTCCCTCGGGTATCTCGATAAAGTCTACTTTCTCATAGGCTAAATCATAGGCTCTATCGACTTTAATGCTCTCTATCGCAAAGGTAAGGGCTTTTATCGTCTTTTCTCCCTCGTCTTTGGTACATACACCCTCGGAAAGTAACCTTTTCCAATGGTCTAAATGCTCCGTAAGTGTTGCTATTGCTTCTGTTCTTTTGTCACTCACTTTTATTCTCCTTTACTTTATCCAGAATCTTTAGAGTGCGTTAAACTCCTTGTCAATTTCGTCAAGACGTTTCATAAGGACTTCATGAATTGCGTCTTTAAGTTCTGTTCTTGTCTGTTCATCCAGGGAAATGAAACTAACTACTTCCCCGTCATAGCAAAACCCGGTATGCTTGTCTAAGCCCTTAATTATCTGAGCTTTGATTGTCTTACTGTCACAATACATCTTAGGGTAAGGGTATCCAACAATACCAAATAAAGCCTTAATGCACTCTCTACTTTCACTAAGCTCATTTGCTCTTTTTAGTTGCTGTTTATTCATTTCTTATCACTCCTTTTCTGAATCTGTCGGCTTGTATGGCTCAGGTATGGGCATCCAAGCTAAAAGTCCTTCTTCTCCAACTTCCCACTGCTCATGGTTTTCTTTGATTTGAAATACACCTTTCCGGTTGTAGTATTCCGCAACCCTTACAACCTTATCTCCTTTATAATTCACAATGGTTACTAAAACTCGTTGAAAATCTTCGGGCAACCTCTCACTAACAGGAATCCAATGCTCTGTCTTTGGCTGAATATTTGGCATAAAATATTCTTTTATCCATTGTGAAAGAAACTCTATTTTGTATGTACCAAAACCGACATATTCTTTGCCGTTCTCTCGATACTTTATAGAGTAATAAGGCTTTCCTTTATATTCTGGATATGTGCATAAATCGGCAGGTGGATAATTGACAACAATTTCAATAAACTCTTTGCTGATGCAATCCCCAACTACTAAATCTTCCTTAGCTGTTGGCTCTTGCTCTAATGATTCCAATAAGTTAGCGGTATCTCCGCACAAATCAGATACAATAATATGTCCAAATGATGTTCTATCGTTTTCATGCTCTTTAGCACATTTTCTTAATGCGTTTATGTGATTCTTATAATCTGTCATTTCTTATTCCTCACTTCCGTTATAAGGCTTTGGTAATTCCATCCATGCGTCTGCATATATAATGCAAGTGTTGTCTCTTAGTCTAAAGTTATGTCCGTCAAAAGGATATGTCGATACTAAATCACCTGTGCTTATTAGATAGAGTCCTGTTTTATCGGGCAGTCTCTCACTAACAGGAATCCACCCTGTCTTTGGCTGAATACTCGGCATACCTTTGATTGCTTTTACAACATCGTCATAATGAATGTATGGTACGTAACAGTCTTTATATGGTACTAACTTTGAATCTGCATCACAACCAAATTTATCCCAAGTATCAACTGCTTTTAATAATTCGGCTCTACTAATGCAATCCTCGCAAGGCTCTGGAAGCGTTTTTTCAAGCTCTTCAATACTTACAACCTTTTCCTTGCCGTTGACGATTAATTTGATGAATTTACCGTCGTCTCCGATAGCTTCAAAACTGGCTTGTATCTTTGGCTCGTTTCCCATAGCTTTTTCAAGTTCTTCTCTTGTCATTTCTGCTCCTCTCCTTTCTGTTCTAACGCATCTGCTATCTTTGCAAGGAATTGCGCAATAGCACCGAGATATATTGTCTGCTGTAATTCCAAAGGGGCTTCAATTTTGTTCATAGTTTCTACTGATTTTTCAAGTTCTTCGTAGTTTGTCATTCCTACTCCTTTCTTATCTTTAATCCATATCTCTTATGTCAAATCCTTGATATATAGCGTTTCCAAGTGCCTGTACCAACTGTTCATCATTCGCATAATCGTTATATCCGAGATGAACAAATATTCCATGTATCATCTCATGGCATATAGTTTCCGCTTTAATGTCCTCTGCCATATCCTTATTAATGCGGATTTTGCAATCCTTATAATCTATCTGCCCATAATGGCAATCAACGTCAAATTTATCCTCGTACTCGACAACTTCGTGTGGTACTCCACATATATTTACTTTCATTCCTGCTCCTTTCCGGCTATTGGTTGATTGGCTAACTCACAAAGTTCTTTGCTCCAATAGTTCTTTATCTCTCGTCTTGTGTCTTTCCTTGCTTTACGTTTCCACCATGCCCAACCTTTTACACCAAAATTTGCAATGCTCACACTTAATATTTGACTTTTTTGTTTTATCTATCTCACGTTTTGCCATCTTCTACCTCTACCTCTGTATCAACGTCAAACCACTTTATCTTTCTTGTTTCAAGATTGGTGCAACATACGTTATTTATGCCCTTGTTTCCAAAATTCTGAACATAGCCAATATGCTCCGGTTTCAGTACCTCTGATTAAGACAACATTTGTGGGTATAGGCTCAATACAGTCAGGAGTTCCATAAACTTCGACAACTTCCCTATCAAGTAATTTAACCCACTCAGGCATAGATGTGTTTACTATGTCAAGTCTTGACTCTGTGAAAGATAATCGGCTTGCTAAGGAACTCAACTCTGCCTTAAGGTCGGTCTTAGTCTCATCAGATGCATCTTCCGTCAAATCAGATATTTTGGTTTCGTACTCAAGTATGCGTTTCTTAAGTTCTGTTATTGTCTCCCCAAGTTTCTTTTTCAAATCTTCATATCGTTTGTGGTATTTATCATCTGCTGATTCAAACCAACCCTCTGTGGTCTCTGTAATATCGTCTGCATAGATAAAGTTAGTGCCATCCTTTGCACCGACTTTAATTCTTTCTCCTGCGTGTAATTTGATATATTCTCTAAGTATCATTCTTCTTCTTCATCCTCTCTGTTCTCTTTATTCTTTTTGCTCTGATAATCAATAATCATTGCAGTAGCAATTATCATTCCACTGAAAAGACCCATAAAATACCATCCTAACATTCTTCTTCATCCTCCTCATCTTCTTCTTCGCTTTCGTCATACTCCTCAAAGCAGTCAGAGCCACAATGAGGGCAGTAAGGAAAGTCTTGAAATGCGGGCTGACCCCAACACTCTCCAACACATTCACTCTCAATCTTGGGGTATTCAAAAATCTCCCCACAATCTTCACATCTGTACATTTTGGTTTCCTCCGTTTTCTAAGTTTTTCTAAATTAGGTGTCTGCCAAGTCCAAACCACTTTCCCTTGAAGTTATCTCGGTACTCAACACCTTGTGGGCTTTGTCCCTACTTATTTCACTGCTTTTGGCAAGTGCCCCACTTGGGTTACACGGGTGGTGGAGTTCTTCTTGGTTTCAATGGCTCAAATGCGTTCCACGTGTTTCCATTCGATTTAATGGTCTTACACGGACAACTTGCGTCCTCTTGTATTCTGCCAACCATTCCACACTGCTTGGAGCGGGTTAATACCCCGTGGGTTTTAATGACTTTTCCTTGTCTGTGATTGTATCTTATCACATTGTTGATATGATGTCAACACTTTTTCTAAAATTTTTCAAAAAAAAATTAGTGGGCTGTAAAACCCACTAATAAATATTGAGTGATTTTATTGAATTTACAAGGATTTCTCGTTCTTCTTAGTACCCTATAAATGTCACCTTAAAAGAGTTGTAAAATACTTGGTTTGTGTTTGCATCTATGCGCTTGATTTTGAGCGTAGGTCCTGCCATATACATATCTTGCTCTATGTAATCATTGAGTTCGGGCACAAACGCTCTGACCACAGCCTTACGCTCTAAGGCATTGGTATAATTACTGCTAATGTTGCCAAGAAATTCAGCCACTTCATCATTGTTGAGACCAGGGCGGGTCTCGAAGTTTATCTTTATGGGAATATTAGGCAGTACATTCCTATGTAACTTACCTGTCGCATCTCTATGAGCATCAAGGTCTTGTACTTCCCTTGTCACATCATAACTCTCATAGTTGATAAACTTCTCACCCGTAATCTCATATGTGCCTACTTTTAAGAGATACCCTAAATATGCCATCTTACATTACCCCGCTAATACGTGTTTTCCAGAGATTTTGTACTGCTCATTCTCAGTCTTTACCACTGAATCAAAAATCTCTTTGTCTGTATGACCAAACCGCTTGTTTGCAATTGCTTGTAACAACTGAATCTGAGTCTGCATAAGAGAGATAATCTGCTCATCACTGCTGTTTTGGTCAAGTGCCATATTGAATGCCTCAAGCATAGTCTCAAGAGGTGTTTCAATATTTGTTCCGTGTTTTTGGTCTCCAAGGACAGCCATAAACTCTTTATTGGGAGGAATAACTGCACCTTGGGCAAGTCTCGGAAGTGACACATTAGACAGTGTACTAAGGTTGAACCCAAATGTGCTACCACCAATTTCAGGAACCCACTTAGGAACATCAAAACTGAGTTTGTTCAGTGCATTGATTGCACCATTGATACCATTGATGACACCATTGGCAACTGTTTCAGCACCACCAAGGATAGCATTCAAAGGCTGTTTGATGACATCCCACATATTGTGAACAATCTCACTGACTTTATCTTTGATGGTTGTAAACTTCTCAATGAAAAGGTCTTTGATGTTGGTAAGTTTATCACTGATATTATTCTTCCAAGATGTAAGTCTATCCTCAATTCCTTGTTTCAAAGTGTTAAACTTCTCAGTGACAGTATTTTTGATTTCTTCCCACTTATTAGATAGATTATCTCTAATTGCACTGATTATAGTCTCAATATTAGTCTTAATTTCGTTCCACTTAGTAGAAAGTGTCTCTTTGACGTTATTGATACTGTCGGCAATTGTGGTTTTGATTTCTTCCCACTTAATTGCCACAAAATCCCTAATCTCAGTAACCTTAGTGGTTATATTATTCCACCACTCTTGTGCTGTAGTGGATATAAGCGTGGTGATTTCTGTGAATACTTGAGCAATACTCTCAAGCATAGATGTGATTCCGTTTATTAGTCCCTCAATGATATTGATTCCAAAGTCCTCGAACACAGTTGATGGTGAGTGTATTCCAAGGGGGTCACAAAACCAACTGATAATTGCGGCAACGATACCAGCAACAGGTCCGAACAGCATCGTGGTAAGTCCTCCCGTAAGCCCAGCCACAAGTCCTGCTAATATATCTTTACCAATTTTACCAAATTTCTCTGTGAACCAAGTTTTCAGCCAATCAATACCACTTTGAAGTTTAACCCCAAGTGAGCCAAAGTACTTTTCAAATTTCATCTTGAACAACTCAGTCTTTAAGTTAGAACCAATTACCATAAGGAATGCACCAATCTCAGCCACAAGCCCCGACTTTTCAGCAATCTCAAATACCAATTTAATTATGTGAACAATGTCAGATGCAATCTGCTGTAAGTCAAGTGTGTCTAAGAATGCTCGAATACCTTGAATTATATTATCCTTATTAGTGTCAAGTGCCTCACGGATGTTAGCAAGTATTTGAGTGATTGCTGTACCTAAGACATTTCCAAGGTCAGCAAAATCTATTCCGTTTTCGGGGTCAAATATGTCAGATATAAGTGCTCCAAGTAATTGTGCTAAATCTATTCCAACATTACCTATGGTTGCAATCACATTATGTAAAATTGCAGAAATGTTAGTAGCACTGAATACAGAACTAAAGAACTTATACAGCGGGTTATCCTCTAATGACATATTAGATAGGGATTCTGCAATATCAGTAAATTCATCACCCAAAGCGTTGAGCACTGCACCAAACTCTGTGCCAACATCACTCCAATTGATATTACTAATCACAGTTATCACATTATCCACAATGCCTGATAAATCTGCCCACTGTAAGAATCCCTTGGCAAAATCAAGTGCATTTATAAGTCCTTGCCCTATGGTGTCTCCAAGTTTTGCCCAATCAACATCAAAGAACAGTGTTGATAACTGTGCTCCTAACCTCTGACCTAAGCCTTGCCAATCAACATCATCAATATGAGCATATGCAATGTCAATAATGTCAGTAACTCCGTGGCGAATTAACTTAGATGCAGTATTTAACACTGAGTCAAAGTCTGTGGTGCTCAAAAACTTAGTCACGTCAGTAATCAGACCATCAATAGTGCTCATAATGGTGCTTTCAATAAGCATAAAGTCTGTGCCACCCTCACCAAATACAGTACCTATAAATTTAGATACTGTGGTAAGAACACCATCCACACCATTTACAATGTTATCACTGATAATGAACCAATCAATAGCGTTTGTAAGACTAACAAATCCAGACCCTAAAGCCTTACCAAACTCTGAAAACTTAAATCCATCAATAGCACCTTGCACTGCATATGTTACTGTGTTAAGCCCATTGGCTATGGTTTTACTAATGTTATCGAAAAATCTTGTGCTTACGTCTCCACCATCATCAGTGAAAAATCCGTTAAGGAATGTCGAAAAACTGAAACCACCTTTGTAGGCTTTATTAAATATGGTCTCCCAAGGTATATTTTCCATTACCTCAGAAAGTTTATCTGCGATGGTTCTACTGAGGAAACTAAAGTCAGGGTTCTCCTTTTCCCACTCAGACTTTAATCTCTCCCACCAATCGGGAACCTCAGCATCTACCCACTCCCAACCATTTCCGTTAGCATCAGCACCGCTACCGCTATCGGATGTGAGGTTGTTAAGTTCATCGAAGCCTGCAAGTTGTTTATTTGCACTACCAACAGCATTTGCATAGTCTTTAATTACTTTTGTGGCTTTAAGGACTTTCTTAAATCCCATAATAGCCCCCATAAACTTAGTAACTGCAAGTGCGGCTTGCGTAAGTTTATCTATAATCATCGTAATTAAAGGCTCAAACTGTGTTATAAGCGGCTCAAGAATTGCTGAAACTTGACCCTTAAGTTGATTCCAACCTGATGTGATGTTGGTCATTGCCTTATTAAATCTATCCGCATACTGTGCCATAGACTTAAAGCCCTCAGTAACCATAGTACGGAATTTTCTGAAAAGCATATAGGTTGACCTTACACCAAATCCATACTTTGATATAAAAGTAAACAGTTTCTTAAAGGACAATGCTGATTTATTATTATGCTTAAATAGTGAAGTAAAGAATGACTTTATACCTCCACCAAATTTGCTAAGTAAACTATTGGCTTTGTTCAGCACTGATGTAATAGCACTTCCAAACTGCTTAACAACAGATATTGCTTTTTGGAAACCATTTTGTATGGTAGAAACCAACTTAGATATAAACTGTGAACCAAGAGCCTCAGCCTTTTTAGAGTAGTTATAACCCCAAATAAGCGCCGCAATAACACCACCGATTGCGGCACCAACATAACCTAAAGCACTTACAAGTCCAATTGCACTTGCCCCCATAGATTTCATACCTGCTCCTGCGGTCTCTGCTGACTTTGCTGTGTCACCAAACAGACCACTAATGGATTCAATAGTGCTCATAACTCGATTTAATGAACCACCAAAACCGGGGAATATCCTTGAAATGACACTTCCAACGAGTGAAAATGTACTTTGCATTTTATCACCGGTTTGGTCAGATTTATCACTGAGTTTATCAAGTTCAGATTCAAGTGCCTTAATTTCTGCTTGAAGATTCTGAATTTCAGCCTCGGTATCAGCATAAGCCTTTGTGCCCTTAGTAGCCATAGGATTTATGAGATTATTGTCTTGCTTTTCATTGAGTTGGGCTAATTGCTGACGTTTCTCATACAGTTTATTTGCAATCTCAAGTACCTTAACATATCTGTTGTATTCTTTTTCATCAACAATCTCAGGCTTTAAGTTCATATTCTGCATATTTTTCAATGCGTTATTATAAACCTTTTCTCCAAAGCCCCCTGCAAAACTTGCAACACCGGACTTTCCGAGATTCATAGAGTTGATTACGTTTGCAAAATTCTCAGCACTACCAACCCACTCTAAAATCTGTTTATTTATCTCACTTGCAATTGAGTTTACGTCAATGACTGCGGATAGTGCATCATCAAATGCAGGCTTTAAAGATTCAGCCGCACTGTTAGAAAATTGGGTAAAGAACTCTTGCATCTGCTCTGCACTTACCATAAATCTCTCAGATGGTAATTGCACATCAGACATACTTCCAAATGCTGTGGTGATTCTATTGATTGTGCTCAGTGCAGTAGTAGAATTTGCATTCAAATCCGACATCAAAGCGGGTAACTGCTTTGCATTATCAATTACCATAGGTAACTGCTTAACGGCATTAGATACTTGGTTAGTTGTTTGTGCTACCACAGATGGTAAAGTAGACACCACCATAGGTAACTGCTTGACGGGTTCAACAATGCCATTAAGGTGATTCCTAAGAGTATCAGCACCACTTGTCATCTCAGCAAGGTCACGCTTAAATAACTCACTATCACTGACCATATCCTTTAATGGTAATAACCTTGCTGTGTTAGAAATAGGTAAATCTTGTAATGGTGCAAGTGTGCCTTGAAGTACCTCGTTTGAAAAACTCTCCATATAATCTAAAAAGGACTCAGCACTACTAAAGTCCATCATATTTAGAATATGTGCAAAGTTCTCAGCACCGGCTACACAATCAACAATGTTCTGAGATACTTGGGAGAATAGTGCATCCGTATCAGCCACTTTTCCTGTGATTTCTTCAAAAGCGGTGGCTACCTTGATAGCAGTATCTTCTGCGAGGGTATCTAAGAATGACTGAGTTTGCTCAGCAGTAACCTTAATGGTCTCAATCTTTGATGTATCAACATCAGCAGTCTTAGTTTCAGCAATCTCAGGCTTAACTATTGTCACCTTGCCATTGATTTGCTTAATGGCATCAGCGGCTTTGACATACCCCTTGGCTATGCGTTCTGTGACTTTCCTATTATTCTGTAAAATGTCATTCTCAAGGTTAGCCAACTCCCTCTTAGCCAACTGTGCGCCATTCTCAACACCCTTGGATATTGTATCGGAGATTGCCTTGACAGTACCATTGACATCGACAGGCTCAACATCTAATGCAATTGTAACTTTTCCGTCAACATCACCCATTATATCTTACCCCTTATTCCATATCTGACTTACCAAATCCATTGCCTCATTGTCTCCCACAGTGGAAGAATCCCAAACGAAGTATTGTGGATTGCTACGCTTATATTCTTGTTCGTATTTTTCGAGTTTCTTTCCTTTTTTAATCTTACTGCGTATTTCCACGACAGTAGAAAATGCGCTCTCTCCGATTGAGAGATAATATCCCATAAAAGTCCACCAATGAATATAAGGCTCTACTCTTATTTCTTTATTGGCAACATTATTGACAGCCGCCGCAATCAACTGTGAATCTTGTTTCCAATCGACTAATTTGTATGGTGTCTGAGACCCCGGTGGATTGTCTTGACCACAATTGAAGAATTTGAACATCTCTAACACGGGTTTCTCTAAATTAGTTCCGAAAAAAGATAAGAGGTCACGTTCATCATTAACATTATCATAGAATATTATAAGGGCGGTTACAATTCGGTTTTCTTGTGACAATTGACTGTCATTCAGTGCATCAAAGCAATCTAAAACCATTCTGTAATCGCCCTTATTTCTTATGGGATATTCCCTATCTTCAATTGTCACAGATACGGGTATTTCAAACATCTTATCTGTTTATGTATTTTGCGGTGTGTGTCTTTACCCTATCCCTTGTCTTAGCCATCTCATCAGACAGCGTATCGGAGTAGAGTGTCATAAGTGCATCTATGATATGCTCATACCTTAACTTACCACCAATAGGGTCATACATTGACCCACTCGGACAGCAAACTTCACACACATTGGTGTCGAAGATGTAGTCGATTGCCTCACGCATCTTGGTGTCGATTTCCTTGAGTT
>Ga0326512_10002113_pt1 | contig 14759 bp, 6 predicted proteins | sample 1_2617_0518_D_FD_203652 | JGI IMG/M metagenome (GOLD analysis project Ga0326512, IMG submission 203652) | Bovine rumen microbial communities from UC Davis, California, United States - 1_2617_0518 | ecosystem: Host-associated > Mammals > Digestive system > Stomach > Rumen | place: USA: California... | reverse complement strand
CTGTCACGTTCCAGCCTTTCTGCTTGGCCTCGGCCAGCAGCAGTTCCACCTCGGCCGCATTGATGAGTGTGCCGGGACGGTCGGGCATCTCGAAGTCGATGTTGAGCATGGGGCGCAGCAGGCGGGTATCGAAGTTGTTCTTGTTGAAGCCGGCATCGGGATAGCGGCTGACCCACTCGTCCAGTGCGGGAATGGCTCCGGCGGCGGGGGCGTTCACCCAATCGCTGTACCATGCTGCACCGGGGTTACAGGGCTTCTCGCCGCCCTCTACGGCGTTCAGGTAGCTCACCACGGCATCTGTCAGGTCGAGGTTCCACTCGCGGTCGGGCTTCACGTCGGTGCGCTTGGTGTTCAGGTAGTGGCGGCAAATGCGGTAGAGACGCGGATCGTCCATGTCGCTCATAATGCTGAAGAACGTAGAGCTGATCATGGTGGGCGATGTGGGGTCCTGACCATAGAGAATCTCGCCGAGGGCATTGACGCGGAAATCGAGGTCGCGCGAGCCGTCATAGAGCGTGAAGGGGCCGTCGGTGTAGATGATGTAGGCATCGTCGGCTGCCGTGGTGATGTAGCCACCATCTGCTGCAAGCGCCTTCTCAAACTCCTCCTTGGCCTTGGCAGGGTTGACATCACTGATGCGCATGGCGTAGCGCAGGCGCAGCGTATTGGCATAGCGCTTCCACGCAGCAGGATCGCCTCCAAGGCTGGTCACGTCGCCACCGATGCGGTCGGTGCCGGTACCCAGTTGTGCCACGCAGGCCGCCAGCTCGTCGAAGAAGAAATTGTAGATTTCCTCCTGCGTGTCGTATTTTGGGTTGGCGATGCCCTCGGTATATCCCTTGCCGGCATCCAGACATGGCAGGTCGCCGTAGATGTCGGTCATCACCGCCATGAGGAACACACGGTGGATGCGCAGTGCGGCATTGGTGTTGGGCAGGTTCTCTGAGTTGGCAATGGCATCGACGGTGTTCTTGATGGCCACATTATATAATTGGTCCCATACGAGGCGCATCTGGTCGTCCTGTGCGTGTACGCTGCCGGCGTAGTTGGTGACGTTCCAGCCTCCGGCGAAATGCTGGGTGAAACCAGTAATATAGCTGCGGTAGGTATCCATCAGTCCGAAGTCACCGTAGGTTTGCAGCAGAGCCGTGGTTAGTTGTGCGCTGGGGGCTATCGAGGAGGCTTTTGTCTCGTCGGTGTTCAATTCCTCCATATAGCTGTCGCTGCATGAGGTGAGGGCTGCCGTAACACAGCAACACATAGACCAGGCGACAAGCGTTTTCTTAATATATCCTGTAATCATAATTTTTTCTCTGGTTATCAATTCTTTGCTTAAAACTTCACGTTGATGTTAAAACCATAGCTGCGGCGCGAGGGCAGCGAGCCATACTCCAGGCCCAGACCGGAGGTGTTGTAGCCCGAGTCAGGGTCGATGTTTGGGATGTTCTTCCACACGATGAACGGGTTGCGGGCCACGAACGACAGGCTTACGCCCTTCACCGTTTTGCCCAACCATTTCTCGGGCAGAGTGTAGCCGAAGGTTATCTCGCGGCATTTCACGTAGCTGTTGTCATAGATGAACAGCGAGGGGCAGTTCTCCGTGGCTGTTTTCCAATAGGACTCGGGGTTTACGGCAATGTCGTTCGGGCGGTAGGTGCCGTCACCATTGTCAATGACGCCGGGAACGACGAGTCCCTTGCAGCTGCCGGCTGCACGCCACTCGTCGAGCGACATATTGGCAGCCTTGCGCGCTTCCTCCGAGGAATACCACTCCTCACGTCCCTCCAGGGTGCCACTGGCACGCCCCGTGGCGTATGCTGAGCGCATGGACATCGAGAAGAGGTCGGCCCCAACCTTCACGTCGAAGCCTGCCGAGAGGCGGAAGTTTTTATAGGTGAATGTGGAGTAGAATCCGCCCGTCCAGTCCCATGAGGCATTGCCGAGCGTGTGTGTCTTGTCGTCCACTACCGGCAGACCTGTTGTACCGTTGATGAGAACCTGCCCATCGGCGGTGCGCTTGAAATCCTTCCCAATGATGGAGCCGTAGTTCTTGCCTACCTCGGCACCTACGCTGACACCGCACCAGGTGGCCTTCTCCAGCTCGAAGTAGTCCATGCCCTCAACGAGCGAGCGCACCTTGTTCTGGTTTTTTGAGAAGTTCAGTCCGGCATCCCAGGCAAAGCCCTTGTGGTCGAGCACGCGACCGTTGAGGGCTATCTCTATACCCCGGTTCTGTATCTCGCCGGCATTGACCAGCCGGTAACTGTAGCCGGAAGTTGACGACGAAGCCAGTCCGATAATCTGGTCTTTCGACAGCTGGTCATAGTAGGTCAGGTCCAGTCCCAGACGGCCTTGCAGGAATTTCATCTCCAGACCCAGCTCGAACGAGTTGGTGCGGGTGGGTTTCAGGTCTTTGTTGGGCTGCGTGGTGTTGTTAATCATGCCTATGACGAAACCGCCGTATGAGTATTTGGCCGTGGCATAGTTCAGGGCCAGCTGGTAGGGGTCAGTGTCGCTACCCACCTGTGCCCACGAGGCACGCAGCTTGCCGTAGTTGATGAGCTGCTTGTTCTTGATGAACTCCGAGAATACGATGCTGCCAGAGAACGATGGGTAGACATATACATTATTATCTATAGGCAGCGTCGACGACTTGTCGCCACGCAGTGTAGCCTCTAAGTAGTAGGTGTGCTGATAGCCCACGCTGGCCGAGCCGAAGATGGAGTTGATTTGCTTCTTGTAGAAGTTCTGCTGCACACTCTGGTCGGCATAGTTCATGATGGCCACTATGTCCTTCATCTGCTGGTCCATGCCGGTGAAGATGTCGGTCTTGTTGCTCACCTTGAAGATGTTGCCGCCGAGGGTGGCGTTCACGTCGAAGTCGCCGAACGAGTTGTTGTAGAGTGCCAGCAGCTCGGCATTGAGCGTGCGGTTGTTGAAATTCTGGTTTTGCAGCTGACCTGCCAATTTTCCGGGTGTGGTGCGGGCGATAAAGTCCTCGAAGTTCATAAACGTCATGTCCGTACCGATGGTGCCTTGCAGCTTCAGGTGGTCGCTGATGTTCCAGATGGCCTTGGCGGTCAGTCGGAACACATCCTTGGCCGAGGTGTTCTCGTTCTTGTAGAGGTCCCAGTAGGGGTTCTTGTTATACTGGTCATTGCCGTTCCAGTTAGCATAGTCGCCGTCGGCGGTCTGGTAGTTCTTCAGCCATGCCTGGTTGTAGGTGCCGGCCAGCGTCATCAGGTTCTTGCCCACGTTGCTCTGCGAGTCGCCCAGTGCGGGGCGATTCTTCACGTCCTCACGAGTGTAGTTAGCAGTGAAATCGAGGTCTACGGGGCCAGCCGCCGTAGTGACGCGCAGGTTGAAATTATCGCGGCTCATGTGCGTGTTGGGCAGAATGTCCTTGTTGCGCATGTCTGTCACCGAAAAGCGCACACCCGTCTTGCCAGAGTTTACCGACAATATGGCGGTGTTCTGCACGGTGAGACCCGTGCGGAAAAACTCACTCGTGTTGTTGGGATACATCAGAAACGGATGCTGCTGGCCGTCGAAGTATTCCACGAGGAAGTCGTCGGCCTTGGTGCCCCAGCTCGAGTTGGTGCCACTGGTGGCCTCGCGGCTGTAGGCACCGCTATAGCCCATGCCGTAAGTTTGCTGTATGTCATCCCAAGCAGAGTTTTGCACATCGAAGGTCATCGAACCGTTGTACTCGACGCTGATTTTGTCTTTCTCGGCTTTCTTCGTGGTGATGAGGATGACGCCATGTGAAGCTCGGCTGCCATAAAGTGCCGAGGCAGCAGGGCCTTTCAGCACAGTCATGTTCTCGATGTCGTCGGGGTTGATGGCCGAGATACCATCGCCCAGGTCAAATCCGCCTTCCGTACCGGCGCTGCCGAAGTTGGTGTTGTCGAGAGGTACACCATCGATGACATACAGCGGCTGGTTGTTGCCGCTGATTTCCGTATTACCGCGCAGCAACACGCGTGTACTGCCGCTGGCACCTCCTGCCGTGTTCTGCACCACCAGACCGGCCACTTTGCCCGACAGCGAGTTGATGACGTTGGTCTCTTTGGCCTTTGTCAGCTCCTCACCCTTCACCTCGGAGAGGGCATAGCCCAGGGCCTTGCGCTCACGTTTCACACCAAGTGCAGTGACCACCACCTCACTCAGCTGGGTCTTGTCCTCCGCCATCACAATTTTCATGCCCGGTCTGGCTTTTACCTTAACGGTGGTGTAGCCCACATAGCTCACCTCCAACTCATCGCCCGTCTTGCACTTCAGCGTGAAGCGACCATCCAGGTCGGTCACTGCTCCGATGTTCGTTCCTGCCACCTTGACCGTGGCACCTATCATGGGTCCGACTGCATCCTCCACGACACCGGAAATCACTCCGTCATCTGGACCTGCTGCGGTAGCCAATGCCCGGTGGCTCTCAGCCGAGGCCACCACTGGCATCCACATCATGCCTGCACAGAGCAGGCAAAGAAACACTGTTAGTCTTTTCATTGTTATTACTGATTTTGAAAAAATATTGTGCTGCAAAGGTACTCCGTATAAGGGGAAAAACGGTTTGCTGCCATACAAAAAACGGTTTGAAGGCTGAAAATGTCAGCCATCAAACCCCCTTTTGTCGGTTTTCTGACCGTTTAGGTTAATTAGCTGTTGGATTGAGAATCACTCTGTACACCAGACGATGCGCTCCAGAAGTTTCAACATTCTCCTAATAGAAAAGCCGGACTGCCCAAAGAGGCGAGTCCGGCATCATAAAAACTACTAACTACTAACTAATGTAAACTAAAACAAACTACTTTTATTTCTTGATAGGATAGATGTAAAGCAGGCCAATCATGATGACGGCGATGGCAGCCGGGAATATGGAAAACAGCAGCCATATCATGCGACAGACGGCATCGGCATCGGTAATGGTGACGACGGTCTGACCGGTGACATCCGTGCCCGACACAAGGCCGGAAAGTCCCAAGAACAGTGCTACCAGCGAACCGCTGATGGCGGTGCCGAACTTCTGCGACATGGTTCCGCTGGAAAAGATGAGTCCTGTCGACGAGGAACCGTTCTTCTCGGTGGCATAGTCGGCTACGTCGGCATACATAGACCACAGCAGTGGCGAATATAGTCCGATGCCAACAGAAGTCAGCACGACCGCAGCCACCATCATCCAGATGTATTTGGGATTCATAGGTATGAAGAAGAAGAACACCGACATCACCATGCAGATGGCGGCAGCCCAGAGAAACGCCATGCGCTTGGAGCCTACCCACCGGGTAAACGCCGGTGACACAGCGCCGAACACCATACAGGTGAGCTCGCCAAAGGTCATGAACACCGTATAGTTAATGATGAGACCGCTGACCGTCACGTCGCCATGCAGACAATACTCAAACAGATAGCCTGCCACGGCATAGCGGAAGCCGTTGAAAAAGTTCATTGAGATACCGATGAACGTCAGTATCACCCACGGACGGTTGCGGAACAGGTCGGCAAAGGGCTTCAACGAGAATTTGTCCGCGCGCACTGGCTTGTGGCGCTCACGGGTGAGCAACCCGCAGGCCAACGTTCCCGCTGCGGCAATAAAACCGAAGAAGGCTCCAAGAACGGCATGTTGGTGCTGCGGCGTTCCACCCACCAGTTTCTGTAGGTAAGGGAATGTCAGCAGCGTGACGAATCCCATGGCATAGGCTCCCACCATGCGAAACGAGGAAAACTGGTTCTTCTCATTGTCATCCTCTGTCATCACACCAAGCAGCGAACCGTATGGCACATTGACTGCCGTATAGACAACCATCATCAACAGATAGAGCGTGTAGGCCCAGATGCGCTTGCCCGTGGGACCGAAGTCGGGCGTATAGAGCATCAGGGCGAAAACAAGTCCTAAAGGCACGGCACCAAAGATGAGCCACGGGCGGTAGGTGCCCCAGCGCGACTGCGTGCGGTCGGCCAGTGTGCCCATGAGCGGGTCGGTCACGACGTCGAACATGCGGGCGATGAGCATCAGCGTGGCGGTGTCGGCAATGGTCAGTCCGAACACGTTGGTGAAGAACAGCGGGAAAGCGATGGACATCACTTTCCATGTAATGCCTCCGGCTGCGGCATCGCCCAGGGCATATCCGATTTTTTCTCTTAACTTTGCCATAGCCTGTGCATTACATGATAACCTTGACGATATGCTTGCCGGGCGTAGCCTTGACAATGTAGTCCTTGACGACAGCGCCTGGCTCTGCTGCTTCGCTTTGCAAAGAACCGTCGACCACTATCTGTCGCACACCACTCTCGCGGCCATCGGGGTTCAGGACGGTGATGTCGAACTCGGCATCGCGAAGGACACGGTGTACATGGTACTCTTTCAGCGACGAGGGAATGCAGGGGTCTATCTCCAGTCCGTCGTAGGTGGGACGGATACCCAGGATGTACTGCGTGACGGTGAGCCAGTTCCAGGCTGCCGTGCCCGTCAGCCACGAGTTCTTGCCCTCACCCGGACGTGCAGCATCCTTTCCTGCCACCATCTGACAATAGACGTAGGGTTCCACCTTGTGAAGTTGCTGGTCACGAATCCACGCCGGAGCAATCTTGGTGTAGTGCTCCCAGGCATCGTTGCCTCGCCGGGCCACGGTCTCACCGATGATGACCCACGGATTGTTGTGACAGAAGATGCCGGCATTCTCCTTGTATCCGGCCGGGTAGGTCGATATTTCGCCCATCTCGACATGGTAGCGGGTGAAGGCGGGATGGTTGAGCACCATGCCATGCTCGCAGTCGAGATAGCGCTTGCAGCTGTCGAGTGCCCGGTCTACCATGCCATCTTCCAGTCCGATGCCGGCCATCGTGCAGAAACCCTGGCTCTCGATGAAGATTTTGCCTTCCTCATTCTCATTGGAGCCAATCTTGTTGCCATAGAAGTCGTAGGCCCGCAGATACCACTCGCCGTCCCAGCCGTGCTTCTTCACAGCCTCAACCATTGCGTCGACACACTTCCGGGCACGGTCGGCCTCGTCCTGTTTTCCGGTTTTCTTGCACAACTCTACGTATTGCTTGCCTGTAAGGACGAAGAGACCGGCAATCATCAGACTTTCAGCTTTTGAGCCTTCGCTGTTATTCTCTGTGGTTTGGAAGCTCTCATTGGGGTCCCATGAGAAGCAGTTCAGATTGAGGCAGTCGTTCCAGTCGGCGCGTCCGATGAGCGGCAGCATGTGAGGACCGAGGTTGTTCACCACATGGTCGAAGGAGATGCGCAGGTGCTCCATGAGCGACACCTCGGTGCCAGGCTTGTTGTCGAAGGGCACCATTTCGTCGAGGATGGAGAAGTCGCCGGTCTCCTTGACGTAGGCCACGGTGCCGAAGATGAGCCAGCAAGGGTCATCGTTGAAGCCGCCGCCAATGTCGTTGTTGCCGCGCTTGGTCAGTGGCTGGTACTGGTGGTAGCAGCCGCCATCAGGGAATTGGGTTGAGGCTATGTCGATGATGCGCTGACGGGCGCGGCTCGGCACCTGATGGACGAAGCCTACGAGGTCTTGATTGCTATCGCGGAAGCCCATGCCCCGCCCCACGCCGCTCTCAAAGAACGAGGCTGAGCGCGAGAAGCAGAACGTAATCATGCACTGGTACTGGTTCCAGATGTTCACCATACGGTTGAGGCGTTCGTCGCCGCTTTGGATAGTGAACTTCGACAGCAGCCCATCCCACATACGGCGCAGTTCTCCGAAAGCGTCATCAACAGCTTCCACGGTCGAGAACCGCTTGATGACAGCATGTGCTTTCTCCTTATAGATAATACTATGGTCTAATTCGGCAAGGGAACTTATAATACAGGCTGTAGCTCCGCTGAATTTCTTGTCCTGCTCGTTCTCGGCATATCCCAGCAGGAATATGTAGTCCTTCTGTTCGCCGGGCTGTAGCTCCACCTCAACATAGTGCGAGGCGATGGGACTCCAGCCGTGAGCAACGCTCATCGATGGCGTGCCGCTGACGACACATTGCGGAGCCTCAAAGCCGTTATACATTCCGATGAATGCCTCGCGGTCGGTGTCGTAGCCCTGGGCCTCGGCATTGGCCAGCGCATAGTAGGCATAGTGGTTGCGGCGCTCCTTGTACTCGGTCTTATGATAGATGGTGGTGGTCTTGACGGTGGAACCGTCAAGCACACTGTTTTCTATCTCCACCTCACCCGTCGACCAGTTGCGCTGGAAATTCTCCATGTCGGTGGCGGCGTTCCACAGACACCACTCGGTGAGGGAAAACAGCTTAACGCGCCTCACCTCATGGGTGGTGTTCTTCAGCGTCAACTTCTGCACCTCGGCCCAGGTGTGGAGAGGTACAAAGAATAGAACAGAGGCTTCGATGCCAGCCTTCGAGCCTGTGATGCGGGTGTAGTTCATGCCGTGGCGGCATTCGTATGTGTCGAGTGGTGTCTTACAGGGCTTCCATCCGGGACTCCACACCGTGCCACCATCGTTGATGTAAAAGTAGCGGCCACCGGCATCCATCGGCACGCCATTGTAGCGGTAGCGCGTGATGCGGCGGAACTTGGCGTCTTTGTAGAAGCTGTAGCCGCCTGCGGTGTTGCTGATGAGGCCGAAGAAATCTTCATTGCCCAGATAGTTTATCCACGGGAACGGTGTCTGCGGATTGGTGATTACATACTCGCGGTTTTTGTCGTCAAAATAACCGAATTCCATAGTCTTTATGAATTATAGCAGTAGTAATTTATTCACTTTTCACTTCCAGCCAGCAGATCAATAAGTCCTTTGTCCTTGAAAGTGTGTTTCTGCTGGTCCCAGAAACCAAAGTCGGCATCGTAGCACCAGGTCGTCCAAGCGATATGGTTCTCTTTGAACACGGTCACCATGTCCTTAGTCCATCGATAGGCCAGTTCGCGGTCAACTTTCTCATATACACCCCACTCGCCACAGAACAACTGCAGGTCGTATTTCTTTGCAGCGGCAATAGCATCCTGAAAGTCGGCGCGTATCTTGTCGATGTCCCACACCTGCGTGGTGTAGTGGTTCTCGTCAAGCAGGTGCTTCACCGTGTCGGGAGCGGCCTCATAGTCCTCCTGCGACACCAGTACACCGGGATAGTTTACCCGGCCTGTATATTTGCCGATAGGTGTCCACCATGCACCGTAGTGCGTCAGAATCATCGGGTTGTAATAGTGGAAGGAGAGGATGATGTTCTTGTCATTCTCAGGTACTTTCAGGTACTTCATTGTCTCGTAGCCCTGCCACAGGTTGCTGCCGATGATCAATGTGCGCTGAGGTTCCCGCTCGCGTAGTGCCTTGTGAACCTTCACTATCAATTGGTTCCACTGCTCGTGGTCATCAGCCACAGGCTCGTTCATGAACTCGTAAGCCACGGAATCGCAGCTGTAGTCCTTTAGCGCGTCGGACAACTGGTACCACATATTGATGAGGTCCTGTTGGGCTTTTTCCGACGAGAACAGCGTGTTGGCATCGGCATTTCCTTCGAGCGACGCATTGAAATAGTGCGAGCGGATGATGTGCAGGTCGACAATGGTGCGCAGGTGGTGCTTCCCGGCCCAGCGGATGGCGTTGTGCATCAGTTGCCAAGCTTCGGGCAGTTTGTTACCTTCCTCGTCCCAGAATTGCACCTCGTCGATGGGCAGGCGCACAAAGTCGAAGCCTAAAGAGTCGAGACGTGCAAAGTCGTCCTCTTGGATATGGCAAGCACGGGCCTCGCCCCGTTCCTCGCTCTGCGACAGCCAGTGGCTTATGTTTGTTCCGCGTTCTATACGGAAATTATTCACTTCGGTTTTCTCACTCTTTGTGGTGCAGGCCGTCAGCATCTGCATCGACATGGCAGCCAGTGCCATCAGTTTACAAATCTGTTTCATATCTTTACATCTGTTTTCCTTCCATAATACCATTCAGCACCCAGGTGGTTTTCACCTTCATGCCCTTGTCGCGGTCGAAGATGCCAAAATGCTCGGCACCGCTGCCAAAATTGTTGTTGTCCCAAACGAAGGTGGAGAATCCGCGCTTCTTGGCCTCGCTGACCAGGAAGCGGCAGTAGTAGGTCATATTTTCACGGATGAGGTCGGTCTGACCGCTCTTCTGCCTGTCGGTGACACCCCATTCGCCCATTACGATTCCCAAGCCCTTGTCACTCCAAGTGCTGACCACGCGGTCGAAGAATCCGGTCATGGTCTGTTCGTCACTGGGCGAGGCTTCGCCCTTGTCTTTATAGGGCTGCCCCCAATAGTTGAACTTGCATTCACCGGCATAGTCCCACGGGGTGTAGTAATGGAACTCCACGCTCATGTAGTTGTTGCCGTTACCTTCGGTATCGGTGGGGATAATGAAATCGCCGTTGTAAAGGCCGAAGTCTGGATTGCATACGTAGGTCTGGACAATAAGATGGCGCTTCAGGTTATTTCCACCAGTTGCCCGAACCACGTCGACGAACGTCTGGTTATAGGAGTTCTGAACTGCCAGATTCTCCGCTTCTGGCTTGCCCCAGTTGTCGCGGATGTGTACCTCATTAGTTCCGGCAAATGCCACGCGATAGTCGTACTGGGCAAACTCGCTGGCGATATTCATCCAGAGCAGGGCCAGCTTCTGGTTGTTCTCCTCTTTATATTGATAGGTGGGGCGGCCCTCGAGCCATTTGTCGTGGTGGACATTGATAATGACTTTCAGGTCGTTTGCGAGACACCAGCCCACCACTTCCTTGATGCGCATAAGCCACGCCTTGTCAATGCTCATGGCAGCGGCATTGGTGATGTGGCACTGCCAGCGGATGGGAATGCGCACGGCGTTGAAGCCCGCATCGCGCACGGCCTTGATGGTCTTCTTGGTCACCACAGGGTTGCCCCATGCCGTTTCGGCCTTGATGCTACCTTCAGGCATTCCAATATGCATCGACTCACCATCCTGTCCGGGAGCCGAGCATTCAAACTGGTTGCCGAGGTTCCATCCCACGACACCCTGGTTCCACTCTTTGGCTGTCGGGACTTGTTGTGTCATTCCTTCCTGACTGTCCGTTGCCGTCATCTCACTGTTGCATGCCGATGCCATGTTTGTTGCTATCACGGCAAGGGCCAATGTGGCTGTAATTCGTAGTTTCATTGTGTTCATTCTGTTTTGATTGATTTTCTCCGCAAAGGTAGAAACTTTCCTGCTTTGCATTGGTTATAACGCATACATAAAAGGGTTTCAACGCTGATTTCTGATAGCATTGAAACCTTTTTTGCGTGTTTTCAGACCATTTACTGGTTATACTTGGAGGGTGACACACCGAAATATTTCTTGAATACGGTACTGAAATATTTCGGATTTTCGAATCCTGCCAGCGCAGCGGCATCGGTCACGCTGCGCCCGTCTCGCAGCATGGTGGCGGCACGCTCCAGTCGGATAACGCGGATAAAGTCTTGTGGCGAGTTGCCTGTATATGACTTCAGTTTGACATAGAAGAGGGTGCGACTCATGGCCATCTCGCGGCAAAGCCGGTCAATGCCAAATTCTGAGTCTGAGAGGTGCTCAAGGATGATGGCGGTAGCCTTGTCAACAAACTGCTTGCCGCTGTCTGTATCCCCATCCTGCGTGATTGCCACAGGCGATGCCGATGACTCCTCTGGTTCAGAGCAGGCATTCTCTTGGGCTTGCTGACGGGGGCCTGCCCACTTCGTTTTTTCATTAAACAATTGTAGGTAGTCAATGGTCAGTCGCATGTATTTCTCCTGCAACTTGTACACCCGCCAGGCGGCGTAGAATGCCAGGATGATAAGGGTAACGTAAACACACCACATCCACCACGAGTTCCACCAGGGTTGACCTATGGAGATGGAGAGTTCCTTCGAGTCGATGACTGTTCCGCTGGTTCGGCTGATACATTGCAACATCAGTCGGTGTCTGCCAGGCTCCAGGCTGACAAAACGAATATACTGATTTCTTGTGGGTTGACTCCATTCTCCGTTGTCCATGCAGTAGCGATAGGCAATGTCGAAATGGTTGCGCATGTTGATGCTTTCATATAGCAGCGTAAACGTGCGCTGGGCATATGTCAGGTGTAGCTTTCCTTGCTGTAGGAGCTCAAAGACCTCTCGGGTCTGCAGCGACTCCTGGCCAGTGTCGCAATTCACGCCAAGCAGTGCCAGACTGGCAGTATAGTTGAGTGGTTGCACATTTTCGGGGTGCATCACCACGGCCCCCTCGGCTGTTCCGAATATCAGGTCGCCATTAGGAAGGCCTGCCGCAGCACCGCGCGAAAAGTCCTGGTTAAGTTCGTAGCAGTAGTTTACGTTGACGGCCTTGTCAGGGTTGTCGGGCGACATAAAGGCCAGTCCCTCATTCGTGGCAATCCATATCCGCCCGTCGCGGCTTCGTGAAAGGCTGCGCACATAGTTTGAGGGTAGTCCGTCGGCGGTTGTAATCTGCCGGCTCAAATGCTTGGCAAGATGGTAGATATATACGCCGCCTCCATCGGTTCCTATCCACAGTTCCATGCCAGAGGCCAGCAGATGGGTTACAAAGGGATTGACATCCGTCATGCCCGATGGAGCATAGTTCAACTCCTTGACATTCTTACTCCCCGGGGTAATCAGTTTAAGGCCAAAGGCGGTGCCAACGGCTATCTGTCCCGAAGTCAATTGGGTGATGGTTTGCACATCATGTACAGGATAGTATTGATATTTATCCGCAAGAGGATTCTTATAGAGCAAGTCGCCGTTCAGGGTGCCAACCCATAGTCCGCCGTCTTTGTCAACCAGCGTAGCAAAGACATGATCGTCAGTCAGTGGACTGTTGGCTTTTGTGTACACCTTATTTACAATACCCTGGTTATCAATGGCTAACAGGCCCTTGCCGTATGTGGCAACCAATATGTTGCCGTCGGTCTGTGTTTCGGCACTCAGCACTACCGTACCTTGACAATGGTGCTGCCAATGGCCGCTCTCAGTGTCGAGGAGGCTGATGCCGTCATCAGTACCAAACATCAGGCGGCCCGGCGACAGCGGCATCACCATATTGACATGGCCGCTTCCCAGACTCTGCCGGTTTCCGGCCTCATGCTTATATACAGCCACAGTGCTGCCTATGGGGCGGGCAATGTCAATACCGCCCGAATAGGTACCCACGACAATGTTCCCCCACGAGTCGACAACTACGGCATAGACTCCGTTGCCATGCAGCACACAGCCTGTCTGCTCGCTGTCGTCAAACAGCACGCTGCATGGTCCGTGGCCATCGCGTTGCGTCTGATACACACCAGCACCGTCAATACCTATCAGCATGGTATGGTCGTCGTAAGGGCAGATGCTACGGATGGGCGACTGGGCAGGCGCATCGGACGAGAAGGGAACGAACCGGTCGTCGGCCACGCGGTCGCTGTCGTCCATCGCTATCAGGTGAAGCCCGTTTTCATATCCGCCAAGCCACAACCGTTCCGACATCTCGTCGTAATAGCCACATTCAGTATTATATGGCAACAGCCGCCGCCCATGCATGTCGGTCACGCCGTCACGCGTACAGCACAATATCCGGCCACGTATCATCACGAAGCGGTTGACATATGAGCCCCGCATCAATTGCGCCAGCTGTCCGTCTTTCAGCATATAGGCACCATCGTGCATTCCAAGATAGAGCGTCTCGCCATCTGCCAGAAGGTCGTTGAGTGCAACATCGTGCCCTACTATCTCAGCAACGTCAGTCACCTTGTCAAAGGCATTCTTGTAAGGATTAAACCGATAGATTTTCCCCCAGTTATCGTAAGCGTAGATGGTCGTGGAGTCGGCCTGCAGGCGTATCACCCTGCCTCCAAGATTGGCAAACGGCACATGGTCGTCCAAGGCGTAGTTCCTCACCATAAAGCCGTTATACCTACCCACACCTGTCATTGACGACCACCACAGTGCTTTTGCCGGCGACTGGCAAATAGAGAAAATACGATGATTACTGACTCCTTCCTTCTTTCCAAGATGCGAATAAGTAAAGTCTTTCACATCCAGCGCATAAAGACGGACAGCAGACATTAAAATGCCTACCGTCAGACATAGTATGGTATTCAGCCTATTTCTCATCTTGGCAGCAAAGGTACAAAATATTAGCGAATTCTCTGATTCCTGACAATGCAATTAACATTTATTTATCACTTCTCTTTATATTCATCTATCTACGTTTGGTTTTCTCAATACTGAGACTGCAGTATATTACCATATATCAAACTTAGTGGCAATTTTCCTATGCTGTTCCTGATGGAATTGGCACAGAAAATCCTGTTTGTTATGTCCTAAATGTCCTAAATGAAGATTTCTGCCCGAAAATTTTGCCAATTCAGAAAAAAGTCGTACCTTTGTGGCAACAATTCCCACCACGCCTCTTAGCAATGCGTACCACGGTGGGACTTCGTTTTTATATAAGGAATGGTTTAGCACGATGGCAACATATACGAACAGACCGATATGCAAGGCATGTCAGTTGGCAGAACTGAAGAAGCGTGGACTGGTTGTCAATGATGACTTAAGTTTCGGAAGTAAAATTGCTTGATATTTTTGGATAAAAAAGTGGTTTGAAGTTTCTGTATTTACAGAATTTATTTGTATCTTTGTAGTGGTAAATATTGAATACAAAATACTTCAAACCATGTACAAAGTTACAAATTTCCCAAACACTGGCCGCTGGTGATTTCGAGCTTCATCAGGCCCCAGATGTCCAGCAGCACCTTGTCGCCATCACTAGAAATTTTCTATTAAAGGCTGACACGCTGACACAACCCCGATAAATAAAGGGCGT
>Ga0326512_10002112_pt1 | contig 14760 bp, 11 predicted proteins | sample 1_2617_0518_D_FD_203652 | JGI IMG/M metagenome (GOLD analysis project Ga0326512, IMG submission 203652) | Bovine rumen microbial communities from UC Davis, California, United States - 1_2617_0518 | ecosystem: Host-associated > Mammals > Digestive system > Stomach > Rumen | place: USA... | reverse complement strand
AGAAAAAAATACAACCCTGATTATGTCTATCAGACAAACAAATCGGCGGCATAGATACTCAAATGTTAAATATATAGTTAAATCGCATAATATGTTTGGAATTTACCATAGAATGCGGTTCTTGTGAACAGGGGGTCCCTGTCTCATGGCTGTACAGCATCCTGAGATCCCTTTGGAATAATCATCGGGTCCCCGTAAAACCATAAAGGGAGCGCACCATCTGATTGGTACGCCCCCTTTTCCCTTACGCGTCACGTAGCGCTTAAAGTCCGATGCACGAACTAACTCCTACGCTGGTCGCGATTGCGGTGAGGATGCTTATCAGCACCTGAATCACCAACTTCCACGTCTCTTTCTTCATCATTCACCTCCTTCCTGGGTCTTCTTGGCATTGCCCTCAATCAGGTCCTTGGCATTCATGAACGAGGCTCGCTTCTTCAGCGTCTTCGAACTTAGGTCATTAATATCCTGACGACTGGGAGAGAAACGCAGGCGCAAGCCCTGGATGCTGGTTCCCATATTGAAGTCCTCTTCCTTCTCCTCGCCCTTCGTCTTCACGCTCAGGTAGAAGGTTCCCAAATCACCGAACTGGACTTTCTTGCCCTCCAGCAGCTGCTCCAACATACAGCTCTGCAACTTATTCGCAACGCCCAGGCAGACGTCCTCGCCATACACACTGTTGTGCTCCGCCATATGCTTACACAACTCTTGATAACTCATGGTCTTGGTGGTTACCACGTGACCGTAATGCTTTCCGTAGCCCAGCGACTTCGGGCTGGTTACTTTTGATACTTTGATTAATACTGGCATAATTCTAATTTTTGATTAAACATTAAGTGGTTGATTAACTCTCGATTGTGATCTTCGGAATTCTGTACGCGTCCATTGTTCTTTAGAACTGATGCAAAGGTAGTGCTTTCTTGAAGCCCCGTGGCGCACATTGGCGCACATCGCATCTTTTTAGATTTCCAAGCAAAGATTCTCGCATAATAACTTGACTCCTCTGGGAGGTAACAGCTGTGTTTTAGGCGATATGCCCAACTTCGTCAACTCCGCCTGTTGCTGTTGCACATAGCGGGAGAACGTTCTTCTGGAGAGCCCAGCAATAGCTGCAAGCTCTGATTTATACATAGCTCGATACATAATTGTAAATATTGTTGATTTTGGTAAATGAATAGCCTTTCTGTCGCATCGGATGAGCCTTTCAAACGCAGGGAATGAACAATTCAAACCTCCCGAATTATTTGCTAATTCCGATAGAATTCTTTGCTCATTCAACAATGCCCTGAAATCGCCCTGTTTCCGTATACAAAGGTAAGCAAAATAATTGGATTGTGCAAGTGAAATCGTAAATTAATTTGTTAAAATCGAAGCTCGTTGAAACGTTACGCGTTACGCGGTACGTCGGTACGTTTTGCCATTTTCAATTTTCCACGGACAGATAGCAATACTTATATATAATATATATATTATATATAAGTATTAAATATATTAACATTTAATAATGCTTTCTCCTTCACTTCCTCCAATCCATCACCTGCACTTTTAATACCACCAAAACGTACCGCGTACCGACGTACCGCGTACCGCTTTTGGGGTACATCTGATTTCGTCGAAGATAGGCTGGGGCACACCGGATCACCCAGTGACGAGCAATCTTATAAACATTAAAGAAAGTTAATTATTTGGAGGTGTCTCGACTTTTGGGACACTCTCCCTTTTACTTTGCACCCAGAAACATAAATGTCGAACTAAAAAACAAGTGAATTATGGAAGGTGCATTTTTATTTTTTGTGATGATTACATGTGTAGGAAGTCTGCTGAATGAGTATATGAAAGGCGTACATTTTTCAAAATAGTTTTTGGTAGTTAAAAGAAAAGTGAGTATCTTTGCAAGCTAAATAGGGCATATCAATATGAATCAAGATATACACAAACTGGTTGAACGATACGAGGCTGACAGGAAGCACTACCTGACAGATCGCTACAATGAAACGCAGGTGAGGAGTGACTTCCTTGACCCGTTGTTTGAGTTGTTGGGATGGGACATTAAGAATCGCGCTAGCAAGCCGACGAATGAGCGTGAGGTGATTCTTGAAGAACCGCTAAAAGCTGGTGCCGATGAGAATACCAAGAAACCTGACTATACGTTTCGTTTGTATGCAGAACGCAAGTTCTTCCTTGAAGCAAAGAAACCCCATGTGAACATTCACGAGGTGGATGCACCTGCTCGTCAGGCTCGTCGATATGGGTATACGGCAAACCTGAAAATATCTGTTCTTTCCAACTTCGAGTACCTGATGATTTATGATGCATCAGTAAAAGTTGAGGAAACCGATAACAATCAAAAGGCACTTGTTAAGAAGTACCACTATACAGAATACGAAGAAAAGTTTGAGGAGATTAAGCGTTTGCTGGGCAAGGAATCCGTTTATTCTGGCCAGTTCGATGAAGAATGGAAGGATATTGAAGTACGCCTGAAACAGTGGTCTGTTGATAAGCAGTTCTTAAAGCAGATAAACGAGTGGCGCCTGCTACTTGGTAAAGAGATTATTGCAGCAGACCCTTCCATTGATATGAACCTCTTAGGCGACGAAGTGCAGAGCTACATCAACAAAATACTCTTCCTTCGTGTCTGCGAAGACAGAAATATTGAGACTTACAAAGAATTGTTGACGATTGCTGATACTGGCCAGTTCAATGCACTTTTGGAGAAATTCCGCAAAGCAGATAGCAAGTACAACTCTGGATTGTTTGACCAAGCACTTTCTGAGCAAGTGGTATGCAATGCCAGTTCAGCGTTCTGGACTATCATTCGTCAGTTGTACTTCCCTGAAAGTCCATACTCATTCAGCGTATTCTCATCAGACATATTGGGTCACATCTACGAGATTTTTATTGCCGAGAAATTGGCAATGGTTGATGGGGAATTACAAATAGTGAAGAAACCAGAGAATGAGGATCGTGATGTGGTGACGACACCCACATACATTATTCGTGAGATCCTCCGTCAAACTATCTCACCGCTTTGCAAGGATAAGTCAGCAAAAGAAATCTTGGGAATGAAGATTGCAGATATTGCTTGCGGCTCAGGTGCTTTCCTGTTGGAGGCATACCAGTTGCTTAATGACATTCTGATAGACTACTATATCCAGCACAACACCACTAAACTTGTTCAAGTTGGCGAAAACTCATATAGACTGAAATATGCAGAGAAGAAGCAGCTGTTGACAAATTGCATCTATGGTGTTGATAAGGACTTCAACGCAGCCGAAGCGTGTAAGTTTGGCTTGCTGTTAAAATTGCTGGAAGATGAAGATTCTGCAAGTCTGATGAATGAACATCCCATCCTGCCTGACTTGGCAAAGAACGTCTTCTTTGGAAACAGCCTTCTATCAAGCAGTGACATCAAGGCAGAAGATGCCAATGATATCAATCCTTATGACTTTGGCACCTTACGTTTCGATGCCATTATAGGCAATCCTCCTTATCTGACAACGGAGGGCATGAAAAATGTTACTCCCAAGGAATTGCCATTATACAAAGAGAAGTATGCCAGTGCATATAAGCAGTTTGACAAGTATATCGTCTTCATTGAACGTGCTACTTCCTTGCTGAAAGAGAACGGTTTGTTGGGATATATTGTGCCACTAAAGTTTATGAAGGTTGAAGCTGGGCAGGAATTACGTCGCATTATTTCGACAGATAAAACGCTCGAAGCCATCACTTCTTTTGGTGCTTGCATGGTATTCCCAGGAAAGTCTAACTACACATGTCTACTCATTTTAAAGAAGGCAGAACATAATACCTTTAGGTACAATGAGGTAAGCAATTTGGAGAAATGGAGGTTAGCAGACAAGAATATATTGCCAACTGACATCAAGAATTATAGCGAGTTGTCTGAGGGCACGTGGCCTTTGTTCCCTGAATATCTGAGGGATGCTTATAACGCCATCGTATTGAACAGCACAACCCTTTTGGAAATAACAGGCGAGGATAATATCTTCAACGGCATCCAAACCAGTGCTAACAAAGTGTATATCTTCCAGCCGAAATCAGAGAGGAATGGGGTATATACTTTTGTCAAGGATAGAAAGGAATGGAAAGTTGAGAAGGAGGTAACAAGATCTTACTTCCAAACTTCGAGTGGTGACGACAATCTTAACACCTACCGTACATTCAAGCCAAATGCTTGCGTAATTTTCCCCTATAGAAAAAATGCTACTGGCAAATTGGAAATGATCCCTCTAAGCGATATCAAGAAAGATTATCCCAAACTCTATAAGTATCTTATTGCACATAAGACTATACTGAATGCAAAGTCTCGCGACATTAAGCCAGAACCCACCACTCCCAACGAGTGGCACAGATTTGGCAGACACCAAAGCCTTGATGCTTGCAATTTACCTGAAAAGATTATTGTAGGCGTGCTTTCTACTGGTGATAAATATGCCGTTGACAGTTGTAGTACATTTGTATCGTCAGGAGGAACAGCTGGTTATTGTATGATAGCCTTGCCAGAAGACTCTCAATATTCCATTTATTATATACAGGCTATTCTTAACAGCAAGTATGTACAGTGGGTAACTTCGCTTATGGGCGAAATTTTCAGAGGCGGCTTCATTGCAAGAGGCACAAAAGTCTTGAAACAACTGCCTGTTCGCAAGATTGACTTCGGGAATGCCGAAGAGAAATTGGCCCACGATAACATAGCAGGAAAGCAAAAGCAACTTATTGAATTAGGTGACAAAATAGATGCAATGCATGGCAACAAACGCCAGCTCACCATCTTGCAGCGCCAGTTTGATATTGCCAAGCAGGAATTAGCCGATATGATTATGAATCTATACGGCATGCAACAATACGATAGTATCATCCCAATAATTAAGGAACAATATGCAGCTGATTGAGGACGCATCTGAACAGAAATTGCGAGGAGCCTATTACACCCCTCCTGCAATTGCTTCGTTTATACTCCACTGGTGCATAAACGGCAGTATTGATGCTGACATATTGGAACCAAGTTGTGGTGATGGTGTATTCTTGGAGCAGATGGCGAGAGAACAGATGGCTTTCCATCATGTTACTGCGGTGGAGTATGAAGCTGTAGAAGCAGAAAAGGCACGTGCCATAGGCTTGCACGATTCTGAGGTCATCAATTCAGACTTCCATCGTTTCTGTTTAGATACAGAGCAGAGGTTTAGTCTTGTTGTTGGCAACCCTCCATTTATCCGCTATCAGTATTACGATGAAAGTCAGCAGGAGTTAGCTGGAGAGATATTCAAGAAAGCAGGGCTGAAACGTTCCAAGCTAACAAATGCCTGGGTGACGTTTGTTGTGGGATGCAGTCTTTTGCTGAAAGAACACGGCAAGATGGGTTTCGTTATCCCATCAGAATTGCTACAAGTAACTTATGCCCAGCAACTGCGCAAATATCTTGCACGTTTCTTCAACAAGATTAATATCATCTCTTTCGAGAATCTTGTGTTTGAGGAAATTCAGCAGGAAGTGGTACTGTTGCTTTGTGAGAAGAATGGGACAGACGAACACCTGATTGAACATATTGAGGTGAAAGATACAGAAGGGTTGCAAGCCCTTGATCCTCATCGCCTGAATCTGCCTACTAAGCAAATAGATTTCCACGCAGACAAGTGGACTTATTATTTCTTGGATAAGGAAGAACTGGAATTCTTAGGTAGGGTGCGTTGCGAAAACATGCCAAAGATTGGAAAGTATGCCAATGTGGAGGTGGGTATTACAACTGGCGCTAACGGTTACTTCACCGTTCCTCAAAGCATAGTTGACTTATACCAGTTGCAGGAATATGCCCGCCCAATGGTAGGTCGCAGCGTTCAGGTAAATAGCCTATGCTTTACTACTGAGGACTGGAAGCGAAACCTGAATCTTGGTGCCAAAGCCAACCTTTTGGTATTCCCTCCAAAGGTAAAGGAAGAAGGTGGTGACGGTGTGAAAGCCTACATCGAAAGTGGTGAGCAACAAGGCATCAATAAGGGCTATAAAACCAGCATCCGCGATGATTGGTATGTGATACCATCCATAAAATTATCTCAAGCTCTTTTCCTTCGTCGTAACAATCTTTATCCTAAGTTCGTGCTGAACGAAGCCCAAGCATACACCACAGACACGATGCATCGTGTGTTCATCAATGAAGGTGTAAACCATAAGGCTTTTGTGGTTAGTTACTACAATTCCCTATCTTTTGCTTTCGCTGAAATTCTTGGGCGCAACTTTGGCGGTGGCGTACTGGAACTGATGCCAAGCGAGGTAGAAGGAATCTATTTGCCTTATCGCGAAGCTAATGCTGAACTATTCGATAAAGTAGATCAGATGGTTCGTGAGAAGAAAACAGCAGACGAGATTCTTGACTTCACTGATAAGGAATTGCTGCAAAAAGGTATGGGATTCTCAGAGAAGGAAACCAAGATGGCACGTTCAATCTGGTACAAACTGATGGGACGCAGATTAAATCGTGAAACATTGGAGAAAGCAGCACCAGAAGAGAAAGGTGAAATCAAGAAAGCCGTTGCCAGAGTGAAACAGCTCAATTTCTTCGATGTACTCCAGCAATATCCTGAGAATATCGTGGAGAACGCTGTGCCTGAACCACCAAAGCAGCAACCAAAGAAGCAGGATGCAGATGTGGATGAAAGCAAGAATGTGCTTATCAGTCTGGTTAAACCAGACAATGTGGAACGCTATCTTAACCAGTCTGCAAAGATATACTATACTGGCAAGAGATTCCCTTCAACGGTGGCTCTCAACAAACTCTACTACTTCATGCCGTATATCAAACGTAAGGGCATTCGTGACCTCTATCTGATAAAGATTGCTCGTGTTGGCACTCGTAAGGAGGGACAGCCAGATAATGATCCCAATGACTTCCGTTTGGTATTCGAGATAGAGTTTGTGAAGAAACTCTTCAAGGATTACAAACCAGTAGAGCTGGAGATTTGGCACACGTTCACGGATACAACAATGGAAAAACTACTTGAAGTATTATTGGGAGCATAGGGTGAGGTTGAAGGCGAACAAGATCCAAATAGAACTCACAAAATTTTTTTGATAGTTCGACAAAGGGCAGCAAACAATTAGTTTGAATCGACGTAAGTTGTTAGGCAAAGGCTTTGGTAGATTTTTGAAAAGTGCTATCTTTGCAAATCGAAAAGGAAATAAAGTCCCAATGTACGCAAGGGGGAATGACAATTTGCCCCCCCCCTGCTAAAAACGAGAGTAAGGTCACACCATGTCACCCTGTTATTGAGGTAGCTAAGGAAGGCGGTAGTTCGGAAATTCCGAACAACTGCTGCAGACGGGAAAATGTCACACCGGGTCACACCGTGCCTGTCACCCGAAACATGAGGGACTGGTCCCTGAGTGTCATTCTTCATACTTTTCTTCGGTAATCTTCTCTGTTATTTTAGCGATGATCGCATTGTGTTCCTCAACCTTTTGCTTGAACAAGTCCAAGGCTCCTGGTTCTAGGTATCTCTCCTCTTCCAATGCTCTGATTACACGCTGCTTGAAGGGCCTGACCCATATCCTGTACCAGCTAAGATACTGTATAATGCCCAGCTCTGTAGTCAGGTCATAGCAGTCCATCAGGTTACTCTTGGGATTCTCTAATAGGATCTTGAGATTCTTTGCCACCTTATTGTTCCTGCCAGAAGAACGCTTAATTTCCCTTATTTCCTCCTCGGCTTCTTTCTTTATCTTAGCCACATGCTGAGTATATGACTGGTATCCGCGTCCATACAGTTTTCTCAGTCCCTGTTCCTCGATTTCGAGCTTCGGGTCGTCCAAACGTTTCTTCATCAGCTTATTGAAAGGGACTATGTGGCTGTTGAGATAGTTCTGTGCAAGATCATTTGTAGTGATAGACTCAATGGCTTTCTTCATATGATAGCCGATAGTTGTGTGTCTGATGGCCATATCCCAGAACAGTTCCTTAATGGTTGACATATCATCAATGCTGTCATATCCCATGTCTGCCAGCAAAGCAACAGAAAGTTTCAGTTTCTGCGGATCAAGTTCCACTTCCTCCTTTTTCTTGGGTTTTCCTTCAACCTCCAAGAATGGTATCAGTTCGTTACCGGTATAATTGGGGAACATCTCGTCAAGCCACCGCTGTTTCTCAGTAATCCATGAGAAAATGGCCTTCTCATTGCGTTTCACGTCAGGATCAATGTCACCCATTTCTTCTAGATATGCCTCCATATAATCCATCATGGCCTCATTGATAATGAAGCTGATTTGACTCACGCTAAGCGTTTTATTGATGTTCTTTCTACTCTTTTTCTTTGCTTCGTCGAAAGGGAATGGCATCCTTGCCATGTCCATCACTTGCTTGACATAGGTGTTGACAGATGTGTGAATGTTCTTAGCATCAGTGCCGAACTCCTTACCCAGCTTGATATTCAGTTCTCCGAAAGCCTTCAATAACTCAACGAGATATTTTCTGGCAGAATCCAATCTTTTATCTTTATTATTATAGTCCTTAATCATATGTCGTTTGTTAAAATCGAAATGCAAAGGTACTCAAAAATTCTGAGAAAACGCCCGATTTAGCAAAAAAAAGGAACCAGTGAACATAGAGAGGGACTGGTTTAATAGAGTCACCATTGTGTGGCTCTTTTCTTTTATAATAAGGTGGAAGAGGGAAGAAGGAAGAGGGAAGAAATGGAAGAAATAATATGTTTGAAAGCGTAACATTTCCAGATTTTGCATACTATAATAGTAGGGAAAACTAAAAAATGTGTAACTTTGCAGACAGATATGGCAAATAAAGAAAAGAACGAATTGGAGAAAAAAAAACAGGCATTCCTGATATATCAGGACGAGAATGGTATAGCGCGAGTCAACGTACGATTCGAGGGCGAGGATGTGTGGCTTAATGTGGAGCAGATGATGGAACTTTTTGACGCTTCTCAGCAGGATGTTAGTTATCACATTAACCAGATATATGATGAGGGTGAGCAGGATCCAGAACGAACTCACAAAAAATTTTTGTTAGTTCGACAAGAGGGAAACAGAAGCGTGCGCAGAAACATGAGTCACTACAATCTGGACATGATTATTGCAGTTGGCTTTCGTGTGAAGTCTCAGGTAGCCACCCGTTTCCGTCAGTGGGCAACAGCACATCTGCGTGAATTTATCCAAAAAGGCTTTGTCTTGGACGATGACAGGCTGAAAGGAAAAGGCAGCAGGTATTTCCGTGAACTATTGCAACGCATCCGTGATATCCGTAGTAGTGAACGTAACCTGTATCAGCAGGTGACAGACATCTTTGCCACCAGTATTGACTATGATCCACAGGCCAACTTGACACATATGTTTTTTGCTACTGTGCAGAACAAACTGCACTATGCTGCCCATCAGCATACGGCTGCAGAGGTGATATATGAGCGTGTGGATGCAGAAAAACCGATGGTAGGAATGACCAACTTCAAGGGCAACTATATCACAAAAGACGACGTACAGATAGCTAAGAACTATCTGACGGAGAAAGAGTTGACATATTTGAATCTGCTTGTTTCGCAATATCTTGACTTCGCAGAAATGCAAGCTTTGGAACAAAATCCTATGAGAATGGCAGAATGGATTGAGAAACTCGACGAACTGATGAAGTTGTCTGGCAGGGAGTTGTTGGTAGGTAATGGCTCCATCACTCACGAGCAGGCAAAGCAGAAGGCCATCGCGGAGTTTGAGAAGTATCGCAAATTGGAGATGTTACAATACGAAAGTGACTATGATCGGGCCATCAAGGAATTGATTCAAAAAGAGAACGCTTTACCAAAGGCGTAGTACAGACAGACGCCTTACCTATTAGAGCTACCTTCGGATAGCGAGGCAACTCGCAATACTTAAAACACTAACTATAAATTTTAAAGACAATGGAAGATTTTGATTTGTTTGACTGCCAGTTTGTAGCTGTGCAGCGCTATCTGGGAAGTGATAGTTGCTTACGAGGCAAGGAAGTTCTCGAAAAGCTACTTGACGAGGACTTCCGCCATTCGAGTTCATTACTGCTGGTTCACCCGAAGAAGCATTTCGCCTACTATCATGAGTATGTGGCATGTGAGGAGAAGAATATCTACATCCTCAGGGTGTGTAACCAACGAATAATAAAGAAATCAATGCAGCACTTCGTAAACAAATTAGAGCTGGACCACCCCTTTTTGTATGTGGTTGTGGATTTGAAAGGGGCACAACCAATTATCAGAATCGAGAAAAGTAAGTATGTGAAAGAGTCGACAAAGGAGGTGGTTTCCGTGTTGGCTTTCTCCTTGGACTTTGTCATGACAGGATATGGATGGAAGCCCAAGCTAACACCTTCGACGAATTCAGAAGACTCGCTGTCGGATACGCTCCAGAAGACGCTGGAGGATTGTTTGAAGTCGCCTCACACGATAGAGGAACTGGATGGAGAAGATGCGATGAACAAGATGATGCCAGGAAGAAAGAAGACCAAGAGGAATAAAGCGGACTTCAGATCAGCTGTCATTGATGAAGATTATGCAGATGAAATCATAGCGTTCTTGCATCGATTCATAAAAGGTAAGCAGCAACCTATAGACATTATGCGCCCCTTTATAGCTGCGAAAGCGGCAGGTGTGCTGGGGAAATTTACACAATCGGCCTTTATCGGAGAATTTGGTGATATACTAGGCAAAAGTATATCGTCAGTCAACAAATATCAGCGTAAAGACTGTAAAGCCTATGTGGGGGATGACCGATTTAAAACCTTGAAAGAGGTATTCGCGAAAATAGTAAAACTGTAGGAAAGCAAGGTAAATAAAGGTTATTTTAGGTTCTTTGGGGATTATCCTTAAAGAACCTTTTTTGTTTTCTGTTGTTTGCTGCACATCTACTACTTTTGCGTTCGATTTTTAAAAGTTTAACCGAGATGAGTGGGAGTCTCATGAGTGAAAAGTGGCCCAATCTCCTCTCTCACAATTCTTGGAAAGATGAAAGAGATTACGCTGAGAGTGCCCGACGATATGGTGGCACTGATGGAGCAGTTGGCTCAACGTTTAGAGGGTGTGGAGATTGCTGATGTGTGTGATGGCACACTGACTGAGACAGACATGGACCTGTGTTTCAGACTGGCTGTCATGGAGCTGAAGCAGGACCATGTGATAAGAAAGCCCAGAGACTATGCCTGGATGATGGCTGCCCTTGAACAGGATGCCATCAGCGATTTAGAAGGCTTTGAATCGCCCCAATCGTTTGTTAACTACCTGACTATGCTTGGCATTGAGAAGCTGCCAAACAGAAGTACCCTGTTCAGAGCTTATAATAATATAATAGGTGTATATCCCAACTGGACGTTTTTGGACGAGCCGGATGGTGATGAGATATTGCGAAGAAAGAACATTGTTATACGATTTAAGAGTGCTTTTTTGAGGCATAAAAGGGTATTATGCAACAAGAAATGCACCAACTCATGACTTTTGCAACAGCCGTTGCACCACGTGAACAAACGGCCTTGGATAGCCTGGAATGTCATGCTACCTTTGCATCGTCAAAAGGACAAAAAACATGTATAACAAGAAAAAAGTAAAAGCAATGAAAATGGGAAAAACAACTGAGAGAGAAACAAACAAGTATGGTTTTGCGGTAAAGAAGTGCTGCGCATCGTGTATTCACAGATATTTCGACGAAGAGGACAGACGTCGCTGCATGCTGACAGACAAGCGCGTAAGAGGATGTATGAAGTGCGAGTTCTGGGTGATGAGCGAAGGCATGCAGAAGGTGGAATACAACCGAGGCAAGGTGCAAAACCGACTCTACCAACTGAAAATGTTGGAGGTGCGGGAAGAGGAGAACAGGATCTGCGCCGAAGGCATGGAAGTGCAACCCACATCGGTAGAGAGCATACGCAGAGACTTCGAAGTAGAACACGGAGACAGATACTTATTACATTAAACATTAAATTCGCTTCGCTCAGAAGCAATTAACATTAAAAAACTTAAGCAATTGGAACAATCATTTAACATCGTCAACAATGAGATTTTTATCGAGCAACTGCAGGCTCACGGAAGGGTAGTAGGCGTAGCATACTATGATAAAGAGTTGCATGGTATGGTTTTTAAGGCTTACAACCGAAAAGCTGTCAAACGACGAAGAAAGACCGATTTGCTGCATCAGTTGGAAAACGGATGGGTAAAGGAGTCGTCGGAGAAGTACAAATTGTATATCAGTGTCTATAAGAAACTGGGGTTGGCGCGCATCTTCCACATCATAGACAGAGATACGAAGGAGGCTAAAACGGCCTTGTTCGACAAAGAACTGATAGAAAGCATTTGAAACAAAAACAGTAGTCATTAATGTTTTGTACCCAAGACAATCAATATGTATCTCCAGCGGTGCCAGGCACTGCGGAAAAACTCAACAAAATCCTTGACTCGCCAAGGGTGAAGTGGAAGATAGAAACCATCAGGGCGGTACGTAAACCAGAGGCCATCAAGCAATGGGCATCGGACACGGAATTCCAGAAATATTGTCTGAGAGAGGAACGGAAAAAGAAGACGGGTGAGGCTTTCCAGCAACTGACGGATGAGGAGAAGCTGACAAGATGGGCTAATTCTCTGAAAGAATCGCTGCCTCCGCTGATTTTCGGAGCAAGGGATTTCGATGAGACACCCATCAAGAAAGACCCCAGCAGGAAGATGAAGCGCAGGGTGCTGGCAGCCATCCACCTCTCAGGATTGTTTATGTTCGATGTGGACCATGTGGACAACCCGCGTGAGATATTCGAACGAACACAGGTGGAGAGATTCAGATGGAAGGTGCTGTTTGCCCACGTGACCTCATCGGGAGAGGGACTGCGCTTGGTGTGCGTAGCGATTCCTGAGATTGGCAATATTGCTGATAATCAGATAGAGCTGGCCAAAGCCTTAGGTGTAAAGGCGGATGCGAGTTGCATCGATGCATCACGCATATCGTATGCGCCCATGAGAGAAGATGTGTATTATTTAAACGAAAAAGAATTATTGGAATATTATGGTGAAGAGTTTGATAAAAAGTTCTGCAATGCGTATCGTGAAGGGCATACTGAGCCCACTAATCCTGGTCATTCATTTGACAATGATCATGAAACGCAAAGTAAAGGGATACAGTCGCACGGGGGCACTGAGCTTCTCGAAACTGAACTAAACACAGAAAAAGATGAAGGAGAATTCAATTATCACGGAGTCAGCTACGTCAAAATCTGCGAAGCGTGGCAACAGGCTCATGGGGGAAAACCAGGTGTTGGAGACCGCCACAGAACAATGCTGCAACTGGCTCTCGACCTTAGGTATATCTGCGACAATCAGCCAGACATGGTCGATAGGGCACTTAAAATGTGTGGATTTGTACAGGATATCATCCGCGAAAGGGGTGAGGAAGAAGTGCGTGGAGTTGCAGATACGGCTTGTGAGCGAAGGATGTATAAAGACATCCCCCAAAAGATGCGAGAAGTGCTTGAAAGTGCAGGTGTACAGCTTAGCCAGTCGGCAACAGTCGGACGATCTCTGGGAACAGTTAACATCCCTTACGAGCAGTACGCTGAAAGGCTGGAACCTCTCCTTAGCACTCCTTATGCCGAAGCCTGTAGTGGAGTGAGTCGCCATAACTGGTTGGGTGCTGTATTCGTATCGGGAGCGATGTATTGCACACTGCTTACCCGCTGTTGGTATAAGCACTTCAATGGTGCGAAGCAACGCATGAATCCGCAGGCATTGATTATCGGTGAGCCTGCTACGGGTAAAGGCTTTGCCAAGTCGCTGGACGACCAGATTATGTGCGCCATGCGCGAGCAGGATGAAGAGGTGAGAGCGCAGGAAACTCGCTACAAGCAGGAGCAGAAGAAGCGTGGAACGAGTTCGAAGGCGCAGAAGCAGGATGCGCTGGTAGAGCCTGAGGGAATGATTCGTTATTTGCCTACGAAGACCTCTAACAACATCTTCTTCCGTCGTTTGAAAAGAGCTAAAGAAGTAGTGGATGGAGAGGTGATGCCGATGCACTTGTATATGTTCGATTCAGAACTCGATTCTTCGATTAGTGCACAGAGCGGTGGCGCCTGGATAGGCAAACATGACTTGGAGTTGAAAGCATTCCACAACGAGCTTTCGGGTGTGGATTATGCCAACAACGACAGCATCAACGACATTCTTCCCATCTTCTGGAACTCAGTGACTACGGGTACGCAGGTTTCATTATACAAGAAGTTCACGCCTCGCAATATCAACGATGGACTCTGCAGTCGTGTCTGCATCTTCCCGATGGAAACGGCCCGCTATCAGATGATCAAAAAGAAGAATGTGGATTGGGAAGCGAATGAGTCGATGAAGCAGTGGGGCTATAGGTTCGAGAAGTTGCATGGCGAATTGCCACTCGAAAGACTGACCGACCATGTGTACGACCTCTGCGAGCAATCTGCCCAAGAGGCAGAAGCAGCCGATGACCATGTACTGGACTACCTCCGTAAGCGTGCGGTGTTCTACGCAACTTGGTTGACCATCCCTCGCATCCTGGCTCGTCAATACGATGAGTTCAAGAAAACGGGGAAGCTGGAGATAACGGACGACGACCTGAAATTCTCCACCCTGATGTACGACGCTGTGATCTATTTCCAAGACCACTTCTTCGGTCAGATGCTGCAGGATTCATGGGACAATGCTGCAAGGGAATATGTACCCAGACGCAGAAATACCAAGAATGCGGATGCCTACAAGGCATTGCCCGAGCAGTTTACTG
>Ga0326512_10002110_pt1 | contig 14762 bp, 16 predicted proteins | sample 1_2617_0518_D_FD_203652 | JGI IMG/M metagenome (GOLD analysis project Ga0326512, IMG submission 203652) | Bovine rumen microbial communities from UC Davis, California, United States - 1_2617_0518 | ecosystem: Host-associated > Mammals > Digestive system > Stomach > Rumen | place: USA... | reverse complement strand
CAGTCATTGGTTGGGATGAATCTTGTCTGTTTCATATTCTCGTTTTACATTTGAAAATGTTATCTACTTATCGGGCGTTTTAGCGTCCTGGGTTTACTCAGCTAAAAGCCTTTACCCAATGCTTACGACGACGATTGTTGTACTTATTCTTGCCCGACTGCATCAGATAGATGCCGTATTCTTTCGGGGTCATACAGAACTTTCCGTATATTCTGTCACCGTTGCGCCAAGGCAGATAGACTGCTTGCGATGATGCTACCACTCGCTGCTGAGTCTGCAGGGTCTGCTGCTGACTGGCTCTCGCCTTCTTACCCTGTTGTGCCTGCTGCACCACTTGGGTGTTCTGCGTGGCTGTTATTACTTCCTGACCTACCGGCGATGATATGCCTGCCAGTCCTACCGATGCAGCGGCGGCTATCGCCATGCCTGCTGTCTTCATCAAACTCTTCTTTGCCATAGTTCCTTTATTTTTGGGGTTCAATACTTATCGGGCGTTTTACCGCTCTGGGTTTACTGCGCGATGCACACGGCTTTCGCGCTTCTTTCTCTGCTGCTGAATCTCGCGCTCCAGAGCGTCGATTTCCTCTTTTGTCGGGTTTAGTGTCATACTTTGCTATATTTTATCGCTTTGGTTTACTATACTCAACCGCTTGGGTTTCTATACTAAACCGCTGCGGTTTGATATACTAACCTCATGCGGTTTGCTATACTAACTTCATGCGGTTTCCTCGCCCTTCTTTGGCGGTGTCGGCTGTTGCGGTTCCTGAGTGGTTGGTCTTCCGCCACCTGCCACGTCGCGCAACTTTGCACTGCCCAGCTCTGCCAGGTTGGTGAGCACATAGACGATGTTGCCTTGATCCACGCTCGGCATGTCCTCCTCGCGGCGCATCTCGTTCACGGTCATGATGCCGGTGCGCAGCATGCTCTCGTAGTACTTGGCCTTGGCCGTCGGGTCCATCGTCATCAGCGGCTTTTCGCACACGTGGATGTCGCGCACACCGTAGCCGTCGAATCCGATGAGCTTGCGGAACAGCTCCTTCTCCATATCCTTTGCGTCGGGGATGATGGTGCGCGTCAGGTACTCCATCGTTGCGTCGCCATAGCTGGTGTAGTGGCTGTTGGTGTCGAGCATCAGCAGCGGTCGCGGTGTCGCCCAGAAGCGTGCCACGTCGTCGAGTGTCAGTCCGCTCTGCTCCACGGCCTGCATCTCGGCTTGCGTCATGCTGATTTGGTTGACGTGGGTGAGGTTCTGAATGGCGATGACATCCTGCTCGTAGATTTCCTTGTTCACCTGCTTGGCCATCTCCTTCACCTGGTCGGGGTCGAAGCGTCCTGCCGCAATCGGTGCCACACCGCCGCTCTCGCCGCCCTCGCTCAGTATGAGCTTCACACGGCCACCCTTGCCGGCTGTCTCCAGTGCCTGAGCACGCAGCGTCTTGTTCAGCGTCAGCGTCTCCAGCGCAAAGTCAAGCGTCGATTTGCCCCACACGCCGTTCACGTAGCGGAACGTGTTCGGGAAGTGCAACACGTCCTTTGCCGGTACGTTCGGCTTCGTTTCGTAGCCGTGGTCGGTCAGATACGTCAGGCTCACGTAGTTGCCCTCGGCGAGATTGTACGCACCCGATTTCACCAGCCACAGATACTTGGGGAAGTCGAACTCGTCGCGCTCGATATACACAAAGCCGTTGCCCGTCATCAGTCGGTTGATGGTGATCAACTCCCACATGCTTGCCGCCGTCATAATCGGGTTAGGCTCCTGCTGTAGCAGATAGTTCATGCGCTTGCCCAAGCCGCGCATATCCAGCGTGAAGTTGCCCTTGTCGAAGTCCTTCTTGCGATACTGCACGGGCATCACGCCGATGGTCTTGGCACGCAGTTCGACGGCACGATAGACAGCCGACACGGTGAGAGCCGTCTCCGGCGAGCGGGCATAGACTATGCGCGCCTGATAGTTGGCAGCACCCGTCACCGCACCCTCCTTCGGCATCGTGCTCGAGGGCACACCCGGATTGGGTGCCTCGCGCACCATGATGGCGTTCTCAGGCGTAGCCGCTTTGAAAAGATTACTGAAAAAACTCATATCTATTCCTTTTTCTATTCGTGCATTTTTATGCTTGGGGTTTACCGCAGACAATTTCCTCCTTTTCTGGCGTGCGCTCATTGACGGCGAAGAAGTAGTTGACTTGCTGCTGCATGAACTTGTCGAGGTAGGTGGTGGGTAAGGGGTAGCCGCGACTGAGTTTCACGTCCATCCACTCCTCTGCGGTCTTCGTCCAGTAGTGGTCGAGTCGCATCACGCTCCAGTCAATCTCCGTGAAGGCTTGCTGCTTCACTGGTTGGTTGCTGGGATTGACGCAGCGCAGTCCCTTGTTCTGAGGAAAGTGCGGGCTGAATTTCAAACCACGCAGTCCACCACGCACAAAGCTCTTGATGTGCTTGTTCTCAGCCCAAGAATATTTCACTGGCTTGTCTTTCTCCATCGGTACGGTGAAACGCTCTGCCAGTGGTCGGTCATCGTAATGCACCAAGCCGTTGTCCGTCATCAGTCGCCAATTCACCATCACTACGTCGGCATCGTACTGAGCGAACATGGTAGCGATTTTCTTCTTGCCGTCCCAGCGCAGAAACTCGTCGAAATCGACAAAGCCAATCCACGCATATTCGCTGCCGTGCTTGCGGTAGCATTCCTCGTAAGCCAGACACTGATAGCGGTCGCGGTCGTGGCAGTCGGTAATCTCCACCAAATTGCTCTTCACGTAGGGTTGCAGCACGTCTGCCAACTTCTCGGTGTCGCCCGTCCGCCAGTTGTCATAGACGAATATTTTCTTCACGCCCAACTTCTTGTAGTGCTCAATCCATTCCACGGCATAGCGGTTTTCATTGCGACCAATGACACAGATGGCCACGTCCTTGATGCCCTTCTCGCGGGGTGACGGTTCCCAGAGGTCGGCATGGTCGCTGAGCCACTTCGCCTGCTGCTTGATGTCAGAGCGGCCCCAGCTACCTTGTTTGTAATGCACAATCATCCGCAGGATCACGTCGCGGCTAATCGCCTTGCCATGACACTGAGGTTTCATCCGGCGGATGTCATCGTAGAAAGCTGCACCCGTGTCCCATCGGTTGCCTTTGTTCAAAGCCCACGAGCGGGCTGGGTCGTAGAACCGCGCACCGCCTGCCTTGCACATCGGCACGTTTATCCACAACAGCATTGGCATCAGGCGCGGCTTCGACATCTGACGACTCACATAGCCACAGCAGCACTCGTGCGGCATGAACATCCAGTCGAAGCTCTCTTTGATGAGCACGTCGCTGTCAAGAAGCACAAAGCCTTCTGGAATGATGTCCCACAGTGCCTGCACGCTCATCATGTGCTTGTCGCTGCCGTAGCCGTTAATCTCGCCAACGGCAGTGTCTTTGTTTGGGTACTTTGCCAACTCTTGCTCGAAGTTGTATATTTGCCCTTTGGTATTGTCGAATACCTCCACGCCCTGCATCTTCGGGAATGGCCGCTTGTCTGAGTTGTCAAACACGACAATACGGTAGTCCTTTCCGCCATGCCTTCGCACCGACAGGATACACGCCTCCGTCAGTTCCGGCGTATTGAAGTGGATAATTGCTACTGTCTTTCTCATATCTTCTGGGTTTAGTTGTTACTTGTCATTTACCACCAGCTGCATCAGGAATTGCAGCGTATTCTCGTAATGATTCGCGTTGAAGGTCTCAGGGATGATTTGATAGACCTTTCCCTGGTACTTGATACGGCTGCGCTCGTTGAAACACGTCGTATATCTCATGCGGACAATCTTCACCGCATAGGCATCGAGGCTTCCGGCATTCATCGCCGACTTGCCGCGCTGATAATCGACATTGGCGTGAAGACAGCCTACCTCCTCCCACTCCACGCCATTAGAGTCGATGCCGTATTTTCCTGGCTTCGCCTCCTTACGGTTCAGGGGGATGATGATTTCGTGTAAAAATCCTGCTGAATAGCTCATAATTCTTTTTTTTATCTTTTACAGATAAATGCGTTTAGGGTTTACCAACGCATTCACGTCGGTAGGCTCAATAAACAGAAAAGGCCCGCATCACTGCGAGCCTTTTCCAAAAAACTAATATCATGAAAATACACTTGCTTAAAGTAATTACTCCTGCGTGACTGGCAACAACGGACCGTTACCTAAGAAAACAAACGATCCATTTGCTAAATTATCCAGATTTCCCGTGGCCTTCCACGACTTGACGATTGCCTGGCCTTGCATCATTGTGGTGCCATCGGATACAACGACGGTGACGGTGGTGTTTACCATCTGCGCCTCGCTGGGGAATGTGCCAACCGACATCAGGTAGCCAACTGAGATAGACCAACCATTACGTCCTGCCACATAGTGTCGCCACTGTCCGTCGTTTGGGCTGCTCACTTCCAACTGGTCGCCGTCCACGCTCACCTCGCACGACCGTGCTCCAGCGACTACTGCTGCATATCCACCCGTGATGGGCGTCAATATCTTCAGATTCTTTCCTAAAAATGCCATAATCTTTTATTCTGTTTGATTGTTACTGATAAATGGGGATGCGAGTCAGTCGGTACTTGTCGTCGCGCATGTTCATGCTGCACGATATGACCGACCAATAGCCTGTCTGATTATAAAGTTGCATCTGGGGAACATATATGCTGCCAACCGTTGCCGCTGGTATGTCGCCCGTCTTCTTGGCGTTCTGACGCAGTATTTTTAACGTCCTGGTTAGCATATAGTCATAACGAGGCATGAACGCCCACGACATATTCATATTGCTGTCGGCAAACGAATTGAGGTTGCGGAACTCGCCATAGTTGTTCAATGTTACGTCTATTTCTTCCTCGTTAATGCCGACACCATTATACACATGCTCTTTCTCTTTGGGGTAGAAGTATTTCTGCATGTCCTTATTCGGGTTTACCATTTGCACGTCAAACATCATCATGGTTCCGTACAGATAGTTGCTGTTCAAGATGCTAATCACAATCTCGAAGTCGTCGTTCAGTTTGCCACTACCCTGATAACCTTGCAGCAGCAGCCCCTTGGCGTCTGTCAGATTATAGTCGCCAACGTTTGTCGATATGGTGTCGTAGCCTACGATGTCGCCGTTTTGGTCTGGTGTGAACGTGTTTACATAGTCGCGGAAGTTCTCCCACCCGCCAGGCGTGGTAACGCCGGTGTCTGGGTTGGTATAGGTGAATCGGAACGACTTCTGTCCGCTGTTGACCGTGATGCCTATTGCGCCATAATTCCACTCACTATTCGGAAATGTGTTAATACTCATGGCAGCCTTACAGTTAATCTTCAGCAGCCAGTCTTCGATGAACGCCATCGGACGGCATGGTCGCATGGTGATCATGACGCTGCTGTTCGGATTGCCCAACAGCCAACCGGCTTGCATGTCAAGCGTTCTCTTGTCGCTCTCGCTACGGCCCCACTCCATAGGAACGAAGCACGTATTAGATAAGCGCACTATTCCGCTTGAGTTATCAAATGTCGGAGTCAGACTGGCACCAGTAGCCGTCACCTCGCCTGTTGCTGGTGTCATCTTGACGTAACGCAGCAGTTTGCCGTCGGCAATATCCAACGTCTCGATGTCGGATATGGCATCGCTGATGGTGCAACGCTCGGTAGGCATACCGTCGTACAGATACTCATCGGTATCGTCATACCTCAGTGTCAGTTTACTCAGCGGACGCACCAGGCTGAGTGCACTGTCGTCGTTGAAGTCCTCCATATACAGATGCCAAGTGCTTGGACTGCTCTTGCTCAGGCTGTCGTAGCTGGAAAATGCCGTCAGGTTAGCAATGGTGTACTGACGGGCCACGGTGGTACGGCCTTGTCCGACGTCCTGGAACACGATTTTCGTGCCATCATCGTGTACCAACCAGCCGAAGCACTTGCAGATACCTTCTACAAATTCCATGTACGTCTTCGGAGTGTAGAGGTCAGCAGCCTGACTCAACGGCCCGAAGTTTGCGTTATACGGACACATGGACAGCGAGAAGATCTTGCCATCCCAAGGGAAATAGTTGGTGATAGTCTCGTTGCTACTATTGTATGGCTTGGGTGATATGACGTGGGTATATCCGGCGTTCAGTCCGTTCACGATTTCCGTCATCAGCGAGCCCATCGTGACGAGTGATGGTGATGACGGTGGCGTGAATTTGAAGTCGTTCAGAAGTCCCAATGGCGACGTGAACGGGAAGCTACGCTCCATCGGTCCTGCTGCCCAGTCGTTGTCGAATGTTTGCGGCTGAAGGTAGCCGACGAACACCTTTTGGCTGCCATAGTATGCCTCGACGAAGTGCGATGTCTTGTTCGTAGGCATCAGTCCGTCCAAGTCGCCAACGTTCTGCTCTACCACGTTGATATAACCCGTCTTCGTGCGGATGAAGTCCAACAGGCTGTCGCTGTCGTCCTCCTCGAATGTGAATGGATTAGCCGTGCCAATCAGTTCCGTCACGCCTGTCTCTACCGAGAATGGCACGTTGACACCCGTCTTCGTGGCGTCGGCACTTGACGTGGCACCTTCAACGTAGACGTTCACCAAGCATCCTGTCCCATTCAGGCTCTTGAACTGTAACCTATATTTAATAGCGCGTGCCATAGCTTACACCCTCCCTGAATTTGTCCGTACAAACTCGCCCTTGCCAGTTCTACGACCGTTGTTTTTCAGAATAAAAAGAATTTCTTCAGCAGTCACTTTCGTGCCAAGCTGTAAGTTCTGCATTCCACTACCGCTGAGCTGGCTGGCAAGGTTGCCCTGCTGGGCTTTGTTCAGCACCAGCTCACCTGCATTTGCCATGATCGGCGTCGTATCACCGCTGAAGTTATTGCCGCCCACGAAGTAACCATTGGCAGCATGTGGAACGATACCACCATGAGCCAACGCCCAACCGACGACGGGAATTGATTTGATGGTGCTTTCCGTCGTCTGTATGTTTTCGGCTATAAGAATCAGCGACAAGATAGAAGTAATACCAGTCATGATGGAACTGATACCCGTCAATACGCCTAATACGCTTTGAATTTCTTCTGGAATATCGACACCCATCTGCTGAATGCCGCTAACGATACTGCTAACACCACCAGTTACCTTCGAGTAGTCGCCATTGAACTTTTCGAGTTGTTTGAGTGCAACATTATCTTGTTTTACTATGTTTTCTTTCTCTTCTGGTCTTTGACGCTGTTTCAAGTTACCCTTTTCGTCGAGGTCGTAAGCCTCACGTCCAAAGTCCTGTAGGGCTTCGTTCAGACGGTCCATCAAGCCACCCCAGAATTCAGTCGGGATGTCTTCGCCATTGAAGATGCGTTCCAACAGTCCGTTGGCGTCTATCTCACTGGTGTCGAGTCCTTCCTTCATGGCCATCGTCATAATGCTGGTCAGTGTCGTTTGGTCTATCGCCATGTTCTCGCGACCAATGTCGGCACGTATAGACTGCATCAGAGCGTCGCCACGACTCACCGTACCCGTATGATATTTCTGTGCTGACAAATCGGGAAACAGCTTGTCAAGGTTTGGCCCTTTGGTCATTTCTTCTAACTTCGCCTTTGCCTCATTTAACTGCTTCAAGTAGCCTCCCTTCATCTCTGCACTGGCGGTCTTCCACTGTTGCGTCAGTTCCTGCACCAGCTTCTCCTGCGCCATGATGGAGTCATCGGCAAACTGGATGTCGGCCTTGCCAGATTTGCCACCCTTGCCGCCACCAGAACCGGCTCGCATATAGCGGGCATTCCCAAGGGCGTTGCTGGCAGCAGCACCTTGTGCAGAGAATGATGCCGTCAGGTATCCACTGTTAGCTTGTCGCCACTCATCGGTAAACAGGTCGAGTAGCTTCTGTTCAATGTTGCGGGTGTCAACAGTTTTAAATCTTCCAATCTCTGACGTTTCCCTCAGTTCTGACGATCCGCGTGCATTCCTGCGCAAGTTCTGGAATGCCGTATCGCTGCTGAAGGTCTTCATGAACTGCTGGAAGCTCTTCTGATTGAGATTGATGCCACCTTCGGCCAGTCGTTCGCGTACCAGCTTCTCGAATGCGGTGTAATTCATCTGAGATTCCGTCTTGAACGATTTCGATAGCAGCGGCTCTATCTTTTTCAGTTCAGCCAATGCAGCTCTGCCAACTTCAGAGTCGGCACCGTTGCGACGGATGTCGGCGCGAAGTTCCTGCTGGCGGGCTTGCAACTTTGCACGCTCTGGATTAATGATAGTCATGCGGGTGCCCAACTCATCCAGTGCGTTGTATGCTTCTTGCGCTGCTTGTGTTACTCGCCCAATGTTGCTCAAGAAACCAATGAAGTCACCCGTATTCAGTGACTGCACGAATGATTGATAGATGCCTTCTGCTGAGCGTACTGTGCGCCCCCAATCGTCCACGTTGGTTTCTGACGACATGAAGGCGTCCTTGGCCACGTCGAGGGCGGCTTTGGTTGCTTGTAGTCCGATGTCGAACAGTTTCAGCGCGTCGATATTGATGGTGAACTTGGAAGCCAGTGCATCCAACATACCAGATGATTGTTGCGCCTGTTGTCCGTTGTCGGTGAGCGACTTGCTGGCAGCGTCGAGTTGTGCCTTAGCCTCCTGTGCACGCTGCTTAATCTGCTCAAGCGATGCAGCAAGAGCCTTGCCGCCCTCGTCCTGTTTTTCGACGTCGTTCAGCTGGTTGTAGACGACGGTCAGTTCCTTGAAGGTGTTCTCCAACTCACGCACGCTGCCAGCAGCTGTACGCGACTTGGTTTCCATCGAGCCGAGAGCCTTCACATAGTCCAGTTCTGCCTTCTCCAGTCCGGTCAGTTCTCCACCTCCCTGATGTGCTACCTCTGCCAAGTGGCGGATGCCCTCGGCGGCTTTCTTCAGTTTGGCGTCGTACTCTGACGATTCGACTTTGAGCCTAAGTATATTGTCTGCCATATAGATACAATAATGCCCGATTAGTGGGTCTTACTAATCGGGCAAAATACTGTCAGGGGTTTACTTTATCCTTCCAGTTCTCCGGTCGGAGCATCACCGCCTCCTGTGTTGGTATTGTCGTCGGTGGGTTCGGTCTCGCCTTCATCTTTGGCGGTAGCCCATCCGAGTGTTGCACCCTTGATGGCCTCGGATACCTCCTGAGAGGGGCGATAGTTGGTGTGTGGTGTGAGGTCGGTCAGCGCGAGGTCTTCCTCCTTCTCCACCCACTTACCCGATACCGATGGATAGAGTTTTCCCAAAGGCCCCAAGTCAATGATCTTGCCGTTCTTCAGCTGACGGGCAGCTGCTTTGAGCATCAGTCCGGCACAGGCCACGATTTCCTCCTGGGTGTAGGTGGTGTTCATGCCTGCAATCTCGCAGATGTCGTCGAACGACTCGGTTCCGTTAGTCACTACGCGGGCAACAAATCCCGCTTTCTTGGTCTGAGGATGCTTAAACGCAATCTTCTTGACCTTTAATGTCAGTTTTGCCATTTCTTTTTTGTTTTGGTTAAAAAATACATTCAATAGGTTGAGTTGTCGGATTCAACAGGTTGAATTGCGAAAGTCAACGGGTTGAATTTTTTATGATTCTCCCCGTGCGATGGCCGCTGCCTCGATTTCTATCATTTCAGATATTCGCTGCATAGCCATTTGGAGTGCTTTTTCTGCTGCTGGTCTGAACCAATTGCGGGGTGCTATTGCACCACGGTTGCCTGTTCGTGCCTTGTCACCTCTGTTTATGCGGTACACACGATTTTCATACCTTGTGCGGTTACCCTTTACTGTGTTGCGGAATCCGATGACGCGGGTCTTTGTTCCCTTGTTCAGTATATTCAGAATCCAACCTCTGTCGAGGGGTGACCCGCTGTTAATCTGTTCTGTTCGCCGACTCCTTGGACGCCTATTGCCGCCTCGCTGTCCTGGTGTCAGCTTGCGCGGTGGTGTATAACTGTTGCCGCCTCCATGTTCTGATTTGGCTTTCTTGATGTTGATTTGTCCACCCAGTATCTTGTCGTAAACGGAGTTACGAATGGCACGTAGCGACTGACGGGGGTCTCCGTTTGCAAAGTTGATAGAATTTATCATCTCTTTACGTGCCTCCCATAGTGCCTCACGAATATGCTGCTGCACCGCCTTCCTCATTTTAGGGTCGGTGGTCATAGCGGCTTGGAGGTTGTCCGCCACGTTGCTGATGAGTGTATCGTCGATTACAAGTGCCATACACCTTCCCCCAACAAAAGCCTTTAGGGTTTACCATCATTTTCGTGACGTCACGAAATTGATAGGCATAAAAAAAAGGGCACCGCCGTGCCCCACAACATAAACTTAAAAAATACTCTAACTAAAACAAGTCTTTAATAACCATAAAAATTACTCAGAAAATTCGAGCCTCGCGGCTGGAAGGAATAAAACTATATCTACGAACAAACCTTATTTATTTCTTCAAGAGATTGTCAATCACCTGGTGGCGATTCTGCCCGTCGGCGCGGAATGACACATGCACCCAGTAGCTACCTTTGGCGTTATGCTCCCAGATGAGTTGGTCAAACTGGCAGTGGCTCTTGATCCAGTCGAACCACCGCTTGCCCTTCAGCTTGTCGCCGTCGATGCAGAGGTCTGCGGCCTCGCCCTTGATGTGCTGCGAGTTTGCCACACCGCCCACGGCTTGATTCAACCTGGTACACCGGTAGCCGCTGCCTATCTTGATAGGCTCATTCATGGCATCACGCAGCGGTTGCAACACATGATGCACCAAGGCGCAAAGATTGCACACCTCCACAATACCAGGAGCGTTGATAATTCCCTTCTGCTTGGCGGTATCGCTGGCCAGCAGCTCGTCCAGCGTAAAGTTCTTACTGATTCTTGTCGCCATCATCTTCGTCTTTTATCGTTGTCTCAATTTTCTGTAAATCTTCTTCCAGGATTGAAACGTCTGTATCAAAGTGCCTCGCTGTCTTGTCGATGAGTACCTTCGCCAACAGTTTCCATACTCGTGCATGCTTGTCGCCTGGCAGTCGGCACGATGCTTTGTTCTCGGCAATGCTCAGAAGTTGCTCCGCACATACCACACCAGCGGTGATGTAACTCACTGGCACGTCGATATGCACAAATACCCACCGCTCCACACAATATGCAAGGATGATAATGACAAACCTTTCCGTCAGCGTCGGGATGACCTGACGGAACTTGTAAGACATGAACTTTGCCTCGTCGCGCTTCTTCTTGGGGTACATGATGTGCACCCGCTTATCCAGTTCGTAGGCACTCCAGGCATCATACAGCACGAAGAGCGTGGCGATGATGATCAACGGGAAGGCTGGCGAGAACTTGCCAACCACCCAACCGACGATTCCGCCTATCGCCAGACTCAACCATTCGAATATTCTTTCCATCTTTACTATTTAATTGGTTTCTAACCTACAGACGAAAAGCTGTTGTGGGTTTACTTTGTTTCCCAAACCCACAGCGCAAAGGCTATGATGCCAATGGCTATCAATACATTCGTTATTGTCATATCAAAAATCGTTTAAGTTTAAAGATTATCCACACGATGAATGCCATCAGGGCCAACGCGCCCAATATCATCAATCCCTTCTGATTCGTCGTCAGTTCGCGCTCCACCACCTTAACGAACGGATATGGCTTTGGCACCGAATCCGTGCGCGACTGGTAGATGGTGTCATGCACCTGCTTTTCTATATACTTCGTGTGCCAGCGTTCAATTCTTACGGTGTCGCCCTTCTCCTTGATGTAGGTTGAGTCGTGCACGTAGATGCTGTCATGTGTGTTGTGGCTGATGCGCACGGTGTCGGTGTGATATTCAGGAACTGGCACATATTGCGTTGTAGTGCATGACCCGAACAATGCGCAAATAAGCAATGCTACAATGATTGCGCCTACTATGCCTGCCAGTTGGAGGCATCCGGCCTTCATCCGTTCTTCGTCACTCAGTCCACTGTATGGATCGTAGCCGTTGTGTCGCCACATCTCATTGGGGTTGTTGTAGTCTATTGGTGTCATAGTCGTATTATTTTTGATAAAACATTTTGGCTCGCTCATACATCTCGCGGTCGGTGATAATTTGGCTTCGCTTGTCCTCGAACTCCGCCTGCTGCATGCCCGTCGTCATGTCGTAGGTGATGAACGTGCGCACCAGGTAGTATTTGTCGAACTCTTGCCCCAGCAGCACTCCGTCGGGCACACAGCACGATAGATGGTCTTCACCGTTCCATCGAACTGAGCGGCCCACGACCTTCTGGTTGTCCGAGTCCTTGCCGTGCGGATTGTTCAAGAAGTAGTGCTTGATGAGCTCTATGCCGTGCTTACCCACCTTGGCACGTTCTGCATACCGCTTCCACATGTGTGGTGTCAGCACCATTGGCGCAATGAGTCGTTGGTCGCTCAGCCATGTGGTATATACCGTCAGTCCGTCGCTGGTGTGGCGAATGACGGCAACACCCGTCAGGATGGTCTTCATACGCTTGTCGAACACGCGACTGAAGAAGACGTAGCGGTTCTTCCTCGCTGACGTATATTCGCGCCAGATTTGCATGGGAAACCTCGTACACTTCAAAGCCCGTCGCCGCTGGTCGTACAACTGATGTCGCCACCACGTCGTCACCGCATCGCGCTCCCGTTCTATTTCCTGATAGACCTCTTCGTGGGTCATGCTATCTACTATCATAAATCTTTTCAATTAAAAATCGGGCACAATGCCCGTTTGGGTTTACTCCTCTATTGTGCCGTCCGGCTCATAGTCACTGCCTTGCGTCACGATGATGTGCGCAATGGCTTGGCAATACTCCTTGGCCACCTTGTGCGGGTCTTCGCCACCTGGTTGCCCTAACTTATCCAGCCGTTCCATCCATTCGGGTTTAGCCTTTTTCAATGCGTCCTCTGCCTTGAACACCGCTGGAATGATATACTCAGCCCAGCGGTCAATACATTCTTTGTTTGTCATAATTCATTCCTCCTTATCCATTACTTCGTTCTCACACATTCTGCCACCGATGCGCTCGGATGGTGGCAGGCAATACTCACAAACCAGACAGTAGCACACCGTCGGTTCAATCCCTTTCTTTTTGCAATAGCTCATAGGTCCTGATTCTTTATAATTCTTTCAATATTTGCAAGAAATTAGAGGAAATTCCCCGATGATTTCCTCTAATTTCCTTTAATGATTCTTACTCTCATACTCCGTCATCAAACCAAGACCTACGCAAATCGTCTGAATTGGATCAACCTTACAGCTATCTGACCCAGGGTTTCTTTTTATTGGTTTCTTATTCCCTAAGTCCATGTCGGCACTCGCGCCACCCTTGCCGTCGATGGAGAGCACACAGTTGCCGAACAACCACGGCCACATGGGGTTCGCGCTAAAGGTGATGTAGGGTATGGGCGACTTGATGGCGCGGGCGAGGTCGTCGGTCGGAGCATTGAACCACGCATTGCGCTGGCTAACGGGTAGCACATACTTGTCTGGCTGAGCCACACCCTTCTCCTGTAGGTAGGCCTTCAGCGTGTTGATGGGGTCTTTGCTCTGGTAGGGGTCATATCCGAAGTACTGGAACTGACAACCCTTGTTCAGCAGTTCATCAAACCGCGTCACGAAGAGCGACGGCTGAAACACCGCACCAGGCGAGACGTGCAACCACCCCTTCGCAATCCATTCCTCGTAGAGTGGTCGGATGCTCGACTTCTCCAGCACGTCCTGCTTGATCCACGCATCGAAGTCCGCAAACAGTTCATACCCATGCCCTGAGTGATGCTTGCGTGCGGCCAGATAGCCCGCCGTGTGGAGGTCATCGCCTTGCGAGAAGTCGAGTCCTGTGAAGATGACCCAACCGCCAGCACCAGTGTAGGCGTCGATGGTCTTGTCGTTCTGCAACGCTCGCACCACGTCCGGCTTTATCCATTCCTGAATGTGAGCCGTCTGCCACATATTAAAGTCCTTCGTCAGCACCTCCTGCTTGGTGTCCTCGGTGCCGGTGGCCGCTTCGTGCAGTCGCTCGCGGTAGTAGGTGGGCTGAACGGTGGTGCCTATCGAGCGGTTCACCTTCTTGAACAGTTCGGGGTCGTCGAGTTTCGTCAGGTCGTCGGTCAGCTCCCACTTGTCGAGCTGGAGCAGGAAGGCGCACCAGTAGTCGTCAGGCGTGCGGTGGGGCTGTCCGAGGGGGTACTGCATCTCGCTCATCAGCGATGCCTCCACCTGCTCCAACTTGGTCTTGTAGGGGCCTTCCTTGATGCGGCCTGCGGTGGTGGTGTGCAGCAGCAGCTTTTCACGACGGGGACCCGTTGAGCCCCAACACGTATCGACTGCCGCCTGCATGTCGGAGTGTGCGTTCACGTAGCCCGCCTGTCCGTGCTCGTCGGCATGAACCACCGAGGCGTAGAGTCCGTCCTTCGAGGTCTTGCCCGCCGCCATGCACTTGATTTCGCCCTTCATCGGGTGACCGGGTTGCCAGTTCAGACCGTTGCGGGTCATGCGGAAGTACTTGCCGCCCATGCGGTTGGAGCACGTGGGATCGACTTGCATGGCAAACTCGCGGATGGCTTTGTAGGCTATCTGGCTCTGTTCGCTGGAGTTGGTGCAGATGAGTGCCTGCCCGTTCACGTCGCCCAGGAATCCCACCTCGGTGAAGTCCACCGCGCCGCCCAGCTCGGTCTTGCCGCTCTTTCGGGTCAGGAACCAGTGCGCCTCCTGCGTCAGCCGTCGCGTGTCCCACACCTCGCCGTCGCGCACCCATTCGGTAGGCAGCAGCATGTCGCCCTCGTGGTATTCGCGCTCCA
>Ga0326512_10002109_pt1 | contig 14770 bp, 17 predicted proteins | sample 1_2617_0518_D_FD_203652 | JGI IMG/M metagenome (GOLD analysis project Ga0326512, IMG submission 203652) | Bovine rumen microbial communities from UC Davis, California, United States - 1_2617_0518 | ecosystem: Host-associated > Mammals > Digestive system > Stomach > Rumen | place: USA... | reverse complement strand
TGCAGTAGAAGTAATGGTAAATCGGCAAGTTGAAACAGATGCTGACATTGTTTCGGCAAAGGCTGTTCGTCATCTGAAAAACAGCGACATCTTGTTAGAAGACCCAGTTTGTGCTGATAAGAAAGATGTGGTTCTGGCTATGTTAGAGCCTTCGTTGGTGCATATACTTGTGCGTAGACTCATTCGTCGTACATTGTTTGTTGATAACAATATTCGTGCAGTGGATGGTATAAATATAGGTGAAGATTGGGTCTTGATGCCTAAGTTGGCCTATTGTGCCAAGAGATTTGCTGTAATCGATCATGTGGTCTATCATTATGACAATACGCGTGAAAACTCATATACCACACGTAGCGGAGATTATGTTTTCTATCGAGGCCGGCAGGCAGGAAAGTGTTTGGACTGTCTTAATGAATATTTTGAAGACAAGGATACCGTATTTGTGGAACGCATAGCTCAGATTTCTGTTTTTGTATGTTATGGGCAGCTTTTAACTGGGGTCGATTATCGCAACGAGTCTTTTTTTAAGGAATTTCTTGCCCGTTTGAACAATATACGTTCAGCCAGTGCCTTAGCACTCATTGGTTGGAATAATCCACTAAAGAAGTTCATAGATAGTTTTTATTTCTTGTGGCTACTCCGAAGACATCTTTCTGCGCTGAAGAAATTGTGAAGAGGACTGACCATTCCCTTTAGCTTGAATTCTATTTGTTGATGATTTCTATTGCTATGGCCACCTACAATGGTGAGCGCCATTTAGTTGAGCAGATTAATTCGATACTAAATCAAAGTCTGCATGATATCGAACTTGTTGTTTGCGATGACTGTTCCACAGATCGCACTTATGAACTGTTATGCAATTTTGCAAAGAAAGATGCTCGTGTACGTATATTTAGAAATGAGCACAACTTAGGCTTCAAGAAAAACTTTGAGAAGGCAATTGAATTGTGCTCAGGTGAATATATAGCTCTGAGTGATCAAGATGATATATGGCTACCCAACCATCTGGAGGTCTTATTAGATGCGCTTGGCGATAAAATGTTGGCATGTGGTAACGCAATCCTTGCTACCGAAGATGGTGAAGGGACAGGAGTCTTTCTTTCCCATCAGGAATCATTAGACTGGGTACCTGACAATGACTTGAAAAAAGCGATGTCTATCATGCTTTTCCGAAATCCCTATCAGGGAGCTGCCATGCTGTTTCGCAGAGAGCTTGTCTCAATCGCATGTCCTATTCCCGACGCAACTGGCTATCATGACAAGTGGTTGGCAATGGTGGCATGCATGAAGGGTGGTATGAACTATACGTTCACCCCTGTATTGCAATATAGAAGGTCGCAAACGAGCATTACCGATTCGCGGCAGAAGCGTAAATCCAAAATTCAGAGTTTTAGGTTTCGTTTTATACATGACGATAGACTACCTATAGCGCAGGCTCTTTTGGAACGTGTGCCAGGATTGGGAACTTCACAAAGACTATTTTTAAAGGAAATGGTAAATATTTGTAATAGAAATAATGATACAATTGGTCGGTTGAAAAATTCGGTGTATTTTTTATTTCATTACAAGACAATTTACAGTTGTGATAGCTTGCATTGGCTCTGAATAATCTATGAAATTATTCGATATTGCAAGTTGTTCAGAAATTTTCATGTAGCAAAGATTTGTAAACGAATTTGTTTTTGCCAGATTAAAGTTTGTATTACAAAAGGGATGAACTTGGAGCATATAAATAGAAAACGTTATTATTGGATTGACTGGGTGAAATGCATTGCTATAACTCTCATGGTATGGGCTCATATTTCACCATTATTTTGCAATTTGATATTCCTGTTCCACATGCCATTGTTCTTTATGGTATCAGGCTATTTATATCGTAGAAGGGATGTAAAGGATGATGCTAAATCTGTTTTGTTCTCATTATTGCTACCTTACTTGCTTTATAATTTTATCTATCTGTTACCGTTACCTTTGGGAGGAGGCTACCAACCAGGTTATATTTCTTATATATTGTTAGGTGATCAAGAACAGCTATGTTTTTTAATGCGACCCATGTGGTTCTTGGTCGTCTTGATGATGATGCGTTTGGTATGTAGCATACATCTTGATATGAAAGTCTTGATGGTCATTTGTATAATCATTACCGCTCTGCTAAATGGTAAGACTTGGGGACTTGAGGATGATTACTTTCAATGGCGTACAACCATATTGTGCCTGCCTTTTTGGGCGGGAGGGTATTATTTGAGGCAGTTGGATGTTATGCCTTTCCTAAAGAGACAGAATAAAAAAATTATTGTGGCATTTGGCATCATACTATTTGCGGCAATTATGTTTTTTGCAAGAAACAAAGATTTCAATGTCTTCCGTTGTCGTATAGGGGATAATCTTCTTTCGTTCTACTTTATTACATTTTCATTGTCTACTATTATTATGGCATTATGCCAAATGTTGCTTGACAGATATAGCGTGATTATTGAAAGGCTTTCCCGAGGAACGCTTCTGATATTGGCTACTCATCTGATTATTTTTTGGCAGATACCTCAGTTGCCTATTCCAGACATATTTAACCAATTGATAGGGTTAATTGTTGTTTTGCTTACTTCTTATTTTCTCATTTATTTGTCAGAAATGTTCTGTCCTGTTTTAATAGGAAAATGGACATGGAAGAAATAAGTGCTCATTCCGGGATGGAATTTGTGGTGTTGAAAAATACAGTATTATAAAAAGAATTATAGATTAAGTTATGAAAGTAATAGGAGTCATCCCTGCGCGTTATGCCTCTACGCGCTTTCCAGGGAAACCATTGGCAGATATTTGTGGTAAACCCATGATTTGGTGGGTGTATAACCAAGTGATGCAGGTAAAAGAATTTACCGAAGTATATGTGGCTACCGACGACGAGCGCATTGCCGAATGTTGCCGTCAGTATGGCATGAAATTCTTGATGACTCGTACCGACACACCCAATCATATCCACCGTATATGGGAAGTTACTGAGATGATTGAGGCCGACTATTATATTAGTATCAATGGTGACGAGCCGCTTATATCGCCCGATAACATCAGGGCGGCATTCCCTGATACCATTGTGGCCGACCGTCCTTTCTTCCAGAGTGTCTATCGCGAGCTGAAGGATCCTGCAGAGCTGATGGATATTGCCAATGTGAAGATTGTGCTGAACAAGGAAGGGGCCTGCATGTATCAGTCCCGCTATCCCATACCTTGTCCGAAAGGTTCGTTGCTCTTTACATACAAGAAAGCCATAGGCATAGAGTGCTTCAACAAAAAGGCCCTCGATTTCTTCTCACATGCCGAAATGGGTACATTGGAGAAGATTGAGGACATCGATCATCTGCGCTTTTTAGAGAATGGTATCCCCATCTACTACAAGAAAATTGATTCTGAGTCGCTTTCTGTTGACACAAAGAACGATCTGGAGAAGGTGCGCTTGATTATTGAAGAACGAATGAAAAGGTAATCATGAAGAATGTTAAGATATTAGACTGCACCCTGCGTGATGGTGGACGCATCATTAACTGTGCTTTCCCCGATGCAGAGACCAAGGACATTGCTGCCCGGCTGGCATCGTCGAAGATTGACATCGTTGAGGTGGGGTTCCTTCGTGACGCAGCCAAGGTGAACTACCAAGGCAACAGCACGTTCTTTACTGACGTTGACCAGATACGCCCGTTTGTCAGAAAAGACACATCTACCAAGTTTGTAGCTTTTATCGATTACGAACTTTACGATTTCGAATCGATGAAGCCTTTCGATGGTACGTCGATTGACGGTGTCAGAGTAGGTTTTACAAAGAAAAGCTTTGACAGTCAGAAGGATGACATCATCCGTTGCCTGAAAGGAGTCAAGGAGAAAGGCTATATGTTGTTCATTCAGGGAGTTAACTCCTTGGGGTACAGCGATAAAGAACTGCTGGAACTGTTGGAACTGGTCAATGAGATTCACCCCGATGGCTTTGGCATAGTCGACACCTATGGTGCCATGTACATTGACGACGTTGACCGTATCTACACGTTGGTGGATCACAATCTTGCAGAGGATATTGCCATCGACTTTCATTCGCATAACAACTACCAGTTGTCCTTCGCTTTTGCTCAGGAAATCATTCGCCTGAGTAACGGAAAGCGTGAAATCATTCTCGACGGCACGCTTAACGGCATGGGCAAAGGAGCTGGCAATCTGAACACTGAGCTCATTGTTGACTATCTGGTGCGCAAGCGTAACTATGACTATGACTTCGACTCCATACTTGATATCATCGACGACTACATACACAACTATCATTTGCAGCATCCTTGGGGATACTCTATTCCGGCACTTATGGGCGGTGTGTACAAGTCGCATCCTAATAATATCATTTATCTGACGGAGAAATTCCGACTGGCTACCAAGGATATAAAGTACATCATAAGCATGATTGACCCGCAGTTGCGCATGCGCTATGACTATGACAACATACAGCGGCTCTATCAAGAGTACAATCATACTAAAGTGGATGACCATGAGGCGCTGGCCCGGTTGAAGGCCCGTCTGGAAGGAAAAGAGTTGCTGTTGTTGCTGCCAGGAAGTTCGATAGCTTCGCACAAAGAGCAGATACAGAAGGAGATCGAAGAGCACAATCTCACGGTGATTATGGCAAATTTCATTGATGAGAGCTATCTGAAATACGATTGTCTGGCCTTCTGGGGTAGCAGCAAGCGGTATGAACGCTTCAAGGAACTACGCATGCAGTTGCAGTCGTTCCGTACATCGAACGTCGAGCCTGGAAGTCAGCAGGACTGGGTGGCTAACTATGATTCCTATATCGACCGCACCAAAGAATACTCTGACAACACCATGCTCATGCTGTTGCGCATCTTGCAGCGCATTGGTATTACGTCTTATCGTATTGCAGGGTTCGATGGCTTTAGTCTGGATGGAAACTATTATAATAATGTGAACTTTGGCGAGGAGCGTTTCCGCAGCAAATATAAGGAAACAAATCAGGCTGTGGCTGAGCATCTGAAGAATTTTGCCGATTCTGTAGGCAGTGCTTTGAAAGTGAAGTTCCTGACCCCAAGTATTTACCAGAAGATATTGGAGAAATAGTCGATAAAGGCCACTCGGTTAGGCAGACGATTTTCTCAAATATTATGTTGGGACAAAGAAAATATCCAGTAGGCATTCAGACCTTCTCTGAAATTATCAGGAAGGGATATGTCTATGTTGACAAGACCGACTTGGTATGGCGCTTGGCCAATTATGGAAAGTATGTTTTTCTGAGTCGTCCTCGTCGATTTGGAAAGTCGCTGCTCGCATCGACACTGGAGTCATATTTTCGTGGAGAGAAAGAACTTTTTGAAGGCCTGAAAGTGATGGAGCTTGAGAGCGAATGGACATCTTATCCTGTCATTCATATTCTCCATGCTTAACGTCTATGTCCGCACGCAGGTGAAGTGTGCCAATGGTCGTATCGACATGGTGGTGTGGATGCCTGAGGCAGTCTATGTGTTTGAGCTAAAGGGGAATGGCACCGTGCAAGAGGCATTGTTGCAGATAGAAGACAAAGGGTACGCCATCCCTTACAAATCAGAAGGGCATAGGGTAGTGAAGGTCGGTGTGAAATTTGATGCCGAAACTCGCATTCCTGTTGACTGGAAAGTATCGGATTAGCTCTTTTCAATACACACATTATCTTTATAGAAGAAAAATAGAATCAGATGAAAATAAAAATGTTGGTGATGGATGTTGACGGAACACTGACAGATGGAAAAATCTATATGTCGGCTACAGGTGAGGCATTCAAAGCCTTTAATATTAAGGATGGCTATACCATCTATACGCTCGACAAAATAGGTATCATACCTGTCATCATTACGGGACGTGAATCGCAGATTGTGGCTCGTCGTGCAGAGGAACTGAAGATCAAGGAAATCCATCAAGGGGTTGGCAACAAATTGGCTAAACTGCAGGAAGTGGCTGCCCGGCATGGTGTATCAATGGATGAAATAGCCTATATTGGCGACGATTACAATGACGTGGAGTGCATGGAGGCATGTGGCTTCACGGGCTGTCCGCAAGATGCGGAGGAAGACATAAAGCCAAAGGTTGACTATGTCTGTAAAACAAAGAGCGGGGAAGGTGCATTGCGGGAATTTGTAAAGCAGATAATGAATAGACAGTAATGGGAAATTTATTTTTTGTTTTCACTCCTTTGCAGTTGTTTGTGGCACAGCAGATTATTCGGCAGGAAAAACTGCAGAATAATGTGTTGTTGGAAGGTTATCGCTCCCTGTTCAAGGACGTATATAACATGATGCGTTTGGATGATCTTTGGAGAAATGTAATTCCCTTTCAGGATTTGGCCATTTGGAATGGTGGCCGGGTAAGGTCTTGGAAGCAGGTGAAGCAAACTTATTCAAATTACAAGCGAATCAAGGTGATTCTTGAAGAGAATCAGATAGATACAATCTACTTAGGCGAAGTTCTGAATCAAGCATGTCGTTTTACTGATGTTGTGTTTCGTCATCAAGGGTACAAGATTGTATTTTTTGAAGAAGGTACCAGTCATTATATTGATCGGCCATACACGATGGATTCGTCTTTGAGTCATAAATTGAAGGTATGTCTGTTAGACATGTTCTATTTCTTACCTTTCTATCATGTCAAATTTGCAGAATGGAATACTAGCCCACACATGTCGTATGATAAGTTGCCAATGGATAAGCGATTCAGCATGATTCCTTATCATCACAAATCGTTTGATGTGCAACTGAAGGTAGAACCTATGTTCTCTGAAAAACTGAAAAACTATGTTTATTCAAACATCAAGGATGAGGATGGTGAGCGTCGAGTGATGCTGATGACCGATCCCTTGCGTGAGCTGATTCCGAATGAGTATTTGTATTTGTATTTCGATACAATAAAGGAATGCATAGATAGTATCGACAAGAGCCAGTTTCTTTACATTAAGTTTCATCCCCGTGAGATACCGTCTTCACGTGAAAAAATATTGAATATTGTGAAAGAATCTGGTGTGAGTTATAGAGTGTTGTCGGAAGAAGTGAATATTTGTGTGGAATACTATTTACAGCTTTTCCACTTTGATAGAATATTCTTTTTCAATGCAGCCACTTATTTCTACAATGGTCTTGCTTTTCCTAAGATGGAGTTCGTTAAGCTTTTGCCAATAGTCTATAGGAAATGTAAAAATGCTAATGTATCTGACCTTGCTTATATGGAAAATATGCTTGTAATGATAGAAAAAAATAGTATCTGTTAAGTCGTAAAAAAGTGAATGAAGATGATTAGAGAAATAATAGAGAAAATCAGGAAAAAATATTATCACTATAAGGGGATGCGTGATCCACGCGAAGTTTATGGAAAGCTGGGTCCCACTGCTTATCTTTCGCATGAAGCATACGTTTATAATACCAGGAATTTATATCTTGACGAGTACACTGCTATTTACTCAGGTGCTTTGATTATGAACTCACGTTCTAAGTTCATAATGAAGAGACGCAGCGGAGCCTCTCATAATCTGACAGTTGTTCCTGGCAATCACTTGAGCTTAGTGGGCCAATGGAGAGGTACAGTAACAGATGAAGTCAAGGATAAGGTGCTGAAGAGTAAAGAATATGATAAGGACATTATTGTTGACGAGGATGTCTGGATTGGCGTAAATGTTACGCTGTTGAATGGCGTCCATATTGGTCGTGGCTGTATTGTTGGCGGAGGTGCTGTGGTACGGTCAAGCACTCCCCCTTATTCGATTGTGGTAGGTAACCCTGCGAAAGTAGTAGGCTTTACGTTCTCTCCAGAGGAAATCATTGAGCATGAAAAGGCTCTTTATTCAGAGAAAGAGCGTCTGCCTCTGGAATTATTGGAAAAGAATTATAATAAATATTATAAGAAACGTTTGAAAGAGATAGCGCATTATATGCATATATAGGTATTATTAATTTTATTCATTAAAAAATTATGGAAATCAAAGAATTTATTGAAAAGTTTGCAGAAGCAGTTGAAGTTGACGATGTGGATACATTGTCTGGTGCTACAGAGTTTAAGGAGCTGGACGAATGGTCGTCTTTGGCAGCCTTGTCAGTGATTGCCATGGTCGACGAGGAGTATGATGTTACTATCAAGGGTCAGGACATCATTGATGCTCTCACTATTGAGGATTTGTTTAATACAGTAAAAGCAAAGAAGTAAAAAAGAAATGGCATTTCTCGAATTCAAAAATGTAAGGATCGCCGGCATCGCCGCCGGCGTTCCTGAAAAAGTGGCGAGCAATCTTCATCCAACAGAGGATGACAACATCTCAAGTGAATACACTCCCGAAGAGTTCGTGCGTACAACAGGTGTAATGGAGCGCAGAGTCTCTCGTCGTTTGACCACTTCAGATTTAAGCTATGCAGCTGCAGAGCAACTGATAGCAGATCTGGGCTGGAATAAGGAAGACATCGGAGTTCTTCTTTTCGTGTCACAGACACCAGATTACATTTTGCCTGCAACGGCTTGCATTCTTCAGGATCGCCTGGGTCTGAGTAAGGAATGCTTCGCTACCGACATCTCGTTAGGCTGTTCTGGTTGGGTCTATGGTTTGAGTATGGCTGCGGGCTTGTTGGGAGCAGACAGGGCGAAGAAAGCATTGGTACTGTGTGGCGATGCCAAAAGACGATTCAAAATAGGCAAACAGTTGCGCGACCCTCTTTTTGGCAGTGCTGGCACCGCGACTGCAGTAGAATTTAAGGAAGGCGAAGATGGATTGAAATTCCATTTTGGTACCGATGGTAGTGGCTTTGATGCAATCATCACACCAGATATGGGTGCCAGAAATCCGGTTTCTGTTGATAGCTTCAACTTTAATGTTGTTGATGGTAAGCCTTCGAATCGTTTGATGACCCACATGAATGGTATGGACGTGTTCTCGTTCGGCATTACCACGGCACCTAAGTCTGTGAAGACGCTTGCCAAGAACTATGGCTTTGACTATCTTGATGCTGATTACGTTATTTTCCACCAGGCCAATATGAAGATGAATAACATGATAGCTAAGAAACTGAAATTAGCACCAGAGCAAGTCCCCTCTTGTATGTATCATTTTGGTAACACGTCCTCTGCTTCAATTCCACTCACAATCGTATCTCAGTTGAAGGGAAAATGTGAGGACAAGCCTACAAAATTCATTTGTTGCGGGTTTGGAGTTGGTCTTTCTTGGGGAACTGTTGCGTTTGAAACAAAAGAATTTGTCATCTCAACTTTGGTAGAAGTGAATGATGACGCAATTGATAAACAACATGTCGTATAATCCGTTTTCGTTAGAAGGTAAAAACATTTTGGTGACAGGTGCTTCGTCTGGTATCGGACGAGCTACTGCCATCGAGTGCTCTAAAATGGGAGCAAAAGTAATTCTCACAGCTCGAAATGAAGAGCGACTGAAAGAAACCTTGTCAAAGATGGAGGGGGATGGTCACCAAATTGTTATTGCAGAGCTGACCTCTTCAGAGGAACTTGGGAATCTTGTTGCATCAATAAATAATGTGGATGGAGTCGTTCTGTGTGCAGGTAGAGCAATGACATCTCCTTTCAAGTTTAATACGCGGGATAAATATGACGAAGTGTTCAATATTAACTACTTCGCTCCCGTGGAACTATTACGAATGCTACTAAAGAAAAAGAAAGTCAACAATAATGCATCTGTGGTGTTTGTTTCTTCCATTGGTGGTGTCATGGGCTATTCTGTAGGTAATTCTATTTATGGTGCGACGAAAGCTTCGATTCATTCGACCATGAAATTCTGTGCTGTAGAATTGGCACCAAAAGGAATTCGTGTGAATAGCGTGAACCCAGGCATGGTGAACACACCATTGATTGGTGGAGGATCGATTTCTGACGAACAATACAAGGCTGATATGGAACGCTATCCGCTAAAGCGGTATGGTGAGCCTGAGGATGTCGCAAACGGCATTATTTATTTGTTGTCTGATGCATCTTCTTGGGTGACTGGTCACGCCCTTGTGATCGATGGTGGCATAACAATTTAAGCATGGGATACCAATTAGGCAACAAAATAGCGATTGTGACTGGTGCGGGTGCTGGCATAGGCAAAGCTACAGCTATTCTTCTGGCAAAGGAAGGTGCTGTAGTCTATGCTGCAGACATTAAAGGACTTGAATGGATTGCATCTGAAAAGTTTGATAATGGCTGTGTAAAACCGCTTCAACTTGACATCTGCGATTTTGCGGCTGTCAAAAATGCTATCGTGTCTATAAGGAAGGAGCATGGGCATATTGATGTATTAGCAAACATAGCGGGGCTGATCACCTATGAATTAATGCCAATGATAGATTATGATAAGTTCCGCAAGATGTTGGATGTGAATGTTGTCGCACTGATCAATTTGATGTCGTTAGTATCGCGAATTATGCAGCGACAGCAAAGTGGTTCAATCATCAACATGGCCAGTATGGTAGGTTTGAAAGGCGCGAAAGGGCAATTGTCCTATTCTGCAACAAAGGGTGCTGTCATTGCAGCTACGAAATCTGCTGCCAAGGAGTTGGCTGAACATCATATCCGTGTGAATGCCATTGCACCTGGTATGGTAGGGTCTGAAAGGTTCAAAGCTGTGTTGTCAGAGAAATTCTCACAGAAAATCAATGATATACCATTTGGTCGTTTGGCAGAGCCGATAGAAATTGCCAATACGTGCTTGTTTTTGGCCTCAGATGCTTCAGCTTATATCACTGGTCAAGTGATTGGCGTTGATGGTGGTGCCATCATTTGAAATTGGAATTATGTTTCTCGATTTAGATAAAAAAGACAAGAAAAAAGTGGCTGCCATTGACGATAGCGGCCACTTCGTCACCTACGGAGATCTTTGCGATTTCTCTGAGGAGTTCTCAAAGTATCAGTCTCAGCGTACTCTGATATTTCTTCTGGCAGAGAACAAGATTGGCTCGTTGCTTGGCTATGTGGCTTCTCTCTCCAACAGAATTGTACCGCTTATCATTAGTGCAAAGACGGAAGAGGGGCTCTACACAAATCTTCGGGACATGTATCGTCCTGAATATATGTGGGTTCCTGATGAGCTGGTTGCCAGGTTAGGGTACGAGGTTGTCTTCTCTGCATGGGACTATTCTTTGGTGAAGACTGGCTTTCCTACAGTGCCGCTTTATGGAGAGCTGTCCCTGCTTCTCCCCACTTCCGGTTCCACTGGCAGTCCGAAACTGGTCAGACACAGCTATCGGAACATTGAGGCGAATGCCGACAATGTGAGGCGGTTGTTTGAACTGACAGAAGATGAGAAGGCGATGGCCGTTCTGCCCATGCACTACACGATGGGCTTGTCTGTCATTGCCTCCCATCTGCTGGCTGGAGCAACCCTTCTGCTCTCTGGCAGGTCACTGCTTGACAAAGGCTTTTGGACGATGTTGAAAGATGCAACCAGTTTTACGGGTGTTCCTTATAGCTATGACATCCTGACGAAGATGCGTTTCACGCGCATGGACTTACCCAATCTGAGAATCATCACGCAAGGTGGTGGTAAACTGACTCCTGAGATGTGGAATACGCTGGCGCAGTATGCTCGGGACAAAGGGAAGAAGTTCATTGCTACTTACGGCCAGTCTGAGTGTACAGCTCGTATGGCTTATCTGCCTGCCGACCTGGCCTTGACAAAGGTCTGTAGTATCGGAATCGCAGAACCCGGGGGCAAGTTGTCCATTATCGACAGTGAAGGAAACGAGACCTTTGAGGGAGAGGCCACTGGCGAAATGGTGTATCGTGGAGAGAATGTAACATTAGGCTATGCCACCTGTCAGGAAGACCTTTTAAAAGGCGATGAGAATAACGGGGTGATGCACACAGGTGACCTTGCCCATCGTGATGCAGACGGGTGCTATTTCATCGTTGGAAGGATGAAGCGCTTCCTGAAAATCTTCGGGCTGCGAATCGGACTTGACGAAGTCGAAAATCTGATTAAGTCCGAATACAATATTGACTGTTATTGTAAAGGTAATGATGAAAAGCTGATAGTTCTGGTAACAGACAGTGCGGTGATGGATAAACTTCCTGCCTTTATCGAAGAAAAGACACATTTGTTCCACCAGAAGATTGAAGTGCAACTAGTCGATGCTATTCTACGCAATGAAGCAGGAAAAGTAATTAATCAATAAATAAAAAATGACGAATTTAGAAAAATTAAACAGCATCTTCTGCGAGGTGTTTTCCGTTGATGTATCTGCATTAGGTTCTAATTTTAACAAGGATAGTGTCGAAGGATGGGATTCTGTTCATCAGCTGAGCCTGACCTCAGCTGTTGAGGATGAGTTTGACATCATGCTCGACGCAGAGGATATCCTTGAGTTTTCATCATACGATAATGCCAAGACCATCTTGGCTAAATATGACGTTGAATTATAATGGCATATTGGAAGATAAAAAATGTAGCCGTTAGGGGAGTTACTGGGACTGTGCCCAACCGTCCGGTAAAATCTTCCGAGCTGCCATTCTTTACAAAAGAAGAGGCAGACACGTTTGACGCAACGGTAGGTATCAAAAACAGGTATATCGCCACAGATGACGTATGCGCTTCTGATTTGTGTCTTGATGCAGCAGAGAGGCTGATCAGTGGACTTGGATGGGAAAAAGAAAGTATAGATGTTCTGTTGTTTGCCTCGGTGACAGGCGATTATAAAACTCCGCCTACCTCAGCTATTTTGCAAAATAGATTGCAGCTGCCCAGTTCGACATTCGTATTAGACGTTCCTATGGGGTGCTGTGGCTGTCTTTATTCTATCAATGTAGCTGGCAATTTGCTTTCTGCGGGTTCTGCAAAAAGAGCCTTGCTTTTAGTGGGTGATACTGCTATGCGCATGGGATCGCCCCAGGACAAGAGTCGTGGCCCGCTGTTTGGTGATTGTGGCACCGCTCTTGCGATGGAGTATGACCCTACGGCTGCAGACATCGTGGTTGAAATGAATACTTTTGGAGCTGGTTACCAAGCCTTGATGACACCACATGGAGGCTATCGTCACCCCATTACAAAGGAAGAATCCTTTGAGTATGAAGATTTTGGCAATGGCATAATCCGAGCACCGAAAGATGCGCTAATCAAAGGTATGGACGTGTTTTCCTTTGCCATTTCAAAACCACCTGTCAGTATAAAGAAAATGCTGGAGGAACAGCATATTGACAAAGATAAAGACGTGGACTTCTTTTTGATACATCAGGCAAATAAACTCATTGTGGACCGCTTAGTGAAGAAGTTGAATCTGGCACCGGAAAAAGTCCCTTTTAATTTGCAAGAATTTGGCAATCTTGGTGGTGCATCAATACTGATGCTGATGGTCTCAGAAATAGCTGATAGCCTTTCTACACGTCCCCTTACACTTTTGTGTTCTTCGTTTGGTCTTGGCCTGACATGGGGAACGATGATACTCAGAACGACCCCGATGACAGTTCTGCCTATTCATAAAGTATAGTGTAGATTTATAAAAGTAATTTGCTGAGCAGAGAGATTTGACGGCTTGTATTTTCTTTTTTTCTGAAATTTGTTGGGCATTGAAAAGATTATTCTGAGTAAATAGATTTAAACAGATGAAAAAAATTCTTTTTGTCATTCCAGAATACTCTCATGGGGGAACAAATAAAAGTTTAGATACGCTTGTTGCCTTTTTGGACAAGAAAGAATTTTGTATATCGATATGTTGCCTTTATGAAGATGGCGGAGATTTCTATAAAAAGAAATTTTCGCCGTATGTCATAAAGAAAAGCCGATTGTACTATTTGCTTCATGATAATAGTTTTACAAGAAAAATCATGGGGTTGTACAATAAGCTAACAAGACGAGACAATTTTGAATTTCTGTATAAGCGAGAAGTACGGTATATTCAGAAACATCATGATTTTGATGTCGTCGTTGGTTATCAGGAAGGGCTGGCAACAGTGTTTACAACCTATTTTGAAAATGTGAGAACCATAGCATGGATACATTGTGATTATGGTGCTTGGTCGCGAAATACCAGGCGTGCGGTTGATAATGCATGTTATTCGGTTGTTAATGAAATTGTCTGTGTTTCCGAAAGTGCCAGAAGGTCATTTTTGACTTTGTTCCCTGACTTGGAGCAAAAAACTCATGCTATCTACAATTTGTTAAATATAGATGAAATTAAGGCTAAGGCATTAGAAAAGCCAATGGATGCCTTCTTTACAGATGAAAGATTTCGGATTGTTTCTGTAGGAAGATTGGACGAGGTAAAACAGTTTGAGAGGATTCCTCTGATTGCGAGCCTGATAAAAAAGAATACAAAGAAGCGCTTTTGCTGGTATATCTTGGGAAGTGGTCTGAGTGAAGGAGCAATAAATAGTGAAATAAGCAAGCATGGTGTGGAGGATGTTGTTCGGTTGTTGGGTGCAAAAGATAATCCTTATCCCTATATTTCAAATGCGAACTTACTGGCATGTACCTCTAAATCAGAAAGTTTCTCTTATGTAATTGCTGAGGCTAAATTATTGCATATCCCTGTGATATCAACCGATTTTCCTGTCGCGACTGAGGTCATGACAGGTATCTTAGGCTGGGTGTCAGATTTGGACTCCTTCCCTCAGACACTGTCAACTATTATTGATAGTTTGGAGGTAGAACATGATATGAAAGATCATGGAATTGTGAACTATGGATGGTCGAATGATGAAGCACTCAAGAAAATTTATTCTCTGTTTCTGGATTAATGTGTTCATAAAATTATGAAAAAGGACAATTGTCTTGGTG
>Ga0326512_10002108_pt1 | contig 14774 bp, 15 predicted proteins | sample 1_2617_0518_D_FD_203652 | JGI IMG/M metagenome (GOLD analysis project Ga0326512, IMG submission 203652) | Bovine rumen microbial communities from UC Davis, California, United States - 1_2617_0518 | ecosystem: Host-associated > Mammals > Digestive system > Stomach > Rumen | place: USA... | reverse complement strand
TCTGAACCAGAAGAAATGCCATTAGCGATTCCTTTTGACATTCCCTCGCCAAGTTCTTTCATTCCTGGAGTTACACTCTTAACTCCATTAGCGAATTCATTATTGATCTTCGGTAATACGTAATCTAATGCTGCTCCAACTGCTACTAAAGCCGCCGCAAATGCCAATCCGGCAACGGCTAACGCTGCTAAACCTACAGCTCCTGCAGCTGCTCCAACACCAAGTACTGCTAAGCCGGCACCCATTGTAAATGAAATACCCGCTATTTTGAACATTGTAGCAGCAAACTTATTTATAGGCTCGCTATAAGCAGCAAAGCTAACACCAAGTTTTATTATTACATCACCAAGAAGTCCTAAGCCTTCTGCAGCTGCGGCTACAGATGCAGCAATATTACCCAATGCAAATCCTAATATAGCTAAAGAACCGCCAATAGCCGCTACACCTAAAGCTATTAAAGCCATAAATCCAGCTATTGCAGCTCCTCCTACCATTAATGGACCAGCCATGGTTGATGCAACTTTAGCAAGCAAACCTAATGCACCCACTAATACTACTATTGCACCAACTGCAGCGAATGCCCACCAATGTGCATCTGCAATTGATTTTAATGCTACTCCAACAGCCAATATAGCTGCTGCAACTATAAATAATGTAGCTGCTCCAGCAAAGTTACCTTCCATTTTACTAGCTAATACAGATAAACCTGTAAGGATTCCAAGAAGTATTAATCCATTTGTTGCTGTTTCTTGCCAAGGCAAACTAGCAAGTAATTTTAGTGCTTCTGCTACTATGTATAATGATCCAGCTAAAGCTATCATAGCTAAAGCACCAGTCATATAATCATTATTAGCAATACCTTTCATCATTTCTACCATAGTATACATAGCTACTATTAATAATGAAAGATTTAAAGCTACATCTTCTATTTTAAGTGCTGCTAATATAGCAATGGCTTTTGCAACTACTTTCAATGCCTCAGCAAATGCAAACATAGCAATACCAGCTTGAATAATTCCTGGCATTTGTTCTTTGAAAGCCGTAGCTATTACTGTAAATGTTCCAAGAATACCATATAAAAGTGTAAATCCTTTAATAATATCTTGAACAGGCATAGCTGCAAGTTTTCTTATCTGTCCACATAATATAGCCATAGATGTAGCTATTGCAAGTAATCCAAATGATGTCTTAAGCGAGATAGTTCTTCCAGATATCATAAATGAATTTGACATTAAGGCTTCTAATGCAAGAAGAACTAAACCAAATGAATATAAAGTTTCCCAAGGATCTTGAGCGTTTAATTTATTTATAGCATTAACTAATTCGGATACAGCAAATGTAATTATCAATAAAGATGCAGCTGCTTTTATGAAACCTGCTCCATTTGGAACTTTAACTAGACCTAATACTCCGACAAGACCAGCCATTAAACCTATTACTTCAAAGAATGATCCCAGTGTTGTCTTCCAATCTGTGTTATTCATTCCTTGCATCTCGACCACTGCGTCAGTCATTGATTTAACTGATGATGCAAGTATTTTAAATATTTCACCTACAAGAAGAACTTTTAAAATATCTTTAGTTTTAATATCTAAACCTTTAAGAATTTCAGTAAGAGCTATAAACTCTAATGTAAGCATAGCAAATGATCCAACTAGAACAATAATTGAATTTAGCAATCCTTCTGAATCTTCTCCAAAATCTAATTTAGATATCTCGCCAACTGTATCAGATAATATTTTAACTGCCCCGGCTATTGCCACAAAAGTTATAGCTATAGCTGCTATTTTAGCTGCGGAAGATTTGACACTACTTCTTGTGCTGGTTAAAGATTTATTAAATATCTTAAATGACTTATCCATCTTATCTGATGCATTATACATTGTTGCTGAGAATGTTGCAAATACACCAGCCATCAATGCCAATACAGCAAATAAACTCCATAATAAATCTCCAACATTATCTATCTCAGCAAGTTTAGATACGGCATATGATAATATACCAATAGCCGCAGCAAATGCTGCTATAGCTAACGCAGTTGAAGCCATTTTCTGAGCTTTTAAATTATCCTGAAAACCGGTTAATACAGTTTTAAGTTCTTTAAGAGGATTTGTTATTCCTGATAACGTACTAGCCAAACCCTGATCCGCTATTTTCTTTATAGCATTTGCAATCTTCTTTATCGAATCTTTCTTAGCTATCGCTTCAAGTGTTAAGAAAGGATTTTCAAGGGCTTTTCCTAATCCTGTTGCTGCAGAAGAACCGATTCCTTTAATTGAATCTACAAGTCTAATAATTGCATCTGTTAACGAATTAACAATATCTCTTGCTTTTTCAAGAGGATGAAAGTTTTCAAAGAAACCTTGGAATGATTCTTTTACCTGTTGTGCACATTCAGCAACTTTATCTTTTAGTTTGTATAGATCGACTCCGGTTGTTTCTTTAACCCAATCTGCAAACTTTCTTCCAAGTTCTTTGATTACTTCCCAAATAGTAGCAGCAACACCTTTTATACCGCCACCATTTTCTTCTATTAAACTTGCAAAATTGTGTAATTTATCACCAAGATTATTCCAAAAATCTTCTAATTTATTTGATAGCTCTGTAGTATCTATGCCGGTTAATGCTGACACCAATTCGAGTACAGCGTAAGATGCTTGAGCGCATCCAGATGTAATAATCCACGATATTCTATCAAATGAATTAACAAACTCATCAGATTTGGATTTTAAACCATTGAAAGTATTATAGAAAATTGCTTGTATATGTTGAAATGCCTGCTTAAAATGTTCAGTTGACTCTTCCAGTCCATTTATAGCAGTTGTTCCTTTATTAACAGCAGTTATAGCATCGCCTATTTTAGCAGCTACATCTGTTATCCATGTAAGAACTTTCTTACCATAAGGAAGTAAAGGTTTAAGATTCTGAACAACATTTCTTATAACTTTTACAGCTAATTGACCTGTTGAAAATATACCAGAAAATATAGACTTAATCTTTGATAATGATTTTTCAGAAACTTTAAAGTTTTTAATAGAATTTACTATTCTATCAATAACATTTTTAAAGTCTTCTCCAGTCTTTTTAGGAAAAATATCTCTATAAGTTTCTTTTATTGTAGAAAATACTTTCTTTATTTCCGGAAATACAACTTTTATAGCAGATATGAGTTGCTCTGCTGCATAAGTTGCATTATCAAACATTCCAGTAACATCGATTTTACTAATTATCTTTTCGCCTTCTGTAAATAATTCATTAATAAAATCTGTAGTTACTTTTGCTAAAGGTTTAACTTCGTTTTTTACAGCATTTACTTTAGCCCTTATTTGATCAAGCATTTTAACAAGGGGGCCTTCATTAGCAATCAAAGGAGCTGCAAACTCTGCACCAATTTTTGCAAATGCCGATCTAATATTAGCTTTAACGCCTTCGAGCGTCTTATTAGCATCGCCAGCATGATCTGCATATTTATTGAACATTATTGTAGAGAAGGTATCAAAATCGATTAAACCTTTCTTACAATATTCTTTAATTTTCTCGGCTGACAATTCAGTAGTGCCAACTAATTTCTTAGCATTTGCTTTTACTGCTTCACTAGCTTCAAAACTACCATCGGCTATTGCCTTTAAACCTTCTGCTAAATTTTGTTCTACAGGTAAATTTAATACCTGTGTCATGTATGTCAAAGTCGATCCTGTTACTTTTCCAGCATTAGCTACATCCTGAAAATATCTAGCAACCATTGAATAGTCGCTCTGTGTTTGTGCAGCAACACCAGAAACAGCTTTTAAAGCCATCGACATTTGAGTTAATTCTTCTTTGTCTTTCTCATGAGTAAATATTACTTCTTTATAATCAAGACCAGCAGCTGATAACTGAGACGCTGCCTGTGCAGCTGCATCTAATGAATATGCAGTATCAGTAACAGCATAGTCTATAGCATGAGATACATCTTCCCAAGCAATTCCTAAACCACTTAACTGAAATTTTGCTCTTTCAATGTTTTCGGCTCTTCGTATACCACCAGAAACAATAAGATCTTCAACTGCTTTACCAGCTCTCATAGCCCCACTAATTATTTCATTAGTAAGTCTTGAGATTGTTGTCATACCCATTATTCCAAGAGTACTAAATTTACTCTGAATCATTTCTAATGTGCTTGACAATCCGTTAAGATTTACGTTATTAGCAGCATCTTGTAACCCTTTAAATGTATCTGTTTTATCGAACTTTAAAGAAGCTTTTAACTTCTCTATAGTAGACATACTTTCTTTTGTCTTCTTTTCGAAATCAGAGTTGTCAAATCCAAATTCAACGACATTACGTTCGATAATATTCGTATTCATAACTTGACTTCCTCCCAAGCCTCTTTAGCCAATTGTTCAAATATAGGTTTCATAGCTGGATTAATGTAATCTATTCCTTTTACATATCCACCATTTTTAGTTCCATGTCCATACTGTAAAATTACAGCAATATTTACTCCATTATGTACATTAGAGTTAGTCCATCCAATAGTAACAGACGTATCTGTTTTTTCAATAGTATAAGACCAAGATTCTGAAGTTTTTCCGGTGTCTTTAGGAGTTGCTTCTTTTAAAGCAATTATTCCTCTTTCTCCATACTTATGAAAATTAGCCTCTTGTAAAGATTTACTTACTTTTTTCAAATAATCTGTTGTCTTTTTAAATGTTCCACTTCTGAAATTAACTTTCATATTTATCCCTTTGAATTCATTTTAGCTCTTCTTGCTGCATTTATTGCATCGTTTCTGCTATATACGCTATTCTTATTCATCTTCTTCTTAGGACTATTTTCAATGCTAAGAATTTCAATAAGAGTTAACAATCTATTCAAATGCCATTTTTCATATTCTTTATCAATTCTATATGAAACCATCCACGAATAAATAACTTCAGAAGTAATAATCTTTTGACCACCTGGTTTTGGTTGTGTTCTTATAATTGTGGCTGTCATAGGATCATCTATATACTCTTGTACTTTATCCATTAAATTATCCGGTAAAAAATCATATACTAATGGATTAACATTTTGTGTTATAGTCATTAGTTTTATATAATCTAAAGACTGTTCTCTCGTTTTAGGTTTTTTGGAAAGGAATGGTTCTTTCCATTTTGCCTCCCATTTTGAAATTGAGACGAGAGAATGCTTTAGTCGAAGACGTTGTTCAGGGATAGAAATAAATTCTCGTGTTTCTCTATTGTAATACTCATTCGCAGGTATTACTAATTCCAACTCATCAACAGGAAGCATTCTCTATCTCCTTTTATCTTTTCACCGCTGCTATCGTAGCCGGTGTTTCTTTCTTTTCTTCGATCTTAGGAATTATGGCATTCATAAATGCTGCAGCTTTATCTGAATCTGTGCAAAGTTCCATATAAATTTCTGAATAAGCAGGACAAGCAACAAACTCATCAATGTATTCCTGCTTTTTAACAAATAGTCTTCCATCATCAGATTTCTTACCATAAGCTTTAAGAATGATCTGCTTAAATGCTGCTGCAAGTTCAGGAACATCTTTAGCATCTATAATCTTCTGCAAGAAATTCTGCATTCCACCAGCAATACCAAGTTCCATTTCCATTATTTCTGCCTGACTAAGATCAAAATAAAAATCCTCAGTTCTTTCATTTCCATCGTAATCAGTATAAGTTCTTGTCTGTTTTAACATTTTTATCTCCTTTCACAAAACAACCGGGCCAGTTGTTACGCCAGCCCGGCTAAAGTTCTTAAGATGCTGCAAGTATTGATGCAACTTCATCGGGAAGAGGAAGTCTCGGAATCGGAGGATCAATCTCATCCCAAGCAGATGAAGACCAAGTACCTGTTGTATTATCAGCTTTGCATCTGTACAACTTATTTGTATGTATAGCATAATCGCCAGTATTATAAGTTGCTGTTGTATCATACTCATTAGCTGTGATGCCATAAAGAATCTCTTCAAGATCTTTAAGTTTACCAGCTGTTACCTTTGTAGAATCGATAACAACTGTAGCAGTAGGTTTAGCACCAGTAACATTTACAGGAGTAGTTGTAAGTTCCCAAGAGAACTCGTTAAGCTCCGGTGAATCATTAATGGTGTTGTATGTCTGCTCTGAAGGAGAAGCCATAGCACCATATACAAGATGGATCTTATAACCGTGGTTATTAGCATCTGTATCATTACCAATAACTGTTCTGTATGAAAGACCAAACACCTTTCTGTTCTGCTGACCAATGTATACGCCAGGAGCAATTTCTTTTGATCCATCACACTCTTTCCATTCATCAGGATATGTATAAGCGCCTATAGAAGCACCAAACTCCTCTGCTGAGAAAAGGTTTGCATACTTAATATTGTCTGCATAGAAAGGATTTGCTTCTGCTCCTGAAGGAGACTCTGAAACATTGGTAATACCATTCCATGCTACACCAGGACCATAGTATGCAGGATTAGCTGTCGTGTTGTATGGGTAAAGGACGCAATGATCGACACCAGTTTCATACAACTTTTCGCCCGAATTGTCCCATGTAATAGGACTTAAAGATGTCAATGTAGGCATAGTCTATTTCCTCCTATATATAGATAGTAAATACATAATGATAAAGACCATCATTAATGAAAGGCCTATTAAAACTACACATTGGCAATTCCAATATAGCCTTTCCGATGGTTTCGTCTGGCTGCTTCGTTATCAATGTAATATTGTATTGTTCACTGATATGATGCTTGCCATTGTCTGCGTGTATTAAGTTGTAATCGCCAAGTTCATAAATAATACAAGGATAAGTGAGTCTCTGACTCTCTGGAGGCTGAAAGTATACTTCTTTAGAACCAATAATAGTTCTAAGTGCTTTCTTTAGGTCATCACGACATGTCAGATTAACCATTATAAATACCTCCAACTGATAGTATCAATCTGGGATACTGTACACTTACTGATGTAACATCCCATTTTACTCCCATGAACTCGACATAGATAATATCTGTGAAATGATCACAGGCAAAGGGATCAGATACTATACTAATTTCAGTATTAATATCTTTGTCGTCATTTTTATGACCAGAAGTCTTCCACTGAGATTGGATTCTAGTCTCTTCACCAAAATACGGACGTTCTATTACGTCATGTACCATGATGTCACTATCTTCCTCTTGCGGAACTGTTGTATTAAATCCAACCATGCCGAACCATTTCATGATCTATTACCTCATTTTGAAATTAAGAGTTAGATGTAGCCTTAGCTGTCCATTCAACTCCTGTGATTGCTGCAGGTGATCCAGCAAGAGCTGCTGTTGTAACCTTATTACCATCAAGAGCGATGGGAAGAAGGAATACATCACCTTCCTGAACAAGAAGCATGCCTTTCTTAAAAGCATCTTCAACTACAGCCTGCTCAACCATAGTGGTCTTTGCAGATGTTGTGTAAAGTTTATGATCTGATGTCTTACCGTAAACGATGACATTTCTTACGTGCTGATCATTAGCATCCTCAAATATTTTGCTCATAACGTTTTATCCTCCTGTGGATTATTCAGACTTAAGAACGATTGCTGAGAAAGGCTTTGTCAAGCAGCCTGAGCAACGTGTCTCAATAAGGTACTTCTGCTGGTTGTAGTCGATATCGAAATCGTCGAACATATTGATAGCTCCACCCTTATCAGCACCAACATTGTAATCTCTAAGGTCAAGGATAACAGCGTAAACTGTCTCGGGAACGATAGAAGCAGGAACCTTAACGATCTTATCAACGCCCATAGCAAGAGCAAGATCGCTCATATCCTTGTACATTCTGTGTCCCTGAGTATCTTCCATAAGAAGCATATCTGAAACGTCAGAAGCCTTCATGAATGCTGTAAGATTGCCAGAACCTTCATACTCATCCTGAGCCTTAACAGTTGTTCTGATAATAGCATGAGCTGTAGACTCTCCTGTATCAGGAGTAACAACCTTCTTAATGCAGTACAGATCTGCATCTTTCCATACAGGAATGATGTTAGACTCGCTGATCTTATCTTCTGAGAGTGCTGTTCTTCCATCACCAAAGATGTAAGCTCTTGCAAGCTCTTCGTCAAGCATCATTCTCATCTCGCCCTTAACCCAAGCGATAACGTCGAAATCTGTAATATCTACTACATCATCACGATCAAATTTCTGTTTCTTGTAAACTGTGGTAGGATCAACAGTTCTCTTAAGCAGGCCGAATACCTCTTCCTTCTTAAGTTTACCCTTGAAGTAACCCTTAGCTCTTGCTTCGTCTTCACGAAGATCTGCGAACATCATCTTAATTCTTGCGAAAGGTGTGTGATGAACACCATTCATAACTACGTCAACCCATCCATCGGGCTGTCTCTTTATGAAACTGGGAGCTCCATTTCCATCTATATTCTTGTATTCAGGCATCAACCAATCGATATTGTCAATACCATACTCAGCTGCATGTGCCAAGAAAGATTCCTTCATTGTACCGAATCTCTTAGCATCGCCGATAACTTCGCCCTGGAACTCTGAGTGAGCAAGAACGTTATCCTGCTCGTTTTCTGTGTCGAATACGTTGTGCTTCATTTCTTTTTCTCCTTCTGCGTCTTCGTCATCTTCTTTAGCACCTTTTGACTCAAGTGCCTGGCCAATAAGACCATACATTACATTCTTCTGCTCTTCAGTCATTGAATCAATAACATCCTGAACAGTCTTTTCTTCTTTAGCTTCTGTAGCCATATCTTTGTTCTCCTCTTTTGCTTTGTCTTCTGAATGAGACAATTCTGCTTCTTTATCGGATTCTTCTGTTTCTGGCTCTTCAGATGAATTTTCTGGTTCTTCATCATCTATATTTGAATGAAACAATTCAAGTGTTTCTTCATCATTATAGATGAAAGCACCAACTTCACTGTCTTCTGAATGTGCCATCACTTCATCGATAAAAGCTCCAGGATTTGCACCAGAAAGAACGAGACTTACTTCTCTTATGTCACCATGAATAACATTATGTCCAACTTCTTTCAATCTATTTGCGAAGATCGAAAGTGAACTAATGTCTCCATTAATAACTGCTTCCTTGGCGTCAAGTCCTGATGGACTATTATTGAACTTGCAGTATGCATAAACACCTTCAGGTCTTTCCTCCAGATCGGCATGACCAAGAACAGCGCTAATGCTATCATGATCATGATTGTACACCAAAGGAACTCTTATACCATTCTGATGTGAGAAAGAACCAGGTTTAATAGTTCTTCCATCTGCACATCTGCGATTATTCACAGTAGCCCAACCAGCGAAATCATAGTTGTCGTGATTTCTACTCATTTTGAATTTCCTCCTGTTGTACTACTTCTTCGCCTTCTTCTAGAGGTATTTCTTCCGTTTTTATCATTTCATTACTTTGAGAAAGATTCTTATTTCTAAGTTCATCAGCAGATGGATCATCAGCAGGTTTCATACCTACAATCTGTCTAATTTCATTAGATGTCATAATCTCGTTTCTCGTGAACTTATCTGCCAATTCGGCAAGTTCAGAAGTAGGAACAAGTTTAAACGGATCTCTAAAGAAAACAATAGACTGCCTTTGTGATCTAGCAGTCTGAGTTAGAAACTTTCGTTTCATCTCGTCTGTAATTGCTGAAAGTATTGGCTCTATAGTCCTTGAATAGTAATTATTCATGGTCTTTTCATCAGCTGTACCTTCCATAATCTCTTTAGTGATACCTAACTGGCTATAAAGCATACTCGTTAATTCAGTAATTTGATTTAGGAGCTGGTTTTCAACTGATCTATTGAGCTGTGTTATCCTTTCTGTTCCATCTGTGTATGCGATGCCATACTTAGAACCAGATAACTGCATCTCAATGTCTTTACGCCTTTGTTCAGCTTGAAGACGTCTTGCTTCCGATTTAATTACATATGGAAGCTGTATTATTAAATCAAGTTTGCCTGTGCTAGATTGTTCATCTACATAATCAAGCAAACTTAACTTTCTCATAAGTCTCTGTAGTGTTGAGTTTGGTTCATTCATTACTGCATAGAATGGATTTTCAACTATTGCTACAGATTTTTTCGGAAGTACTATATCTTCTTTCCTTCCGTTTTTGTCATTATAGACTCTAACTTTTACATACTGTGGATACCATTCAACCACGGGAGCTGTTCGCATTTCAAAAATATCGAATGAATCGTGAGTTTTAATATTTTTAGTTGCATAAGTAGGAACTATAGCAACACATCCCTCATCAAGCATTGATAGTACAATATCTTGTACAAATGCTCTTCCGGTCTGATCAATGTTTGCCTCTGTGATAAGACATTCATTTAAACGATCATCAATCTCTTCAATAAATCTGTCATTCTCATCTAAGCGAACATGCTGAATAGAAATACTAGAACAGTCCATTGCAATTCTATTAAGAACTGCAGTTACGATAGATCTTTCGTTACCTCTTGAAAGACGAGGCCTATCAGGTCTCACTGCACTAGACTGACCATAGTTATATGATGGGGTCAGATCTCTACCGGTAAATGCATTCCACGCATTACGAACTCTATCGTTTAATGTAGACATGATTTAACTCCTTAATATTTACTATGCTTTTCTTTTGCCTGTCAGTCTCTCATTTTCTTTAAGAAGATCTCGAGCTTCGTTTTCGTATTCTTTCACAAGGGTTTTACACATTTTTATAGTGTGCTCATTGATTTTTATGAAATCATCAACTTCCAGATTTTCATATTGTTTAAAGAATTCTTCCTGATTTTCATATGAATTATTAGGACTTTCTTCAAGCCAAGCGTCAAAATTCTCCATCATAAACTTGCTATAAGCATCTGACATAAATCCATTTAGTTTAAAATCTTTATTGTCTTTTTCAAGTTCTTTAGCTTCATTTCTCCACCATTGAGCAGCTTTTATATCTTGTTTTGCAGTTTCTAGATTTTTATTATACCGAAGTTTTCCTTCTGGCGTTAAAGATCCATCTGAATTCTGAAAACGTCTTACACCCCATTTCTGACCTTGAATACCATGATGACATAAGGAGTTTTTGTACAAATATTGTGTATACATAAATATCCTCCTTAGTACTTAGATGTATGACTATAATAAGCTCTAAGTTTCTTAGCCTGATGTCTGTCTACCATTTCTTTAGCAAACGCTGCACCCGCAACTGCCGCTGATCCGTACATAATTGCTTTGGCTTCTTTATTGGATATGACACCAAGTTGATTTAAATATTTGGCACCAACCGCAGCCGTACCAGCCGCTGACATAATTTTTCCAGTTACATAACTATCACCAGTTATTGTATGTCCTTCAGCATAAAGCTTCTTTCCCTGATCACCAAGTTTATCCTGTTTAAGATGCTTATAATCTTTATTAAGCTGTTTTTTGGCCTGCTTTCTTTCATTCTTAGCTTTTATCATATTAGGATACTTTGTATCGGTTTCATCGTATGGGTCTGCTTTATAAGCTTTTTTTGCCTCTTTATAAGCGGCATCTTTTTTGTTATACTCTTCGAGTGATTTATTATATCTCTTCATGCCAGCTTGAGTATAAGAACCATCATAATTCTGGTATCTACGAATTCCCCAATGTTGTCCTTTAATTCCATGATGAGCTAAAGAATCATTGTATAAATATTCTGTATACATGTTTAACCTCACTTTTTCTTAACTACATATTTGTAAATGTCCGAAGTAAGCTCTGCAGCTTTTCCAGATTTAACAAATTCTTTACCTAAATACAACGCAGTTACTGTAGCTACAGCTGGAACTACTCTTTTACCGGTATCTTTAAGAAGTTCTTTAGTATACTCCCTGCCTTCATTTACTTCTTTTTTAGTAAGATCATTAAGCTCCTTTTCTTTCTTCATACGCTTAATCTTACTTTCAAGCTCTTCATCAGACATTAAATGACGATTCTTAGCATCTTCTCGTATACGTTTTTTAGCTTCTTTTCTCTCTATCTTTTCTATTTTTTTACCGTATCTTCTTTTACCTTCTTCGGTCCATGTGCCATCTGGATTCTGGTATCTACGAATTCCCCATTTCATACCTTGAATTCCAGAATGGTATAAGTATTCCGTATACATAATTATTACCTCATTTTGAATTTCTATTCGAAATCCTCTTTATTCAGTTTATATGCAACAAACGCATCAAGCATTGCTGCTACGTTATCGATCTTTTCATCAGAACGCATCTTAGCTAACTTTCTATTTCCGTTTGTGTCTTCAAGTGCAACACAATTACCCATAGCAAATTCCATAAGTTTCTCATCGAATAGAAGTAAACGTTGTTCTGACAAATGTTTAAGCTCACCTAATGGTACAGATTCTGTCTTAGCACCCTGAATTACTTTCTCAACTCCATAAGGTCCGTTCTCAGAAGTCCATCTCTCAACAAATTCACGAGCATTATATGGATCAAATCCAAATGATCTAACATCATACTGCTTATTCTGGATGTGTTGATCTAAATCTTCATAAACTTGCATCATATCGAGAACAGTACCTTCAAATACAATAAGAGTACCTTCATCCATAAATTCTGTATACTTCTGTCTCATAGCTGGTTGAAGTTTATTGAGTGTATTGGATGTGATATAAGATCTAACTTTGATACCAAACTGTTCTCTCGGTAATGGAAATAAGAAAGTGAATGCACAGAAGTCATCACCTTGCGATAAGTCTGCTCCAAGCGAGCATGGCATGTTCCAATAATCTCTATATCTATGACATAGAGTTTCCTCATACGTGAAGTAATATGTATAACCCTCCATCGGTATGTTGAATCTCTTAGCCAGTATGTCATTTCTGGCAATTGGATTCTGCTCAGCTCTTTCAACATCCAATTGATACGTCTCATAAGTAACAGTTTTTCCAAGATTTGGATTCGCCTTAATCCATCTTGAAGGGTCATTCACTTCATTTATACTGTCCAAGCCATACCACCAAATGGAAACATGCGGATTTACATAATCCCCCTTTAGGATTTTCATTAATTCCATTTTGATTGAATCGCCAGGACCATTTCTTACAGTACCTTCTGAACTTACTGCAAGAATGAGATAATCTTCATTCTTAGAAGCACCTTGTTCCAAAGCACCTATAACATCTTCCTTAATATCTCCGGATAACCACTCATCGACAGTATTAATCCTACTATTCAAACCTTGCAATTTGTCTATTGTCATAGGTCTGATCTCGAGCAATGATCCAGTTAGGAAATTTTGTATTCCTGCTTTAGTAGATGCCAATTTTTGTCTTGTTGCTTTTGAACCTGTGGTATTTTGAAGTGAGCCCTCTGTTAAAAATTTGAAAAGTGGACCTCGAGCCCTTGTAATGGATGTACGTATTGGTGAAAGAACTTCTTCAGATTGTTTCATGGTCGGAGACGTATGCACTTGATGAGTTGTGCTTGTGTCAACATTTAAGAAATAACTATGAATTGTAGACTCATACATTGATTTGGCAGCACCTCTTGGAACTATAAGGTATTGCTTATTAATCAATCTTTTCTTAATTTGTTTATTTACATATCTCCCGCCATGGCCATCTGGATTTGGTTCAAATACTGATCGTTCTACGAAATAATACCAACCAAATATTTGCTCAGCCCACAACTTAAATGTATCGAGTAATGTTAAATCTGAACCATCGGTTAGTGTAAGTTCATTTTCACAGTATAATATGTAACCATTTATTGCATCTTCATCATAATACACTCCCGGGTTGGCTATTAGATCGTCAATTCTATTCATCTCCATAGAGATTTTTTCATTGACCGGTATTTCACCTCTACTAACAGCATCACGGAACAGTCCATAATAATATGGAACAGCTGTATTAGACAGTGACATTGTTTAACCTCTTTTTACCATAATTTTGTGTCGTTTGGTTTACGTTCTTTGTTTCTATCTATTCCCTTCATAACACGATCATCGCCATAATGTATTCCATTATGTGTTTTATGTGTTACTGTGATAAGATACTCCGGATTGAAGATTTCTGGATCTCTTTCTTCTATCTGTTTCTCAGTAATAGGATTCATATGATGAATGATTGCATGACTTGAAATATCCCTCCCCGATATTCCTAGATCACAACCGCCATCACGTATTAAAACAGTTTCTCGTGCTTTCTTCCATTCTGGAGAATTGTATAAAGCCTGATTTAAATATCTGTCAAAACCAAATGTTTCAATTCCAACAGAACCTTTTAACTTTAAATACTCATATCTCTCCTCAAATGTTTTTAGTCTTTTTAATTCTGAATAACTTTTCATCTGTTATTACCTGAATATAAACTCATTGCACTTATAGCATCAGCATACAACTTTTCGATCTGTTTACCACTTTCATATGCTTCTGTCTTTGCTCGAAGTAGTTTTATTTCTTCTTCAAGTTTTTCACGTCTTTTCTTTTCCTCTGTAGAAGCTAATTTTAAATAATATACATACTCGGAAGCTGATGCTTTGCCTGTACGCATCCTCTCTTCAACACAATCCACTGCTAGAGCGACCATTTGCTTTTCACGTGCCTCTTCTGTCATAGCAGGTGGCAGTTTTGTTTTCTTTTCTTTGCTCTCTTTCACAGTTATCCCTCCAAAAACAAGAATGTGCATCAATGAAGGTACATAATACTCTTAATCTCAAAACTTTGTCACTGAAAGAAGATAGAAAGATGACATTTTAGAATACTATATACCTCCATTGATACAAGTTTTTGTTTTCTGTGAAATAGTTTTATAGGACTATATATCCATTTTTTCCTCTGGGGAAATTTTTAAG
>Ga0326512_10002107_pt1 | contig 14784 bp, 9 predicted proteins | sample 1_2617_0518_D_FD_203652 | JGI IMG/M metagenome (GOLD analysis project Ga0326512, IMG submission 203652) | Bovine rumen microbial communities from UC Davis, California, United States - 1_2617_0518 | ecosystem: Host-associated > Mammals > Digestive system > Stomach > Rumen | place: USA: California... | reverse complement strand
ACAGGACCGTTTTACTGGGTCACGACGGAGGTGTTGACAACAGGAATCGGGTAAGAGTCTTTCTCGGACATCATGAAGGGTATCGACTCACTTTCTTCACTGAGCGACTGTTCCATATCGTATGACGACAGCATTTCTTTCGTGATTCTGGTGAGACCGTCGCCACTGCCATGAGTAGAGAAGCAATGACGCAGCGTAGCAGTTTTCAGCGAATCCAGACGGCCTGCAGGTTCGTTGGTGACAGCAGCATAGGTATTCAGAATCTGTCCAACAGACATACCACACGCCATCGGGTTCCAGACACCTTCTGTCCGGATGGTGTTTACCGACGCACAATTCATGATACTCACATGCTGGTCGGCATAACCCACAATGCCTCCGACATGGTCGTCGCCTTCCAATGTTCCGAAGCTGGCGCAATTGATGATGTCACAATAGTTGGCATGGCCCACGATACCGCCTATGGACCCCGCACCCTTCATGTTGTTTCCACCATCAAAGATGAGGTTGGCAACGACGGCATGCGACAGGATTGTTCCCCGGGCAACACCCACGATGCCCAGACCGTCGGAACCTTGGAAGCAACTGGTAACACCGCTAATGCGGTGACCATTGCCATTGAGCACACCCATAAACGGATTGGTGAAGGTGCCTAAGGGCAACATCGTCACCTTGTCAAACACCAGGTCGGCCTTGATGTCAACGCCTACATTACTGGGAATTCTTCCCATCGATACCAACTCGGACAGGATACGCATCTCACCGGCATCGTTGATTGTATAAACCGTACTGTCGGCATTGCATTTAGGCTTGTGCAGACCGCACACCGTACACTTACCGTCGGCATCGAACTGATGGTCCTGTAACTTACTGTGCTTAATCTTAGTATAAGGGCAATTCACACACTTCTCCACCTTGCCCGTATTGTCCAGGCAACTACCACTATTTGAAGAAGTCGTTGTCAGGTCGTGTTCATCAAATTCAGACTTAATGGTTATCTTTTTCACCAAGCCACAGACTGAGCAGCTGTCCTTACTTTCACCATCTTCTCCACATAAAGGCTGTTTCGTGAGTTGCGGTTGGCCAAATTGATGGATATGAATGGACAAATCGCTGATGCTTCCTGCAACAGCACATTTTTTGTAAAAGTTGAATTTGACCTCAAATTCAACTTTATGGGGACCTGCAGGGATAGTGAACTTATGTTCATTAGCAAAGATCTTTGTAATCTTGGTCTGGTTCTTTTGGAATTGCCCATCAAGCAATGCTTTGAAAGTGGCTGTACTCTTGCTGAGTTCTTTCTCATCGCCGTGCATTTCAAGCAACAACTTGTATGAAATCTCTGCTTCCTGTTTATCTGGAACGTCGATATTAAATGAAAACGTGCACTTCTTGCCATCCTTAACACCAACAAGCTGTATTCGATTTTGGGTATCGTTTTCTTGGAAGTACTCCATTTTAACATTAGAGATGACAATACCGTCGCTGGTCGTACCCCCCTTTATGGGAAAATCCACCTTCGCAGCATGGACGATGGAAAGGTTGAACAGGTTCAACAGTAAAAAAGTAAAAAGGTAATATAACTTCTTGCCCATATCTTTCAGAGTTTAGAGTTTAGAGTTTAGCGATTAGCGATTATTGGTTTGATGCCGACTCTGGCAGTACGGCATCTGATCCGCTGCCACAGATAGCGGCGGTGACATTGCCCGAAAGCGTTCCTCCTGCGTTCGTACCGCAGATGCCGCCGGCATAGTCGCGCACACCGCCTACCCATACCGTTTTTTCAGTGGTACAGCCGGAGATGGTGCCTTTGTTCAGTCCGCAGATACCACCGAGGTTCTTGCCATTACCAATCGTACTCATCACCGAGAATAGCACATTGCACTTGTTGATGGTACCATTGTTGACACCCGCCACGGCACCAATATTGTCCCAACCTCGTATGACGCAGCCAGCGAGCGTCACGTCCTTTACGACACCGCCCTTGGCGATAGCCCCGAAGAGTCCGCGATAGCCACTGCCCGCAACGGGCTCATCCGTCCTGAGCATGCTGATGACATGCCCACCACCATCGAAGGTTCCCTGATAGGCCGTGCTATCAGTTGCACCGATAGGACGCCACGGCAGTGACATAAAGTCTTCGGCAATGAGGTCTTTGTCAATACAGATGTTCGTCTTGGGACGACGGTTGTTCACATAGTCTGCTACCCAATAGAGGTTGCCAAAGCTCCTGACCACGTATGCGCTGTCACCGTTGCCTATAGCTTTCGTTGCAGGCTGCTCGTAGGGATGGAGACAGCCCGTGGTGCGACAGATGCCGTATGCATCGTAGTCATGTCCCGTTCCTGCCTCCTCGAAAATGGCGTGATGATAACACTGACTGCAGGTATATTCCACCAAGGTGCGTTCACAATCCTGATGCTTTACAGAGCGGTTATAAGTGAAGTTATGAGGGAATGACTTGAAGAATTGACACTGTTCACAATAAATGATATGAGTTTTTCCGTCAACGGGAATCTTATCCTTGCCAAATCCTTTATGATCCGATTTTCTGACAAAGCCACAAATCAGACATTGCTCGTTGTGATCTTTATTGCTGGACACAAAGGTAGAAAAACTATGGGCATTATAGACGATCTGCCCACAATCCTTACATTTCTTATAGTGGGATTTTTCGACACGCTCGTCGTCTATTGGCAGTTGTGACCAGATGTCGTTGCCGTAGCGTTGGTCGAAATTGTGTTTCTCCAACTTAAAGAGTCCACACTGGTCGCGTTGGCAAGAACGTTCATGATAGTTATCATCGCCTGTAGCCTTGAAATCTGATTCGTGGGTATGCCAGGTAAAGATGAAGTAGCGTCCTCCACCGGCATGACCACCGCTCATAGTCTGATTCTTGCTCGAAATCTGGGGCCTGGTGGTAACGACTACTGCCCTCTGGAGCACCCTTTTGTTAAAATCGGTATTGCCGGTACGACTGACATAGACATGATCCTGTCCAGTGTATGCTCCACCATAACACCAATAGTTACGACCGTTGAGTCCACCTCGCCAGTTATCGTCCTTATGCGCCTTTGTCTCCTGGTAGTAGTGAGCCGGCGTATACTTCTTACCATTGTCCTCATACTCTGTGCCATATCCAGCTCCCCTATCCTTAGTCACCACTACGTCGGTGATGTACAGTGCCGTATCTGATTGATTGGTACTGTTCTTGAAGAGGGCAAACACATAGCCGCCGCCCTTGCCCCTACGGAAATCTAATTTTTCATCGCCACCACCGCTATAGCCACCGGATAGGCTTTCAAGTTCTTTAAACTCGTTGAGTGCCAGGATTTTAATCTCCGTCACCATACCCTCCTGAGCCCCTACGGGGCAAATGAGAAATGAGAATTGAGCAATGAGAAATATAATATATCTTTTCATATCCGTCAATTATTTACATATATTTAAAGTCTTTGCGGCGCACCAGCAAGGCTTGTCCAACCGTTTCTTTCTCCAACAAATCAATAACGGTTCTTTCTGGTTTCAACTGGAAAATCCTATGCTTGTTGTCTTTAGGGACGAACAGGATAAAACGCTTGTTGGTGAAGAACGGGGGCACCTCGTTCCATGTGAGGCGGGAATTCGAGAACACCTCACCGGAAAAGTACATAAAGCGTATGATTTTATTGATACTGATGGTGTCGGCAACCTGATAGCCCACAGGGACATCCCGGAGCAAGGTGCTTGCGCTATTCAATACCGTTGCGCTGTCAGTGCCGTTCTCTTTGATACTTGCCGTCACACCTTGATGCAGATAGTATGGACCTATCTTCATGTTAGCGGTGCAGGTGTCGTTCCACATATAGAGGTTTGCCCGACTGACCTTGGCGTTGGTTTTGTAGATCTTGTTCTCGATGGGTGAGATATCAATTTCACCGTTATTATAATAGATGTTATCGTCGTAGTTAAGCCGGACAAGCGGGGTGACGTAGGCCTTTGCCTCCTCTTCCGCACCATCGACATACTGCCACGTGATGGTGAACAGACTGTCGTCGCTGCAACGGCGGCCAAGGCCCTCGCGACCCATCTTGCCAGCCAGCGTGGGATAGAACACCGTATATTCTACGTTGTGGACATGCTCATTGAGTATCTCGCCGATAATCTCATTGTCAACGACAACTTTATTAGCAACAGCACGTTCAGAGAGACGAAGCGAAGAGGTAGGTACCTTGGCATAGATCTGATTCCTGGCGCGGGGCATGACGTTGGTCTCGTAGGAGATGTGTTTACCCACCAGCGTGTTGTAGAGCTCAGCAACCCTCTCTTCAAAGATAAGATCGGAGATAGGAGCCACCTTGATATCAATGAGTTCCACGTTATTTTCATCCTTGGGCGCGTTGGGGTCGAACTTGATCGACTTGAACCACTTGTCAATGGTATCGCTTTTCGCCTTCATGTCATTGCTCTCATGCATCGAGATAAACTCCAAGGCGAGGGCACTGTTGCCACCGAGCGCCTCGATATGGGTCTCGCGGTCTTCCTGGGTTTTAATCACCCAGTTTTGTGTCTCCGTACCATCCTTTTGTCCGATGCTATAGAGGAACGAGGCACCCGCCTGCTTATCCACGGAGTTTCGTGTGCTAACCACCGAACGCTTCATCGTGGTGCTGAACTTCAGTTTGCCGCCCAACTGGGCATGATAGATGATGTGCGTACCATAGGTTTGCAGCATGTTTTGAAGAATACGGATGGCCTCGGTATTATCACCTTTCTTGAGAGCCGCTGCTGCCAGCTCCTGGTATCGAAGAAATCCCGGCGAGAGTGCTTCGGGATGCTCACGGGCGATGTAGTAGAGGTCGTAGGGCTCCAAATGACGTGACGCTACGGTCAGACCGTCGTAGATGGTGCAGAACGCATATTCATTGCTCGCCATGTCGGTCTTGTTGAACGTCGTGGAGGCCTCTGTCTGGAAGAGGACGAAGTCGGTCTTCACCGATGCTTTGGCCGTCAGCTTCTGACATATCGTCATGGCATCCGTACCACTATAAACATGGTGGAAGGACGACGGCGAGACATCATCGACAATGGTTGAAGACCCATGCTGGGCATCGTATTTCTGAATATACGACAGGTCGATGACACGGTCGCGCACCTCGTCGTAGTTGCTGTACTTTCCCGTGCCGTTATAGCCGTAGCCCACACCGTAGCTGCGATACAGCTCACCGATGTATGCCTGGCGCTGGGCCTCGTGTACTCGTCGCCAGTGGGCCTCGCTGTAGGTGCCGTTGACATCTGTCGGGTCGTATTCCTCCACTGCTGTCAGCAGGTCGTCTTCACGCGTACAAGAGGTGAAGAGGAAAAAGGTAAAAAGCGAGATTATTATAAAAGTAACCTTATTCATAGCTCTCAAAATTTATCTATCGTGATATATATCGGGAAGAACTTGAAGAACATCTGATTGGAGTAGTTTAATCCTTTTATATAGTTCGGATAATCAAGCAGCAGGTCGGTTCCCGATCCACTCAGGCGCAGGATATTCACCTGTTTCGCATCGTCCGTCACAATCGGCATTCCCTGACCATCGTTCTTCTCGGGAACGGCAGCAACAATCACATCGGGATGCGAGATGACCCAAAAGCCCGTTGGCCAGTCCAGTCCGAGCATGTTACGGCCGTCGTATGATTTGTCATAGAATATGCTCATGCGGTTGCCCAGCATCTTGGTGATGCTCTTCGACTGCTCCACAGAAGGCAGGTAGCCATGCAGTCCTAAGGCATTCATCGACTTGCTCACAGCTGCGGTCCACCTTTTGTTGATATCATTATCTTCTGCAGCTCGCTGGATATTCTCACCGCCGTCCAACAGAGCAAAGTAATAGTTACTTTCGTCCTGATATAATACGCCGTCGTGTTTACTATATCGCTGTGCTTTGAACTTCTTGAACATCTGGTCGCCATTTTCTTCTTCCTCCCAATATTTCAGGAGACCGGCGGTTTTCACCTTCACCGGACGTACCGACCAGAAAGTGCTGGCCACCTTGGCAAAGGTTGTCGACTGGTCAAGGGTAGCAGGCTGGGCGCTGAAAATGGTGGACGTATATGCCTTAGGCGACTCCGTCTTCGAGTAACAAGGTGTGGCGTGCACGTTGTTCCAGTAGAAATACACGTTCTTCAGGACATGGGTCTTCTCATCAAAGAGATTATGGATAGCGGTGCTGTCGCTTTCATAGAAAATGCTGTCGGAAGGCGTGTAGATGGATGCGCTGCCCTTCCAGATGACCCGTCCGGGACGATGGCTCTCATCGCCTACGAACAGTCCGGAGAAGAAGAAAGGACGCACCTCGCCATCAACGCCTTTGAGCAGCGGGTAAGCCACAACAACAGGTTTGTCGCTACGGATAGAGGGTACATACTCCTGACACAGGATGGCCGCCTTATCGGTTCCCTCCGAAACCACCCGCACATCAGGGCCGTAGTTGCCGGCCACTGGTATGACACCGTAGGCAGGCTCATATATTTCCGGATCGGGGGCCTCTTTCTTCATGTACAGCTTATAGACCTGGCGCAACACCTGACGGGTACTGAGCGTCTCGAACAGGTTATACAAGGGTAGGAAACGTCCGCTGACAAAGGATGCATTATAGTTGCTGGGCTCAATGCTGATACGGGTGGCCCACCCCGTATAGTCGGCATCGCTGATTTTCACTGCGGCAGCCTTCTTCTCATCGAAGGTACGGTGCATTTTATCACAGTCATCCTTCACACCACCCTTGACTTGAACCACTCCTTGATACTGAACGGTACTCTTTGGTATTTCATTGATTACCTGTGAGTTGGATGTCGTCGAAACCCTCTTGCCCAGGATGGTCTCAGAAATCTGCTGTGTCACATAAGTCTTCTCAACGCAGGAGTCGCGGTTGATTTGCATCTGCAACTCGATCATTCCACCCAGATTGGAAGAGACCACGAGGTGCGTGCCGTACTTCTCGGAAAATGCTACGGCATCCGCTTCGGTGACACCACCTACGCCTTTCTTGACCAAATCAGAGACTGCCTGGCGGAAGTCTGCTTCCAACACGCTTCCTTCATTATTCAGATCGTCCAGATCCAGATAGCGCAGCAGACCGGCATCGATGGTCTTGGTGGCCATGATATGCTTGACGAACATATGGGCCTTATAAACGTTTGTCCACGTGGTTTTTGAGAACGTGGTGTTTTTGCGGAAATACTTGCCACAGCCGACGATCCCGATTTCGTTAATGGTATACTTGGTCTCCGCACTTCCCACTTCCTCAGTCGTACTTCCACTGAAGATATCCACCGACGTGTAATGGCGACGCTCAGAACTGATAATCGGTCCATTCTTCTTCTCTGCCTCTTCGAGTCGCGTCATGTTGATGATGGGCTTGGCTGAGAAACTGCTGTCGTCCATCACATTGCCTGCGGCATTATAGGCATAGCCCAGACGCTGTATCTTGATCTGTTCGTCTGAATAGGCTCTCGTAGTCAGATCGAAGGTATTCTCAACATCAGCGTCTGTCAAGTCATCGGAACATGAAATGAAGACCAGTGGGAGGGATAAGATCAGTGATAAGTATAGAGTAACTTTGTTCATAATTATCAATTATCAATTGTCAACTATCAATATCAATTATCTTCGTAGTTACGTAATGATTTGTTCATATAGTCCTGCAGAATGGTACGCGCCTTTGTGTCGTAGATCACCTCGTAGATAGGTACCAGACGGATGTCGATGAGGGCGGCATCCTGAGGCGTCACCGATGCCTGCCAGTCTTTCAGTGTCGATATGTCTATCGTCGCCTGCTGTCCTGTGGTGAAAGCCGTCACCTTCGACACGTCGCCACCACGGGCAATGATATGGCTCTCTGAATTGCGGCTGCACTTCTCTGCTGCACTCTTATATTCAGTTTCAACAGAGGCACTGACGCTGATAAACTTGATCTGAACAGTCATCTCCAGGGCTACCTTCACATCGAGCGTGTTAGACACGGAGTCCATACGCGTCGTGTTGTAGTAGTCGAGCGTACAACCCAAGACGGAGCGCATCACGAATCCAGAGCCCACCTCTTCGATAAACTCACGGCAATAATTGCTGGCCGCAAAGGCCGACGGAGCAGCATAGATGTTACGGACAAACCTCTGCATCACCTCTGAGAAGCCAGGAGCATAGACCTCTTTGAACATGGGTACCTGCTTGGCCAGCTCGTCAGCATTGATGCTGGGATAGGTATTGGCCACCGATGAAGTGGCTACGGCATGGGCCACCTGTTCACGCAGGTTCAGGTAGTTGAGGTCGCGCGAGAAGTAACTCTGCTTCATGCGCATCAACGAATAATAGTTCTCTGTTTTTGAGAAGCTACTCTTGTTGAAGGCCACATCCACATCTACGGAGAACGCACCGCCACCAACTCCAATGCCGATGTCGACTGCCAACGAGTCTTTCAGCGCCTTTGAGCTCTTGCTGTAGTAGAACTTCTGCTCAGTGGCTGGAATATAGTCATCGACGAGATAGGTGGTGTTGTACTTCTTTTCCATATCGCGCAGGTTGCGCAGGTTGAACACCTCCATATCGGTACCGACACAGTAGGACTCATTGTCTCTGTAAGTGTAACCCGCACCACGAATGGCACTAATGGCGTCTTCTATTTTTTTCAACTGTTCAGGACTATAGGCTCTGGTAAGCCACGACATCGGCGTAGTGTTATCAGCGTTGTTGACGGTCTCGGTCGTCTCTGGCACAGCAGCCGTATCATCGTCACTGCTGCATGATGCCAACGTCAACATGCCTACTGCTATACATATATATAATAAGGTGTACTTCATATGCTATGGTGCGAACGTACGCAAAATATAATTCACTCTCTCTTGCACCCTTCCCGTAAAGAGGTTGGCGATGGATGCTATCTTCACGTCGGTCATGGCGCACAACTTCAGCTGGTCGCTATCAGGCGTCGGAGAGAAGTTGACACTCTCCATCCATTCCTTAATACCTTGTGGTGAAGTGGCATTGCCTGCCAAAACCTCCGTAACGGCCTGTACATTACCACCACGAACGTGGATGTCCATGCTGTAGCGGTCGCGCGAGACATTCTGGAACTGTTGGGTAGCCACACTTGTTGAAGTTTCAACACCGACGATCAATCCTACACTGGCATTGAGTGCCATCTCAGCACTCATGTTCGTGCTGAGCACCGACTTGTCTATCTGCATGGTATATTCCAGCACGCCACCCATAAAGGAGCGTGCCACGAAGCCCCTACCCCATTTGTTCACGAAGTTCAAGACATCCTGATTGCTCACATTGGCCTGATTGGCATTAGTGCCTTCAAGCTTCTTCCAGTCGGCAAAGAAGCCAGGTGCGAAGATCAGACTGTCACCCGTTTCCTTGTAGTACATGATGATATTCTTGTACTGCAGGTCACGGCAGTAGGCCACGCGCTTGGTGCGCTTCATGGCAAACACCGACTGGTTCTCCTGTACGCTTCCCTTGGAGTAATTGCCTGACACCGTGATGTCGGCAACGATGAAGTTGACACCAATGCTTGCCGAAATGGCCAGCTGCTTGGACACGGCACTGCGCGTCTCACCGGTGATGACCTGTTCCTCGCTATACGGTGTATAGTCATCGCTGACGAAGTTCAGACCCTTGACATACTGGATGGAGTCCAGATAGTTGAGGTTGAAGATATTGAACGTCACTCCTTCCAGATACTCAGCACCCGTGGCATAGCAATAGCCCACACCACGCTCAAAGCCTGGAGGAGCCAGCAGGCGCGACTCATACCCGCCTGATACCTGACCGTTTGCCGATGCCCCACGAGCACCGTATAGCGCATAGTATTCCTCTTCTGTCAACGGGTCGTCACTGCTACAGGAAGCCATTCCCAACACACCGGCCAATAGGAGTAAATAGTATATACGTTTCATTAGCTTTTAACTTTTAACTATTACCTTTTAACTTCATACTGAAGTAGTTCGTCAATACTTCACGGGCATACGCATCGAAAATCAGCACATAGATGGGAGCCAGCGACATATCGACCATGACGGCAAGGTTAGGACGACAACTGTTCTGCCACGCCGTGACATCGCTGTCATTCAACACACCGCCGGTGACAAGGATACACACCTGACTCACATCGCCACCGCGTACCTTGACCGTTGCCACCGTCTTTTCCGTCACTTCTTTGGATTCATTGTAAACGCCGATATCGAACGAACCTCCACCGCCTACATCCTTCCCCTTGATCTTGGTCTGGAAATTGGCTTCGAGTGCCACTTGAACATTCAGCTTGTCGCTGAGCAGCGTGCTGTCGATGCTGATCTGATAGTCGAGCACCGTGCCCATGACTGACTTGCTGATGAAGCAGGGACCAAACTCACTCAGGAATTTGTCGCAGAGCTCATACTGCTTCGCTGTCTTTCCCTTCGCGTCAGCAATATCTTTGGCAAATGTCTTCTGAACGGAGTAGAAGCCTGGCGACAGCAGTTTGATGGTGTCTTCACGTGTGGTGGCCTGTTCCAGCAGTGCCATGATGTTCATATACTGAATCTCACGGGTGAACTGGGTAGACTTCAGACGCTTGAGGCAGAACTTGTTCTTCGACTTCTCCTCATGACCTTTATCCACACCGAAACCGCCACTGCCGCTACCGCTACCCTTTTCCTTACCCGTTTTCTTGTCCTTCACTGAACCGAAGTTCACGCCGACCGAGGCGTTGACGGTCAGTCCCTTGTGGATACCTGACTCGCTGCTGGAGGTGATATATTCCTGGCTGGTCGTGGGGTAAATGACATCGGAAATCAGCCTGACCCCCTTTGCGCGCTGTATGCTGTCAAGCGTGACCAGGTTGAACAGCTGAATCATCGCTCCGTCGCAATATTCGCCACCAGGCATATAGCTGTAGCCGGCACCTTTGTTGGCGGAGAACACCTTCGAGATGGAGTCCAACTCGGGATTGCCCGACTGGACGATCGACAATTTATAATCGCTGTCACCAGCAGCTCGTCTCAATGTCCCTTGGGCAGTGAGCGTCAGCACATTCTCGCGCACGTCACCCCAGTTCTCACCCACCTGAACGACAGCCGTCGTCGGACCTTCGCCAACTGACGGATACACGTTCGCCAGTCCCTTCGAGGTTGCTATAGACCACTTGCCCGGCACGTTGATGTAGGCAGTGTACTCCCCATACGACGCGCCCGTATTCACGACGCTATTCGCTGGAGCTCCGAGGATGGTGATCGGAGCATTGCTCTCGCTACCAGTCCCCTCATTGCCTATCATATCCTCGCTACTGGAGCATGCTGCCACCAAAGTGGCCGCAAGCACCAGCACCGAATAAGATATGTTTCTGTTCATATTTGTATATTATTGTTAACTGTCAAAACCGGGTGAACAACTCATATTAATGAAAGAAACTTCATCTACTGAATGGTCCCATACATCTTCTCGTCAACCTTGAGATAGGTATCAATCAGGTCTTTGAGATAGATATAGGCATTCTTCTCATCTGCCGGATCGCCATCTCCATGCTTAAAGAGCATGTAAATAGGCTTAGTGTCAACACCTACCATCGCAGCCTTTTCCGGATTGGTGGTCAGTATCCATTTTGTCACGTCTTCATTGACCAGCGAACCACCGGTAGCCAGAATGCTAACCAACTCTACGTCACCACCGCGAGCCTTGACTTTTGCAGTGGTAGAGCTGGCAGCCTTGTAGGCAGCATCGGTAACCTCCACACCAGTCTTGAGCGCAAAGCTCTTACGTTTGGTAGGGTCTTTCTTCCACTCTTCCTCCAAAGCCTTGATACGTGCCTTGGTAGCAGAGTCAACCTTCGTGGTGTCCTTGATCTGCTGCTGCCATTTGAAGTCGAGAGCAACCTTCACCTCTGTGCTCTTCTTGGTCATTGAAGAGTCAACACTGATTCGATAGTTAAGCTCCTGACCTAACAGGGCTTTCGTAACGAAATGGGTACCTACGATGCTGAAGAATTCGTCGGCTGCAGCTCTCTTTTTCTTGGCATCGTCTCCAGCAGCCTTGAAGTTAGCGATAAACTCGTTCTTGTAACGCTTGAAACCAACGCTGAAATTCGATTCATCAAAGTTCAGATCAGCGTTAGTCGTTGCGTTGGCAAAGAGCAGTTCACGGCTGTAAATCGTACGGATCAGTCTCTTCTGCATGACAGTCTTGCCTGTGTGCTTGATGTCGTTTGTCTTCACGGTTATACCTGCTGTGTCTAATTTTACGGCACCAAAGTTGCCGTTCGGGCTGACACTAACACCAATAATCTTGTCCAAAGCCTCCTCACTATGGGCATAAATATACGTCTCCTTAGTATCTGGAACAAGGCTGCTCTTCACCAATTTAGTATCTTTGTTGAGATCATCCATCTTGAAGATTTCAATACCAGTCCAAAGCGCGGAATTGTCACCACCCTTCGTAGGATTAAAACCAAAGCCGACATGGATATTCGAATTGACCATGTTGCTGAATGCAGCAAGGTCGGTATTCGAAGTCTGTGTCACCGTCTGGGTATTACCACCCTCACCGGCACGACGAGGTGCGTTTGACTTGCCGTTTTCATCGAGGAACAACACGTTGTAAGAAAGCTGACGAGAATCAGCCCAGTTGGTACCAATCATCACGGGAACGCGCATGCTGCCACGTCCATAATAGCGGGTTGGAGCAAACTCCATGAAGTCATTGGTGTCAATATACCAGATTCCATCGGTCTTGATGTTCAGGTAGTAAGTACCGAAATCACCAGACACACTGGAAACCTGCTGCCCATTGCCATCCGTCAGCACGGCGGTATTCATGGACTGATTGCCCATAGGTGATGTGATAATTCCCTGTTCAGCTTCTAAGTAATTAGAGTCGGAACATGCGGTAAAGGCTGCCAGAGCCACTGCAGCTGCAAAGAGCTGTTTTGACATTTTCTTCATAATTGTTATTGTTTATATTGTTAATAATAATTTTCTAGTTTGGTCTGTCCTTGTCTTAGGATGAGCAACATTTAATGCCACAAAGATAATTATTTTTTTTAAAAAAAACAAAAAAAATAATTGCCCTTCTTGCATTTTTGCAGATTTTGAAACTCTTTTTGCAGATTTTGAAAGTCACATGAAGAAATCATATGGCTTGCTGATAAATTTTCAAGGATATCATTTGGTGTATTCCAAATAAAGTGTAAATTTGCAGAAGTTAAATATTACAACGATGAAAAAATACTATGCTCTCCTATTTACCGCCATCCTGTATTGCGGCGTGGGGCTGCTGACATCCTGCACAGCCTATGAAGACAATCCTACAACAAGTCAAGATCTTTTTGAGCAAGAGATGACTGCGGCACTGGCCGACGCCCAGACGTACGGCCCGCAGACCGAAGCCATTGCCCGAGAAGTGGCCGCGCATTTCAAGGGCTATGTGACCGACATCAACTACAAGACGCGCGAAAGCGCCACCCGCAAATGCATCACCGACAACAGCAGCCCCTACGACCTGAGGGACCTGGCACGCACGACCATTGTGGCTGGATGGGACAGCATCGAGATCAAGCCCGTCATCAACTATCTGGTGTCGACAGCGACGGAGCGTGGCATCTTCGGACGCTACAAGCACCAAACCAGCGACTACGGCTACTGGGGCGACCTTGTCAACCTGAAGTTTGAGAAGCTGTACACCGAGATCCAGGTGAAGACCTACGGCATGTTCTATGGCGCACAACCCGAGGACGTAGTGCGCAGCGTCATCGGCGACAGCCTCTATACCGTCATCCACACCAAGTCGGGTGTTGAACCAGGACTGTCACACCATTACTACGAGATTATGCGTGCCGACACGTCCAGCGAGGCTACTGTAGCGCACTACAAGCAACTGGCCATCGAGTATCACAGCCGTTTCGAACATCTGAACGACTGATGAACACCGTTTACGAGGTAAGGTGTCATGAGACTGGCGATGACAGTGCCTACCTCATCAAGTCTTTCCATACCAGACAGGTCGTCAGGCTCGGCCTGATGGCTTTACGGGCTCGGCCTGAAGGTTTTACGGGCTCGGCCTGCGGGTCCTGCATGCTCGGCCCGCAAATGCTTCGAGCTCGGCTCGTAGCCCCTGCGGGCTCGGCTCCAAAAGATAGCCCCCAACTTCTTTAAGCTCGATTCCGGCGATGCTACTACCTCATCAAGGGCTTCAGTTGATGTTGTTCGTAGAATCGGTCACAATTACAGTAATAAAAGCCGTCATGCCTGGCAACAGGTGTGGGTGAGGTTTTAATGTTGCTTCAACATGCGCCATACCATTGTCGTCAATGACGGGGTTTAGGGCAGAAACCTTGGCCATATAACGCTCAGACGGGTAAGTAATGGTAGTGACGGAGAGGATGGGCTCATTCTCGTATTTTGCCAATTCATTCTCAAGCACGGCGAAACTGACCTTCAAGTGTTCGATATCGACAATGTAGAAAAGGGGATCGCCGGGCTGAGCAGCCCCGTAGAGCGTGTTGCAGATTTTCGACACATAACCAGAAATGGGGGCTGTAATGGTACAATAAGACAGCCGGTGCTCCAGTTCGTGCAACTCGGCTTTGGCTTCGTTATAGCCACTGTTGATGCGTGCCAGCTGCTTGATTTTCTCGGGTGCCTCATTCAAGTGGTCACGCTTATACCCCTGTCCCATGAGGATGGCCTGATATTGGAATTCTGCTTTCTCCAGCTTGGCACGACAGTGAAGGATTTTCTCACGCAGGGATTCGTCGCTCAGTCGAGCTACTACCTGACCTTT
>Ga0326512_10002106_pt1 | contig 14787 bp, 21 predicted proteins | sample 1_2617_0518_D_FD_203652 | JGI IMG/M metagenome (GOLD analysis project Ga0326512, IMG submission 203652) | Bovine rumen microbial communities from UC Davis, California, United States - 1_2617_0518 | ecosystem: Host-associated > Mammals > Digestive system > Stomach > Rumen | place: USA... | reverse complement strand
CAAAACCAAACCGATGGGGCATTTGGCATGATGGAGCATATTTATCAACATATCAAGTATGTATACTGTTGAATGAATATGTTGATGTTAAAAAAGAGAATGAGCAGTTAAAACAATTCAAAGAAGATGTATTCAAATTGATTGACAAACGAATTGATAAATGTGAACCAACAGATTATGTAAGGAATATTAAAGGTGATTTTCCAGTATTTGATTGTGAAACTGCAACAGAGATTAGAGTATTGAATGAATTAAAAATGGAGTTATTAGATGACTGAAAATAAACGATATTTAAATCCAAATTATGAATTGGGGGGAGTATAAGAAGTTGGAAATAACTGCATATCTTCCAAAAGACTCTGATAACTATTTTGGAGATAAAGAGAAGATTGAATTAGTTGTCTGTAAGATATTAAACAATTATTATTGCGAGTCAATTAAAAAAGAGCATTGGAGAGCAGACCAGTTATGGTTTAAACCAACAAAGGGGTTAGAAGAATGACAAAATATCATACTGTTAAAACATTAAGAAACAAATTAAACGAACTAATAAACGAAGGTTACGAAGATTACGAAGTTCTCATAACATACGATAATGGGTATGGAGTTACAGCTGCACATACAGAAGTAGAACCAAAGATTGAAACATCAAAAGCATATGGAAATCATATTATTTTTGCAGAAGATGATAAATTTGTAAAGGGGTTTTAAATGACACCTATTGAATTATTAAATTCTACTGCTATTTATTGTGGTGTTTTTTTGATGGTTGTGGGGTGTTTGATGTTGTTGTATTTGTTGTTTAGTTTGTTTTTTAGTGTAAGTTTTGAGGAGGATTGATTTTATGAGTAAAGAGGATAATGTTGAACGATTTGAAGTTAGGGGAAGATTTGAACCAAATTTACTATGTAGGACATTAGAATGGACATCAGTAACTCCATTCATGATCCCAGCCGGAGTTAAAGAACTTGCCATTTGGGATAAATTAGAAGATGTTCCATTACCATTTGAAATAAAACCAAAAGATATGCTAATCGCACAATCATTATGCACAAAACTAAACAGATTAGCAACAATCAAAGAAAACAAAAGCAACAAACCAAAACCACTAAAAGACGAACTAATAGAACTACTATCCGACATACCAGCAACACAAATAGACATGGCAAACAAAATTAAAAGACAAAAACAACACATCAAAACATTAGAACAAAAAATAAAATACCTCAAAAAAGACAATCAATCATTACAAAGAAGTTACTGCAAACTCTCCACCGACCTACAACAAATAACTGGTGAAAGAGATTACTACTACAAAGAACACATAAAAAGAAACTACTGGGAGTAAAATAAAAATGAGTTACATAGAAACACAAATCGCAATAATGGATTACAAAATTGACGAACTAATCGCAAAAAAGAAATTAATAGATATTCGCATAGCTGAATTATACGAACAAAGAGAAGATTTAATTACAGAACTTGAAGTACCAAAAAAACAACATTGTGGGGAATGTGAATGAATGATTTAAGTTTTATTATTGTTTTAGAGGAGAGTTAGCTGATGACAGAGTACGAAGTAATATTCCACACAACAATAAACGCAAAATCAAAATCAGACATGGAAAGAAAAGCAGAAATAATCGCTGCACAATTCTCCGAAAAAATAAAAAAACAAGTAATCGCAATAGGATACAATGAAAAACAAGAAAAACAACAAAGGTTGATATAAGGTGATGATTAGAATGTTATTTGGTTTATTAAATGATTTTTGGGGTGGTTTTTTAACTGCTTGTGTGATAATATTTATTTTCCATTTGGGAATTGCAATAGGAAGATTTGGAGAGTAGAAAATGATTACAATATACGGTAAAGAAGCAGTATTATATGAAAACGGAAAATGTAAAACATTATCCGTAATACACATCGGTGAAAAAATAAAATTCATCAAAGATGAGGATATACAAGAGGCAATAAAAGATGATAAGAATTAAAAAAATAGCAACAAAAAAAGCAGAAGTGTCATGGGATACTGGATTAGACTTCAAATACCTATCCTTATTAGATGACATGATAAAACATAGAAATGAACTAATAACAAAAAATAATGGAGGACAAAAACAATGAACAAAAAACAAATAATCGAAATAACCAAAGACGCAATACTATTCAACATACAAACAAACCTAACAAAAATAGAAGATTTAAATCAAAACAAAATAAAATTCATAAGCGACAACCTAATACGACTAACAAAAGACAGTAGAACAGACGTATACATCAACACAAAAGACGTAAAAATTATCGAGGTGAAAAAATGAGCATACAAATAAACAGATTTGAAACAAAACAAAACGACAGAGTAGACAAATCCAACTTACACATTATTGACCACAAAACAGACGAACTGATAATACATATCTACTCCGAGTACATGGATCAAAAAGACACAGAAAAATTAGCAGAAAAAATAATAGAAACAATCGAAGAATTAATAACAAACGAAGAAATCAAATACAAATGATTAATATGCAAAAAATCACCACAAAAAATTATGAACATTTGATAAAACAAGTGTTTATAGATGACCGAGAGCATAAAAGGGTAAAATACGCAATGGAGCAATATGCTCCATTCAACCCATCTAAAAAACATTTAGATATAGGAGATTATATATTTATTGGTGAAAATAACACCAAAGTTATTTTTGAGTATAAAACTGGTAATGATTTTATTAACAGTATAACAGAGGGCAATCATTTGCATAATCAGACTTGGGAGATGGTTACTAATTATAGTTATACTTTTATTGTTGTTGAAACTCCGAGTTTGAAAAGAGAATTAGACTCTTTGTATTATGCTACTGGTAAAGATGTGAGTTTAGCCCAGATTAATGGTGCGATTACTACTTTTAATACTGTTTCTACTGTTTTGTTTGCTGAAACTGAATATCAAGCGTTTGATATGATGATGAGAATGGCTGGTAAAATTATTGAAATGAAACCGTTAAGATATAAGTATGGTAAAAAAACACCGAATTGGGCTTTGAATATACTTACTGGAATGAAAGGATTGGAAAAAATAGCAGAAAATATTGTAAATACATTAGATTTACATACTCTTGATGATGTGATGAGATTAACAAAAGATGACTTACTTACAGTTGATTTAGTTGGTGAAAAAACAGCTGACAAAATACTAAACAACATAGGTAGGTACAAATGACATATCAAAGAAACAAAAATAGAATTGCTTATTTGAAAAGAGAATATAACGAAACACATTTGAATAGTCAGGAACTTGTTTCAAGTCAGTATAAAAGTGAAACAAATAAAAAATATTATGATAGAGAACAAATTAAAATGGTTGATGATGTATTGTATACTTTACCAGCATTTACTGCGAATTTGTTGAAAGAAGAAGTATATTATATCTTCAAACATTATCGTTTAAAAGACATTTCCGCTGGATATAAAATAGAAGTTGTACTTGCAAGTATAATATTATTTGTTTGGAAGTCATATAATCGGAGATTAGTTATAAATGATAATAAAATCTGGCGAGAATATGGGTTAAGTTGGGAATGTTATGCGAAAATCATTACGAAATTATTAATCAAAACAAGAGAGAACTGTCCTACAAAATAAAAAAAAGGCACACCAACTAAAAAAAAATAGTTAGTGTGCCTTTTAATATATTTTATTTAGGAGATTTATACATGAATTTATTGTAGTTTGCAAAAATATTTTTTTTGGTACTTAATAGGGGGAAAATTATAGGTTAATTCCCTATGAACCTTCCCATATGCTATATTAGAAAATATATATGTTTTGGAATTTCATAATATAAATGGAAATTCGATATAGATGTGTGATGTAAAAACATAGATAACTTATTTTTACATATTTTATTGTTTGTTTCTTTTAGTATATTTACATTCAATTTAGTTTTTTTATTTCTAATTTTAGTTTTTGTATGTCTTTTTGTAGTTCGTTTATTGTTTCTTTATCACAACCATTCTTTAAACATAGGTTTAGTTGTGTTTGTTGTTGTTTTAGTTTTGCTCTTTTTATGTTTCTTAATCGTACTTTGTTTAATGTGTCTTTTGCGGTCATTTCATCTACCTACTGCACATAATTTTTGTATACTCTTTGTTTTTCATCAGATATATTGTGTTCGTGGCGAAGTGCATTGATTTTTAATTGTAAACCTAACACTTCGTCGGTTAATCCTTCTTTTTCGTATAGTTCATCACATACTTCTTGCATTGTTTCCAATTTAACTTTCATTAGTAATCACCATAATACTTTTTTGACTTATTCCACCAAGATAACTCCGGAATGTGGAAAAAGAACGTTCCTCAACATAACCACAATAACACCCGTAATCACAATAATCCCCAAGACTATTCTGAACATCACAATAATCGCTATAAATCTTATTTACAACTTCATAATGTCCCCATTGGTTACGGTACAAATTGTGCCATACACAATCTTGATTATTGGAATTAATAATTGCTTTTAACTTATTCCAACCTAAATCAGAGAAATTATACCAAGTTACAGTTAAATTCTTACCATACTTACGATTGAACTGTGCAACAGCAGTATTCAAACCTTCATGGTCAGTACCATCAGTAGTTGTACCTGCCCAACTTGCGATAGTAGATTGAGGCACTACAATACCAGTCAAATTACGGAATACTTCTTGCAAACTATGACAACCACAATAATATCCATTATTCTGACCTTTATTATCACAACCATATTTGGTTGCATGTCCATATTTCTTATAAGTTTTTATTACAGGTATTGGTACTGTTAATGGGTGTTTTTTATTTTTTCTTTCGTATTCCCAAACATTTTTAACCATCGCAATGTATTGTTCTCTTGATAATCTTGATTTATTGTTCAACGAATAGACACTGGTTGGGAAATTATCATATGTTTTACTATGAACTATCGCATACTCAACAAAACGAGCAATAAAAACATCACTTGCATAATTAGTTTTATTCTGCTTAATCAAACTTATAATATTCTTTAATGACTTTGACTTACCAAAAAAAGAATACTCATCAACAGTATAAACACTTTTACCATTAACCACTAACCAATACGCAATACGGTTCAACAACCAACAATACTTACTAAATTCAATATTACTCATAATTAATCACCTCTTAACCTTAAATAACCAATTCTCCTCAAACTCATTAATAATACAACGATTACCACTTAAATAACAACACTTACTAACATCACCATTGTGCCAATCCCTGTAACAACACTCATCACAAACATTCTCACCATCATTACCCATAAAAAAAACACCCCCATTTTTAATAATGCCACCTAAACATACCAGAAATCACAACAGAACTCAAATCCACAGACGAACGAATACTAACACTACCATTAGTACCCAAACTTAACACCACCTCTGGACGATAACCAGGAACACGAACAGTATCAACCGGGGGATAAGACTCCGCAATCGGATTAACAGTAACATCACCAGAAATAGTAACCGGAACAGTAACCCTCTTATTAGCAGTATAACTATTCGACGGGCGAACAAAACGCAACTCACACATTCTAATCGCCTCATTAACATACAAAGCACCAAAATTAACATTAACCAACTCCCAAACACCATGAGAATGACTATTCAAAACAGCAAGGTTCTCATCATGACCATACAACTTATCAGCAATACGCTCAATATACCATTGCACCGAAGCAGCATGATGCTGCTTATTATCATACTGATCTGGTTCACCAACTTCATCACCTTGCGTATTAGTATAATATCGCTTAAAATAATTAAACAAATCTGAAAAAGCATGGGGAAAATTTTCATATGAACCAGATATATATTTATCCGGTTCAGTTACAGTAGCCCCATCAGCATCTACTATAATTCCTTCGTGTGTTTCTATTTCTTCAACTCTGTTCATTAGTTCTTGATGTGCTGCGATAATATCAAAGATGTTAAAATCTTCTGCATCATACTTGGAGTCTGTTAGTTCTTCTAATTTGTCTGCAAGTGTTTTTATTCTGTCAATGTCTTTTCTTAATTGGTATTCATCAGCTGCCATTCTTTCACCTTTTATTGATCCCATGTATAGATTGTATCGTCATCGATTGGACTTGCTGTTGTGCTGAATGTTGTTGATTTTTTCTTGGCTTGTTTTCGTAGGTTTGCCATTTGTTGTTTTATTCGTAGGTATGGTTCTATTTCACCTAATCCTAATGTTGTTTGGATTGTTGGTTTGTTGTCATTAGTGTATTTGATTTGTATGCTTTCTATTGGTTTTAAATCGCTTAAATATGATTGTAGTGCTATTGTTTGCACTAAATCTCCTAATTGGAGGTTTGGTGCGTATGGTACTACAATGGTGAATGTGTAGTCAAATTCAGGGTTGAACTCTCCACTATTTCTTGCGAGGAAGTATGCTTGTTTGCTTCCATTGACTTCTGAATTAGTTTCCAATGTGGTTTGTTCACCATACAACAACATACTCTTCGCATTCCTTGTATCAACATACTGATACTTACCTTTACTGTTTTTATAGACACAAACACTTGTATTCCGTAAAACAGATACTGGACTGCAAGATATATTGCTCCATTCAAGAATATTATTATTATCTCCTTCCTGTGCAACAAAAGATGCTTTTGTCTGATTATCCACACTAAAAATAATCCTATCATCACAACGGTGTTTACCATAATCAATATGCACCTTATACTTCGCAGAAGCAACAATCTCCTCCATCAAAGCATTAACTGTCTTACCACAAGATTGCAAATCAGTAGGATTTAATTCGTTCCTATCATCAAAAATAATCTGATACAAATCCATCTTACAACTTGCATTATCATGAGTAGATTTATCATAAGTGTACCATGCTTTTTTATCAGTAGTGTTTGTTAAATCAGTAGCAGCATCGATTTTGGGGGTTACAAATCGGATAGTATGTAAATATATATCTCTGTTTGGTTCGTTATCTTCAAACCACCCTTTCATGTCTATACTTACTTGTCTTTGTGTGTTGTTTATCCAGTAATTCGGTAATCCTGTTATGTCGTTGTTTGTTCCGGCTCTTTGTGTGAATGTTATGTTTACTTTTTTCTTTTTAGCGTTCCATGTTGGTTCGTTTGAGTATGTTATTTCTATGTATGCTTGGTATGGGTTGTTTTTGTCGTATCCATTTGTGGTAGTTACGTTTGTGGTTGTAGTTGAGGTACTGCTTATTGAGCCACTTGCTTGGTCTATGCTTTTCCCAGCATTGTTGATTTTAACGTAACTTGCTGATTTTGATGCTGGTGTATTGTTTAAGTTATTATGATACCTTGTACCCCAACCATACTCACGATATGGGAAATCTGCCCATTTCCCTTTACTATTCATATACATTACACTACGATGAGCATTAGATTGACTTGTAACATACTGCACAATCTTACATTTCACACCAAACTTCTTCAACATAGTAAAAATCAAATCAGAGAAACCCCAACAATCACCTTTACCATGCTTCTTCATATCAGAATAAGTCTGATAAGTTTCACCCCATAACTGATAAGTATATTTAAACGCTTCTTTGGTAATCTCCCTAAAAATATTATCAGCAGAAACCTTAACACTACCCGCACCAGACATTTGCCCATTATACAATTTATCTTGTTCTTTTTTACTTGATTTAACCGTAGGAGTAACAACTGTTAATCTTGCCCAAGGACTGTCCTTTTCAATACCTTGTGCTGAAAAATCACTATCACAACTATTACAAGTAATCTCCGTTTCGATTGCGGCTACTCCCCATGACCTTTTAGACCCATTCCACGAACCAGTAGTAACACATTTTGTTCCAGCCCTACAACTATCCCAAACTAATTCTGCTTTTCCACAATGAGGACATTTATTTTTAAAGACTGTTTTGTAATATGTTCCATAACTTCCTTTGTCTTTTGCGGAGGATACTGTTCCTATTGCCATGATGGTTTTTCCATCTGCACTTACTCCACACTTATTAAAGTTCCCTGAACTTCCATCAGCGTTAGAAACTTGATCTGTTGATGATGTTTGTTTTTGTTGAGCAGGTTCTTGTAATCCATAAGTCATGTGTAATGTTAGGTTGTTTTCTGTTGTTTGTCCGTTTATTACTTTTTTTAATCGGATTGGTGTTTTTGCATAGTCTTTTGCATTGTATAAGAGTATTGCTTGTGGTTTTATTCCACTTGCATTGTTTCTAACTGTTAGGTAATTGTTGTTTAGTTTTATTGTACTGTTTACTGCTTTTATTTTTTTGATGTCTTTTATGTCTTTCTTTTTACCGAAGCGGATTGCTAATCCTTTGGAATATTTTTCTCCTTCTACAAGATAGTTTTTTTTAATATTTGATTGTAATGTTACTTCATGTATATCGCATAAGTATTTTAAGACTTGTCCGTATGAGTTGAAGTTTAATGGTGAGTTGTATTCCATTTCGGTTTGGCTTGTTGTACCTTTCAGGATTAACAATGAGTCAAGTATGTATTTTGACTCTCCATCGATTAGTCTGTCAGCACAATTAAATGTGATTTTTGAACGGTCATTATCATGACTTATTGTAGAAATATACCCTCCAAATCGCCTAACCATCTGGTTACTTTTCGCATCATCATTCTCTTTCACATAAATATTCACTTCGTCCATATAATCAAAATAGAAACCAGTTTCTGTGCGAGTATTCTCAAAAATATCTGCATAACCTATTTGGAATGATGCTTCTGCTGGTTTGATTTGTCCACTTTTGGATATTGTTGCTTCTTTGAACATTAGGTTTGTTCCAGCACTATCTAAATTATCACCAGTAAAAGTTATTACTTTCCTAATTGCTAATCCGATTAGGTAGCAGTTTGCAGGTATTTCTACTGCGAATGTGTATGTTCCTTTTTCATTTATTTTTGTGAATAATGTTTTTCTTTTTGTGATGTTTTTTTCACCGTCGAAAGAGATTTCTTTTCCTCCGACCATTTTGTGTTCGTTTCCTATTTTGTTTGTGTAGTTTTCGATTGATTTTTGTAGTTTTGAGATGTTGTTTTCGTATTTTGCGATGGTTTTTTGGATTTCTTTTATTTTTTTTTCATCTTTTTGTTTTTTTTCATTTTGTTTTTGGTATTCTGTTTGTGCTTTTTTTATTAGTTCTTGTACAGATTTGATTTTGTTGTTTAGTTTTGATATTCTTGTTACATAGGACATGATGTTTGCTGAATTGTTGTATATTTTTGATGAGATTTTTGATTTTAATCCTACTCTGTATTCACCGAGCCAATCTTTGGCGTCTTTGTTTTCGTAGACAATGTCTATTCTGTATTCTCCTATGCTTTTTACGGAGTAATCTACTTCTGTTGTGAATGATGTGGTATTGTCTTTTGCTTCGTAGCATTTTAAACTTCTGTGGTTTACTTTTTTGAGATTAGTTCCTCTGAAATTCAACAAAGCTGGAAGATATGTTTTTGTGTATTGGTGGTCGTATGAAAAGATTTCTACTTTTATTCTTTCATACGATGGTCTAAACACTTCTTTTTTATGATTTGCCCATGGGTTTCTATTATGTATTCTAACCATACTAACACACCTTTTTATTCAATAAAATTATCCATATAAATTGTTGTAATTTGGTCTACTTGGTTTAAAAACTCTAAAACAAGATTTTGAGATTTATCAATAAGATTTTCATTATTCAAATGGGGAGCAATAACAGTAACATCATTCGCAGTTAAAGTATCAGTAGTAAATGCTTTCTTATTCGGTCTAATGATTTGTAAAAAACCATCAAAACGATTATTATACAATTCAGCATAAGCAGTATTATTCAAATTAACAGTAGCAGAAGAAATCTCCTCATTAGTCGCATGATATACTGCAAATGGGTCATCAGTAAGCATACAATGGCTAAAATACAAAGGATTATCATCATCAACACCAATAGCCACCAATTCTACCTTAATAGTAGCCAAATCATCAAGAATACTATCAGAAACAATAAACTCCTCAACATACTGACTATAAGTATTATCAACAACCCATCTTTTAGAAGTATAAATTGCCTTATCACCAACAGGACAAATCTCAACCCCACGATTATCAAAACCATGCAAAACAAAATAAACAACAGCAAAAGCATTAGGATTACCACATTTCATATTACCAATAATAAAAGATACTTTATTATTCTCAATCTGATTTTTAAATGATGGAAATCCTATATGGTATTCTATTTGAGTCATAAATTATAACCTCCTAAATTTAAGATTATTCAAAGTCAATTGTGATTTTGCAGTAGTTGAAGTCATACCCACGATTGGGTATCCGTAGTTTGTAGCAGTAATAGAATTATTTCCCGTATTATTCGGAGTAATAATCTGAATAGTACCATTACTATTCTCTAATGTAATTGTATCTCCTTTTGATAAAGTAATCGGTTGTGAAATACACAAATCTTGTATAGTATGACTATCACCATTCTTACTCCAAGACCCAGTAACTAACTTCACATTCTTTGAAGCACTAACAACACTATAAGTAATTCTCCAATCCTCATCAAAAGGCAAACCATTACCCAAACCAATCAAAGAAAAAGTATTAGCATTAATATTCTCAAACTTAAAACCAGTAGTCAATTCATAAAAATTCGCACCAATAACATAATAATTCATATTAATATTCTTATCATTCACATTCCAATATTGCTCAACATCATCATATGATCCTCTGTCATATGTTTCAGAAGAATAAACCATGAATGATTTTACACCACTTCCACTTCCAACAAGAGGTATTACTACTTGCCTATATGGATTTGTATAGTGCATTGAAGCATTTCCATCACTTGCATTTCCGATTTGGAAAGCAATTGGTATTCCAGCATAATTACTTACAAATTCTGGGTTGTATGTCCATGTTGCTTGTGTGATTGTTGCTATTATGTTTGTTGTGTAGTCTTTTGCTATTATTGGTTCGTATTCGATTTCAATATCTTCTATGGATAGGATTGGGATTTTTATGCTTTCTGAAATGTTTCCTTGATATTCGCAGTAGATTGGTGTTTCGCAAGTATCGAAGTTGTTGTTGAATGTTGCGATACCGTTGGTGTTTGTTGTTGCTGTGAGGTTGTTGTAGTTTAGGGATATGGTTTCGTTTTGTATTGGTTCGTTGAAGTAATTTGTGAGTTTGCATTGTACGAAATTGAAATCTGATGGTTGATAGTACATTGTTGGGTGTTGTGTTGGGGGGGATTCTACAAATATTCTTGAATGGTCTATTATGTTTATTTGGTATCCTACACTTATGTCGAATTTGTTAGAAGCTGATTGGTTGTGTTCGTCCCCTTCAAATTTTAGTTCGATATGATGTAATCCGTTTGTTAATCCGTTTGGCAAGGTTATTGTTGCATCTACTGTTGATGTGTTTGCTGGTAGTGTTATGGTGGCGGAGTTAATGTATTCGTTGTTTACGTATAGTTTGATTGTTTTTGTTTCTGCTGTTGTTAAGGTGTTTCCACTTGTAAATTGGATTGGGAAGGTGATTGGTGTATTGATTGGGAATTGTTTGTTAGTTGTTGTTCTTTCGATTGTTGTGGAGTATGTGTATGGTATTTCTTCGTATAGTTTGATTGTTGCTGATTTACTTGATAATCCTTTTTTGTTTCCCAAGTATCTTGCATAGATGTTGTGTTCTACACCGTATCCGAGATGTAATTGTATTGTTTGTTCTAATGTTGAAATATCCCAATTAATCATTTGCATTGGAGTTCCATCATTATAAACAGAGATTGGTTCTCCATTATCGTAGAATACTACATTTGAACTTCCAATATCTCTTATAACATCTACTGTGAAAGTTGGTATAAACCATTCTATATTTGAGGTATCTCTTTGAGGTTGTTCTTCACTTGATGACTCATGAGTAACTTCTTTTATAATAACATCTGTTGAATGAGCATACCCTTTATCTCCATTAACTTTAAACACTTCTGTTTTCAAATCGTAATCCCATTCAGTAGTAACATATACCATAAAATAATCACCTTACTGTTTGATTGAATTTAGTTATAACTTTGTTGTAATAATTATTGCCTTTGAATGTTGCTTGTCCTTTGTATGCTCCTTTCGCATTTGTTCTGAAACTTATTACTCCGTTGGTGTTTGTTTTTCTTGTGTAATTTTTGTTGTTTATTGTTAAAATGAGGTTTTGATTTGGCATTGGTTGTTTTTGCGGGTCTGTTAGTTTGAATTTTGCATACCCTCCTTTTCCACTACTTGGTAGGAAAGTTAATGTTGGTGTGTTCTTTACAATAGTAATATCGTTTTTACATTGAGTTAAAATAGTTTTAGTATCATCATTATAATGATAAAAATTACCCACAATTGTGTATTTTCCAGGTGTCCATTTGGCTAATGTTGATAATGGAACAGATTTCACAAATGTTTGACCGTTCTCATCAGTATCCCCAGAGAATGGCTGACCGACAGGCATAACTTTTTCAATGGTTTTGTTTGGAACTGGTGAACCATTTCTTGTTAATCTCCATGTCCAGTTCGGCATTTGCATATATTTCATTACATAGTTTTTTGGTATGTTGGAAACTAATTTGTAATCTCCGGTTGTGTTGTCTTGTTGTGCTACAAGTGTTATTGGGTCTGAAAATGCGACTCCTATTTCTGCATTTCCTTTGTATACTGCTCTGACGTTGTGAGGGGAGTTGTCATTTAATATTAATCCAAATCTGTTTGTGTCTATTTCATTTTGTTTTATGTAGTTGTTATCTTCGTCTACTGCGAATGTAGTTTGATTGTTTTCTACTCTGTATGTTGATAGTTCGTTTCCGTCTACGATTATGGAGATGTTTTCGTTTAGTTCGTGTAAGTCGTGTGTTCCAGCGTAGAGAATATTACATTTTGTTATTGTATCTCCGATTTGGAATTGTTTGAAGCGTACTTCAAATAGTATTGTTTTTGTTCCGTCATCGTTTTGGGTTATTGTTTTTGGTACGATGGTGGTGGGTGTGTTTATTCCTTGTCGGTAGACTCTTAAATATATGTTTGATGTGTCTGTTAGTTTTGTTTTGAGTTTTACGTTTAGCTTGTGGTATTTGTCTTTGATGGTATATGTCAAGGTTTATTCACCTCTTTTATTTTTTTATTTTTTTTATTCTTTTTTGAGGAGGTACTTTCGTATATTTCAATCAGGAACATACCATAAAAAAGGATTTAATGAGTTATTAGTTAAAACACTATTAAATCGGATAAAGTTTGATGTCTGACACTTTGATACCATCAGAATTAGCATTCAAACCAAATCTTAAATTCATACCAGTTGAAATATCCCTTACAATTGGTCTATTAGTATTAGTTTGATTTCCATTCACCCAACTACTCCATTTATCCCCATTTAATTCGATTTTAACAGTACAATCACCAGTAATTTGAAGTGTACTGAATGATAGTGCAGTTTGCACTCCATCAAATTGTATCATTACATAATCATCAGTTAAACTTGAATTATAAATTTTAAATTCAAAAATTAAATGGTCATTAGTTAGATTATCGGTTAACTGGAAACGATTTTTACTTGAACTGAATGATAACCGTGTATAATCATTTAATCGTTCAAAAATACTGGTTGGCAAGTTTTTATCATACCAATCATTGTTGTCAGATAATGTTCCATTGTCATAAAAGATACAATCCAAAACATCGTATGTTACTGATTGTAAACTACTATCAATAATCGGTCGGTCAGTAGATGCTACAACCTCCATTTTACCTTTACCACTACCAGTATACTTTATACTTGCAACTCCATTTGCATTTGTTACACCTTGACCAATGTATCTATACAATACCATTATTCTTCTCCTCCTATAAATCGTAATGAAATGTTTTTAATGTACTGTATTCTGTCTTTGTTTGTATAATGTCCTATGCGATAGTTTGTACCTAAATCAACAGTTTTACTGTATATTTGATTGTCATTATGATATAATGTGATTACACCATTTTCTTGTTTAATTTTAATCTTATCACCGACTTGTAAAGTACCAGTATCAACATTACTGAATGAACTGCCAGTTATAGCACCACCAAACTTACCAGTATCATTCTCATAGGCAAACCAACAACCAGTCGCAGTAGTCGCATTCTTCACGAACATAGCAACTGATTGAGAAGTTCCCAATTTAGCAACCTCACATTCAAAGATGAAATTATCAGAATTATTCAAATCATAATCATATGAGATAGTCTTTTCACCAGTTGTTGATGTAGTAATCTTCAATGCTCCATCTTCAACAGTTACACTTGCAGTTGATGGTATAGTCAATGTATTTAAGTCTGTTCCATCATTATAATACTTATATGATGATGGCAACTTCTCATACAAGTAAATATTACGATTACTAATCTCCTCATCAATCAATGTAGCAGTAAAAGTCATAGGGTCACCAGACTGAACAATAGACTTATCACCAGTCAAATTCAAAGAGGCATCAGTATCTAACAACTTATAGAAATAAACCGGTATTCCATTAACACCATTAAAACCATAATCAGTAACCTTTGACCTTAACACATTAGTATCCCCAGACTGAATAACAGAAGCATCAGCAGACACATCAATATGAGCAGCCAACCGTTCATCAACAACAATCTCACTACTATACTCACCAAAAGCACCATTAAAATCAATTTCAATAGGAATATCCTCATCAACATTAGTAACAGAACCAGTAAT
>Ga0326512_10002105_pt1 | contig 14791 bp, 15 predicted proteins | sample 1_2617_0518_D_FD_203652 | JGI IMG/M metagenome (GOLD analysis project Ga0326512, IMG submission 203652) | Bovine rumen microbial communities from UC Davis, California, United States - 1_2617_0518 | ecosystem: Host-associated > Mammals > Digestive system > Stomach > Rumen | place: USA... | reverse complement strand
TCAATCTCCACGTTCAGGCGTATATAGGCAGGAATATCATCTGGGAACTTACTCAACAGTCCCTTTGCCTCCTCCCACGTGGCCAACCCGTCAGTGGGCAGCGTCACCAAAGGATGCGGATTCTGAATATCAATCTCCTTGACCGCTGGTGTCTCTCCATGCTGGCCTATCTCCACGATACTTATCGAGTGGGTGAAATTCTCATCAAAGCTGACGGGTAGGGGAGTGCCACAGTATCTCACATTGTGTTTGCCACTGTGAACGAACTGTTCATGATGAATATGGCCCAAGGCCAGATAATCGTAGCCTTCACCCATTTCTTCCAGTTCCAGCGAGTCTATTCCACCTACAGTGAATTCCGTTGCATGGTCATGTCCTGTGAAGTCACAACCCTTCACGGTTGTATGGGCTGTCATCACCACAGGCAGATCCTCTGCGTTCTTTTCAGCCACCCTGTCAAGCAACTGCTGGAAGAAACCTTCTGGGATATTACGTTCATTGGCATAAGGGATAGCGACGATGAACCCTTTTCCTGGCACTTCGATGATATGCTCATCCAGATCGTCCTTCTCCAGCTGACCGATAGCAAACACTTTCAGTGCCTTCCAAGGCGTTTGGAATATCTCGTGCTTCGTTCCGCTATCGTGATTACCAGCAGTCATCACTATCGCCATTTCAGGATAGGCTTCATGAATCCGCACAAGCCCATCGGATAGCATAGTCTGTACGGCAGCTGATGGTTGTGGGGTATGATAAACATCTCCGCACAGCAGAAAGACATCAGGTTTCTGTTCTTCCACAATACTGACCATCTGCTCCAGCATGGCCTGTTGCTCTTCTGTCCTGTCATAGTTGTATAACGTATGCCCAAGATGCCAGTCGCTAGTATGTAATATCTTCATATACTGATGAGTTTGCAATTATGGTGCAAATATACGAAAAAACTTTGAGAAGAAATAGTACCTATACCTATAAACTTCCAATATGATAGAGATTTAATTGCTAATTTTGCACCATCGAACAAAAAACAGATGAAATGATAGCAGATTACAACACCATGCCCCAGATGTTCTGGGAGTGCAACCAACAGTATTTTGGCCACCAATTGTGTACGCCCAAGTTTGGGCTCATGCACTCTTGTCGTTACCTGGGGCGTTTCGAGTATCGTTGGGGAGAAAAGAATAAGCCTATCAAAAAACGTCATATGGTGATTCTTATGTCAGACTACTTTGACTTTGATGAAGAGACCTTCAGGAGCATTATGGTTCATGAGATGATTCACTATTATCTATATCTTAACGGTTCCAGTGAGTGTTCGATTTTTGGTCGTTTTCTTCGTTTTTTTGGTTTTAAGAATTCCGACCATGGTCCTGAGTTTATGGAAATGGCTCAGAAACTAAACGAGCAATATGGGCTGAACATCACTAAGACCTACGATGCTTCATCTATCCCATTAGCGCCCAATGCTCTCCAATAATCATAGTGGCGATATTTCCATATGTGATGAAGAACACAGTTTGTTATACGTATAGATGGAAGGCCGATCTGAGATTAAATGCGTAATTTTGCACCCAGATAACAATCAATAGTAATTTTCAAATATAGTGTATATGCAAAAAGTAGAGAAGAATTTGCCCAAGGCAACAGTAGAGATTGTAAAAGAGTACGATGAACTGCAGCAGAAGCTGAATGATCTTGACCCCTCATGGTCTGATGAGGAGGTGAATGCAGCATCCAAGAGACTGTGCGAGCTCGAGAATAGCTACGATTGGTTCAACGTAGAGTTCACTGACCCAGCCACTGGCAAGAAGGGTCTGAAGACTGTCTCTGGCGAGGTGATTGCTCCCGCTCTCTATGACGGTTTCAACGAATATCAGAGTTACACCTTTGCTCCTCATGCGCCAGTCATTGCCATCAAGGACGGCAAGTGCGGTATTGTGAAGGGCGACGGTTCTGGTCAGCAGCTCTGCGATTTCAAGTTCGAATCCATTCAGTCTCATCCTTTCTGCACACTCTACGTTGCTCGCTGGGACGGTGAGAAACGCTTTGGTGTCATCGCAGCCAACGGCGAGGTAGTCTGCCCTAACGTTCTGACTGGCATCAGCGAGGCTGTCAATGGCATTATGTCTATTGAGAGCGGAGACAAGTGTGGTGTCATCGACATCGACACCTATCAGTGCGTACTCCCTGAGTATGATGACCTGGAGATGGATGCCGAGGCAGACATTGTCTTTATCAAGGGTGACCAAAGAGGCTACGTCACTGAGGAGAAGGGTGAGTTTGTTACTGTTGAGCAGTATGAAACCGACGAGGACTTTATTGACGTACCCGTGTTAGCCACACGTCTGCCTTGATACCATGCACTTCCAGCTCAAGCCTTTGGTGGCTTGGGCTGGACAGATGTAGTTATACGTATAAATATGTGGCCGAATTGAAACACTTTTCGTACCTTTGCACCATCAAACAATAATTGGTAATATATGGCAAACTTTTTTGAGATTAAGATTCCCGTTAGGAAAAATGAGGGTTGGAACGATTGGGCAAAACAGATGCGGTCTAAGATCAAGGCTGCAGGAATCCCTGTCAGATGGCAGATGTTCCATTACCACATGACCTTGTTGTTCCTCGATGATGACAAATGCGTCGAAGACCTCAACCAAGAATTTGAACAATGCATATCTGTATTTCCCTCTCTTCCAATAACCATCGACAAACTGGATGCCTTCACAACTGGTGACGGTGCCAGCCACATCATTCACTTGACCTCCACTCAGGTTCCGCCTCAGATCCAGACCCTTGCGGAGGATACCAGGACTCTTGCCGATGGCATGAACGCCAATTACGACAAACGTCCCTTTAAGCCCCATGTTACCTTGGGTAGGGTGTCAACCGACAAGGTGTCGCTGGAGCAGCTGCAGGCCGTTCTCCGCACTATTGAACAACCTGTGTTCAATTGCGTCCTCAATGAGGCTGAACACCGCTATTATAGAGGCGATAAGATTAAAACGTGGACATTAAAATGAGTGGAAAGTATGAACATCATTGAAATCAACGAATCAAATTATCTGTCTTACACCAATCTCGACATTGCTGCCTTCTCTTTTGCGTATGAAGGTGCAATGGGCGAGGGTGGTGGTATTTATATCATCGATAAGGCCGGCCAAATCTATCATGCCAACTATTTCATGGCTGATCATTGCATAGAAAGAGACCATATCAAGGATATCATTCCCATATTTGAGGATTTGGAATTTCATATCTTTGGTTGTGAGACCAGCAATGAGAACTGGGAATCTGTAGACCTTGGATTCGGGAATAGCCTGTTGGTAACGAACACTATCAGCGAAGCTTTCAACAAGAAGGTAGAGGAAGCCAACTTCGAGCGCTCAGGTCAGTTGTTCCAACATTGGCCAGGCTTTGTGCTAGGTCTGCTTGGCAAAGGTGATTCAGCACTGACCATGAATGATATTTGGGAAACGCAGAGATAACTCAGGATTTATAAACCATTTTAATAATACAGCATTATGTCAAGACAAACATTAAGAGACCGTAACCAGCACGTCATTGGTTACATCGACGTAGAATTCAGCGGGCGCCAGTGTCTGCGTGACAGTAACAACCATGTTCTCGGCTATTATGAGCCCAGTCGCAACCAGACCGTTGACTCCAACTACCATGTTATTGGCAACGGTAATCTCCTTACCACACTGCTATAAAAAATGATCATTCGGCTCAAACCTCTGTGGGAATTGAGCCGAATGATACTTTGAAGAGAGGCCATTTGCCCTCATTCTACATAATCAGGCCTCCTGTATTCTGAAATATTAAGTTCATCATAGTCCATCACAGGGTTCTTTGTTGCCATCGCAAGGTTTTGATTTATTTCCTCAAGGAATCTGATAGCGTTGCGGTTCCTGACGCCAAAGAGCGTGTCCAATGGTGGCATCATTTCCACTAGCATCGACAAAGGTTCCTGATCATGGGGATCATCTTGAATGACGATGTTCTCCTTCGGAAGACGGATGCTGCGAAGTTCTACCTTTCGATGTCTCACCATAACCTTTATATTCTCGAAATCACTCCAATATGCGGTATTTTTCCCCATCCACACGTCATCTTTGATACTTTCGCTGGCATGAGTCCTGTACATGGTGATGTTGTGAATCTTTTCTCCCAGTTTCTTAGCCCATTCCAATCCACCTACACAATAAAGCTTGTCGTAGATTTTGCCGATGATTTTCAGTGACTCGTCAGTTTTGAAATAGTTTGTTGGCAGACCGCCTATTTTGGTCTGGCAAAGCAGCGTCAACAGGTAAACCATCTTGGCCCCTTTATGTGGAAAAATCAGATTGTGCTGCTCATCCTTGTCGGTGACTATGGTGATGCCATATCGTCCCTCTGCTTCGCTTGGTTTCTTGTCTTGTGGTGATATGACTATTTTGAATGTTGGTTTCGTTATATGATGGTCGTCGTATGTTTCCTGCTCGCTCTGGTAGTGTATAAAGTCATCAAGGATTAAGAGAGAATCTTCCTCGCTGGCATAGTCAAGCGTCTCTTTCATCATTTGGTTGATGGTGCAGAGCTGTTCTTCGTTCAATTTCTCAAAGAACTTATAGGCAAATTGTTCTGCCCTTCTCACATCAGCAGTCCTGTGCATGTGAGTATAGTAAGACGACATGATGACCACCTGTTGGAGGTCGCCCTGAAAGACATCACTCAGAAAGTCAACAAAAGGGGTGTTTCCATATTGGAAATAGCGCCTGAGGGTGTTGGCCTTACTGTCATATTGTTCGTCTCTCAGTTTCCTGGTTACATTCTTGATAGCCTTTTCTATTGTACCCCAGTCATCCGTGGAAGGTAACATTTCGGTCAGATAACGGTAGTCGCCAGCCCATTTTGGCATTACTCTGGCCACAACATCCGAATTCATGACAAGCGTGTATAGCTGGAAATCCACCGTTTCCGGCAAATGCGCCTGTATGTGTGAACGGGGATCATCATCGACAAATACAAAATGGAACGAACGCTGACGATCTGCTAATAATCTCAGCTGTTTCTCAAATCTTTTGGTCTTTTCGTTCAAGAACACAAACACCTGAAAAGGATTCAGGTTCAATGCTGTTTTCTCATTAACACACTCAATTATAGTCATAAGCGGAAAAATTATACTCAGAAATATCGATATTTTCTGCAAAAATACGAAAAATATTTGTAACTCTATACAAATAATACCTTTTTGTAATGGAAAGATATAAAAGTAAGTGGTATACCTATAAATATTCCACCTATAACAAGCTTTTTTCGTACCTTTGCACCATCAAAACGAAAAAGAGAAAATATGAAACACTACAATCTCAAAATCCCATTAGTTTATAGGACTGACAGCCTGTAACTAATATAGGATTATATGAAATTCAAATCATTTGAAGAATTGGAGTGCTTACTCTCTAATGAAGAGAAAGAAGCATATTATGAGTGGAAGAATTGTAAGGAAGTGTTGGCTCAGCGTCCTAGCTATATGCAGACGCAGCACAGAATCTTACCATATCTGCCATCATGGATGAAAAAGAACGTCATTGATGTTAGAGAACTCTTCAATTGTAACAACACAAGTTATGGTACTCGACTTCTCTGGAATCACGTGTTGACACTCTCTTTAGGCAAAACGCATGAAGTCACTTTCGCCATTCTTGACGACAAGTATTGTCTTGAACAAATGGAGAAGGTGATTCGCAAAGTGGCTGAGGTTTACAGAGACTTGAAACGACTCTACAAGGCGTATGGGCATTCAATGACTCTTGTCAGTATGCAGACTGAAGATTTTGGAATGTATCTCCCCCCATCGTTCTATGATGGATCTTTCAATGACAACGAGATGTCAGTGGGAACGCGAGATGCTGCTCACTTAACTGTCTCCATCAAGGAGATGATACATGGATTATCTCAGCGAAGGGAGTCTATGATGGACTATGCAGAAGAGAGCGCAATAGAGTTTTTGGCAGAGGCAGATGAGTATAAAGCATATCGATTTAAATTATGGTACGAGCGACACCTCTCAAATCTCTTGGCTCGTACCGACAAAGCATGCAAATTGTTGGGCAAGTCTGGCAACAACTACTATGTGATGCCGGTGTGGAACTGCATCGACATCTTTATGTGCGATTATCGCCGTTGGGGGCGTGAATTTTGCTTTAAGTTAGACTTGGAAGAGAGTCTTCAGAATGTAGATGACCTTAATAGGGTACGCCCATTGATAGATGACATTGTCAGGAAAACAGAAACAGAGGATTTTGCTTTTGGTGTTAAGAAGAAGGGGACTGACGTTCAAGTTAGTGACCGCGTGACAATGGTGAATAATTACGCAATAGCACTGTCCGCACGCGAAAATTAATAGTTTCATATAGCCATTCGCCTGAGAAGGCTTAGCGAACCTTAGAGTTCCCCTTATAGAGTTCAGGCGTTTGGCTTTTTAATTCAAAAACGTCAATATAGGTTTATACGTATATAATTCTCCGCTTACTCAACACTTATTTGTACCTTTGCACCGTGACACTTTTAATAACTTATATTTATAGAATATGATGATTGAGACTTTTGAACAGGCCCTGCAGCTGGCCAACGAATTCCTTGCAACCAAGGAGCGTAAGAACTACTACGAGTCAAAGGGTATTAGCGAGCCTTACCCTGAATATGCAGGTATGCTCGTCGAACTCTCCGATGACTTGGTTGGTCAGATACGCACCCTCAAAGAGCGTTATGGACAGGACTTTGTGAATCATCTTCAAGAGGTCATTGACGTCGAAGATGTCATCTCCGACATGTTCTATGGCGACCCTGTCGACATCGATCTCGATTATGTCTATCATCAGTACGCGTTCAAGATTCACGAACTGAAACCAGACGGTTCCGTCGCTGTCTTTGATTGCAACATCGACCTCAAAGACGAGGAATATGCTCGTCTGCTTGCATGGCACCTTTTCGATGACCACCTCACCATCAATACCCTGCGCCAGCGTGACGGTAATCTCTACAACACCATCATGCGAGGCATCGACGGCCACTATTACCAGCCAGAAGGCTATCTCTGGGTTGATAATCCCTATGTGGCTACCCTCGACGAGGCAAAGGACGATGCTGAGACCATCATCCGTCAGCATGACATCAAACGCGGAGGGGGCTATCAGGTTCTGACCGTTCTTCGATAACCCATATCTCTATTATACGTATAGAATCCATCGCTTATTCAACAATTTTTCGTACCTTTGCACCATCAAAACGAGACAAATATGAAGAGTTACCAATTTGACATTGAACTGTTTGAGGGCTATATGTGCCCGGGCATTCCTGTTACAGAAGACCTTTCTATTGAGGTTGAGTTCTCCGACGAAGAAGTGGCCAAGATCCGCCAATTGGTCAAAGACTACACAGGTGACAAAGGCGCTGGTCTGATGCCCATCTTGCTGAATGACGCTCCTGAACTGCACGAGCGCATCGCCAAAGCTGCTTTTCAGGAAATCTATGATTACTATCTCCTCGACGGTCTCCGCAATGATGGATTCGTGCTCGACGAGGACGCTCAACAACGTAACTTCAAAAAGGATTTAGAGAGTGGTGAATTCGATCCCGAGGAGTATATCGAAGATTCCGAGTGGTACGACGAAGTTCCTACCGACGAAGACGAGCTGTTCAACCTTTGGGAAGAGTGGGAACGCGACCAGTTCAGCTCCTGCGATGTTGCCTGGGCTCTTGAGCGCTATCCCGACCTGCCCGACCACATGGACCTCGAAGACGACCAGGATTACATCTGCTCCATCCCCGATGAGTTCAACTCTTAATCATGCCAAAAGCGCCAAGTCATCACGACAAGGAGCTTTTGGTGTTGACAGTTGCACTTACCAGCTATTGCAGTCACTCAAAGGTGATTCTTCCTGCTTTGATCTGACTGTAGGCATCTGCATCCATATTTCCTATGCGTAACCTTCCAAGCAGTTTGACGTCTCCCTTCTGATAGTCATCAACATCCTTGGTATAGATATATACTGCAGGAGTGTCATAACCGGACTTCTTATACAAGAAGCATTCTTGGTCATATAGTTCCGACAGCTCAGACAGGTTGTCTCGGAATGACTCTTCATCATTCAGGTTGACTGTCAGGAAACTGTTCTCCCTCGCCATCTCTCTATTCTCTTCAGAATACCATCCAGTCACCTTCGTCACGCCATAGCCCAGCTCACGAAGTCTTTGCTGAAGCATCCGGTTATTATCGTCATTCTCTTTTCTTACCCTACCTTGCCGCCATGCTGAAAGAATAGCACAGTCTCGTGTATTGAACCATGTCCTGGCTCTTTCTATGCTACATGCATCGGGTTTATTTAAGGAAAGATTGCCTTTCTCGTCTTCCACAAACCGATTCCTTTCCTCGATATCAAGCAGAGCATCATTATTCTCTAGCTCCTCTATTTCTTCTTGACCAAGGCGGATGGTTATTTGTTCTGGCGTTATTCCTTCAGACATTATTGGCTCCTCACCATCCCCCATATCTCCATCCTCTATGTCATAGTCCACAAAGTTCCCTTCAGCATCATACGCGGCATCAGCCAAATAACCTATTTCTACATCATAATAGAACAGGCTTGTCATACTTTTCGAATCGAGACATAGGTATCTCTGATACGGGTCGTTGTTCTTCATCTCAATGCCAGTGAATCTACTTTCAACTTCATTGGCGAACATGGTAAAAGGAAACATATCCTGTGTCATGTCCTTCACTTCAACCACTATCGATGACAGCTCGTCGAAGTATATCACTTCGCCTTTGATGAAGGCATCATCCACCTCAATCTCTGTACACTCGTTGATAAAGGCCATGAAATCTTGAGAATTCACACCAGTATCCAAAGGGCTCTCTAGAGTCCAATTTATAGAATCTCCTTCTTTATAATTGTTCATATCAAATTATTATTTTTATGCATAATGTAAAGTATGGCATCTCTTCTAAAGTGTAATTATTTCTGCCGCCATTGATGTTTGCAAATCTTCTTCGTTAAACTTCGGATAGGGTAGGGAGGTTGACACATAATCCTGCAACCAGATGTGATTCAGAGTAAAAGCAATAGAGTCGAGTGTCTCTTCACGCTTTGCAGGTTTCAGCTCACACTCCCACACTGTGATACAGTGCCACCCCATAGTAGCTAATGCTCGCTGCTCCTCTCGATCCCTTTCCTTGTTCCTGCGAATCTTCGTCACCCAGAACTCCTTGTTCGTCTTTGGAATCTTACAGCACTCCGAGTTTTCAATTACATCTTCCATCTGACCTCTTCCATCAGACATCTGTGGCAAAGCCACATTGTGTCCATGCCAAAAGCAACCATTAACAAAGATGCAAGTACGATACTTCTTCAGAACTAAGTCGGGATGCCCAGGCAGTCGCTTGTGGTTAAGCCTATACCTAAATCCTCTCTTCCACAACCCACGTCGCAGAATCATTTCCGGCTTCGTGTCCTTCGACCGGATGGCTGCCATGATATTATGCCGTTGCTGTTTCGAGAGCTTTTTCATAATTATATCGTCTTTGCAATCTTCATTAACTCTGTCAATCTAACTACGTCAAGCCTTCCCAAACGGTTCAACTTTAGTTTCTTGAGATCTTGTGGATTCCAAGTGTATTTCTGCAGTTCCTTCTCGATTCCCTTCTGGTTCAGACGGAACATCAGGTATATCTTATCTTCATTGTTGTCATCAGGGTTGAAGGGATAGTCCAAATCCTTCATCTCCTTGTACCCATACACCTTCGGTCCGCCCAGTTTTATTTTCTGCAGCATCGCTTCATGTCCGTTGTACAACAGGATATATCGTGCTATCACAATTTCCTTGTTCACAGACAATGTCCCTTTTCTGTCACCAGCTCTGCCATTATACATCCAGTGCTTCATAATCCACTCCAGATGCTCCTGACTCTTATAGTAGCCTATCAGTACTGTTGTCTCGTCTGGCAAGAAACCTCGGTTCTCACCCTCAGCCTCTGGCAGACTTTCCATTGTCATCGTTTCGTTGGCAGATAGGTGCACGTCATATTCATAGTACGATAGCTTTTCTCGATCTGACGTACGGTCGAGCAGATGTGCTTTCACTTCAGCCAGAAACTGTTTCAGATAGGCAGAATCCTGCAGCCAATGTCCGGGACGAATGCTGAAAGCCCCCAGTCCTGGTACTATCTCATGGAATCCACGCAGCTCCCTGTTCTCCTCTCCAGGATACAGCACATACGCGCCGCTCGTTCTCCGGATGGCATCCTTGTAGGCATGCATCTTCAGCAGGTCGCCACGTTTGTATATCTTCAGCTCCTGCTCTTGTTTTTCTCCAGCTAATTCTTCGGAAATATCCCTGCCTGTGTCTTTGTCCTCCAGAAGCACTTTATCCAGTCGGTATTTCGCATCGAAGTGGATGTGAATGATACGCTCCTGCCGTTCTGCCTCCTGCTCCGTAATCAGTCCTGGCCATAGTGACAGCGTATAGTCGGGCCTCATGGTCATCGTCCAGCTTCCAGCCTTGTGGATGGAATCATCTGTCACGCGATTGAACGTTCTGTTATAATAAAAAGCCACGTTCAGCACTCTCGAAAAAGTCTCTTGCCTACCGCTCACCATTCGCATCCTGCCTTGTCGCAGACTCAGGTTGATGCCGTCTTTGTCCATCTCTACCAGTTCCTTCTTTGCCTGAGGTTCAATATGGAAGAACTCCGATATCAGTTCCATCAGCTTGAAGAACAGCCAGTACTCGTAGAGCGTAGCCACATTCTTCTTTCCTGCGTCATACACATCGTTACCGCCCGTCCAGTTCAGCTTGGCTGCCAAATCGAATAGCAACCATGCCTGAAGCACCTCGCGATAGCCTTCCTTGCGTTGCAATACAGGGCTGTTCATATTCATGTGAGTTGGTTGCGATATCTGACGGAAGAACTGGTTATCCAGATGCTCGTATAGCCTGTTCAGTGTCTGGTTCGCCTCTGCCTTCAACTGTTCTGAGGCATTTGCGTAGCACTTGATTTCCGAACAGAAGTTCACGAACGTCCTCAACACAAACTTCACAAACTGATTCTCCTGACAGTCCGTCGTGTCACGTTTGTATTCCACCTCAATCCTCCGAGGCACACTCGTCAGACAATCAGGCATCCCCATGCGCATCTCAGAAGGCAATTTCACCCTGTCTGTGCTCGATGCGATCTGGCGGATATTCTTACGACTAAGTCGCCTCACCCCCACAATGTTCCTCTCGATGTTGGCATCCGTCCATTTCTTTACAGGGTTGGAGATAATCTTATGAATGGCTTCCGAGAATGATTCGCTGTCAATCAACGACCTCACGAACGAGAACCTTTGGTACAGTGTCTTCGCTGAGCAGTTCTGGTCTATCTCCAGCCGTTGCGTCACGGGTGCTCCCTGTTGCAGCACCAAATCTGTGTAGTATTCCGCAATCTCATCGAGCATCAGCCTGTAGTCACTCCTGTATTCTGCTTTCGTACTGCGTATCTCCAGACTCACGCGCCCCACCTGTTCACCGCTGTCCACCGCCACCACTTCCAGCGTCAGGTGTCCCACATAGATACCCGTGGTCAGCGTTCCCTCACAGGCATGATGTATCTTGTTGGGATGGAATCGCACAATCTCGTTCTCCTTCTCAAACTGATAGCGATACCTTTCATGCTCATCCACAAACTCATATGTATACGTGCATCCCTCTACCAACTGCCACCGCGATTCGCCAGCTATCGGTTCCTGCTCCTCAAAGACCTTCGCCTTCGAGGACTGCGGGTACACCACCAGCTTCACGCTGCCTTGCCTCTCCGCAACTGGAATTTCGAGATACTCAAGTTCATCTTGCATATTTATGCCTCCGCAAAACTCGTAAATCCATTGGCCGTTGCCGACTCATACATACGACGTATCTTGTCGGCACTCTCCTTGAATTGCGCTTTCTTCACATGTTCCTGAGCAATGTTCAGATCTTTACTAGAACCTGTAAAGCATAACTTCCACAACTGTCCCAGAACTGGTTCCAACTTCTTGCGCGACCCGTGCAGTTTAGGCAATAGCTTCTGTACGATTGCAGCATCCAGTATCTCTGCATCTGTCAACTTTGGCACAGCGTCGTCGTTGCTCTTCGCCTGACAGATAAAGCGGAATATCTCCGTTGCTGAGCGGTAGCCAAATTCTGCATTCACACCCTTCAACTCATTGAAGAAGCTCTGTAGTGTCGTTATAGCTTTTTCATCCTTCTCCAAATCTTTCTTACATGCTTTCTCCACGAAGTCCGCTCCCATGTTAGCAGCCTTACCATTAATACTCTCACGGTCTATTTCCTTCATATCTTTCAGAAATTCCGCCATCTCATCCTCTGCAATTTTGAACTCTATCACATTGGCGCGGTCCAGCACCTTGGGCGAGAACATATACGTCGTCTCGTCCACGTTGATTGTGCCAATGATGAAGAGATTCTCAGGCAATTTCACCTTCTGAGGCACACAGTCTACCTCTTCGTTTTTGTCTTTCGATTCATCGATACTCCACAAGGAAATAGCCTCCTTACTCTCCATTGCAGACAAGAAGTCCGCAAAGTAACGCTCCACGTAGCTCATATTCATTTCGTCCAATATTAGGAAGAATGGCTTGTTCTCATTCTCAGTCTTATTGGCCTCTATCAGCAAATCTAGCACTCCATTTTCCGGCTTCACGTACTTCCCTGGCTGTAGTGCATTAGGGAATCCAAGCAGTGGTTCACGGTTTGTCCAGTCAGCACCTACGCTCACCACACACATTTGTTTCTCTTTGTTTTTTACCAGTGCGCTGGCAAACGCTAAAGCCAACTGCGTCTTTCCTGAACCTGCCAGTCCGCTCAATATAAGGAACCTCTTTGACATCAGCGAGAAAGCAAATCGCTTTATCAGATTGTCGGAATATACAAGGCCTGTCTGTTTTATATATTCTATGATTGTTTTTATCGAGAATGACAAACCCTTACTCTCAGGCTGTTTGGACAATTCTAATGGTTCTTGTACAACAGGACTGTCGTCTTGTAGCTGCATATATTTCTCGTATGCATCTCTAAATGCCAACAACAATCTTTCACAATATGTATTATCTGTATACTTCCATTCATTTGAATAGATAGCACTCGCTTTATATTCTTTACTGTCAATTTGTTGATCGTTATATTGAAGTAGCAATGTGCTTTCCAATTGAAGCTCATTTCTTAAATCTTCACGGTTCTTTATAATCTCAGGAAGTTTAAGATTTGTCACGCCTTGTGCTAAAGAAAGATATATAGTTTTCAAATCTTTTGAGAAGAGAAATACCAAATAGATTCCACTTTGAGTAGACTCCGTCTCTTTCTTATTCATGATGGCTACCCATGGACATTTTGAAACACGTCCAGTTCCAATTGATCCTTTAATTCTATAGTCGTTCGTTGAGAACACCTCTTTAAGCTTATTGGGAATAGCGCTTCTCAAGATCTCACCACATTGAGACTCCAAAGACACACCTTGTCCAATATGTTTTTCATAATGAGCGCCAGCTTTTTGGAAATCTGCAATTAATGCATTCAATTCCTTGATAAATCCTTCTCTCATATTTAATTCTTTTAGTATTCGTTTTATGCTTTACAATAATCTTTAATAAACCGCTTTACAGGATTATCCAACCCTGCTGTATAACAAAACATGATGTCAATACGTGACATATTGAGAATGTATAGCTCTCCCGCCTTGGCAATCATTAAGTAAATGTCATTGGGGGAAGTCGTTGGCAAAATCTCAGCACCAAACCACATACGTTTATCTCCTCTTTTTGCTGCTTTATAGACAGAAGTAGAGATTTTTTTCTCATCCTTAAAGGTTAATAGGTGTGTGGTGATATAAGCCTTTTCACCAAATCCTTGTGAATCAAAGTCATGAATACCCTCATCCTTAAGGAATTTGTCTATGGATTGTGTAGCGTCAAAAATATGATGCGAAAGTATGTTCTTGGTCATCAACACTTTCGAAAAATGAATTCCTCGATCTCTTAAGAAACTTTCATTTTGACTTTCTATCTCTGTCAGTGCTCTCATTAGCGAATCTTTTTTAGAATTACGTCACCTATTGCCTTAGCCATAAGAGGAGGTACAGCGTTACCAACAAGTGTATACTGGGGTATGTCTACCTTCCTCATTTCGCCACCAGTGGTACGTTTGCCTTGAAACACAAAAGAGTCGTCAAACGATTGCAGTCTCGCCATTTCTCTAACCGTCATTGCGCGACATGCAGAATAATGTATGAAATCATCCGGCATTGTTACCACTGTGGGGGACTGCCCCTTGGGATTCAATACCGTGTAGTTTCTTTTATTTGACATTACATTTCTTTCCCTCAGTTCCTCTTTGCATGCATCGTTATATTCTCCATACCTAACAATAATTTGCAATCTTGTTTTAACGTCATCGTTTTGTAGGCTAGTCTGATGATTGAACAGATGGTATCCCTCAATTATATTACCTGAGTCAAGGTCTTCCTGGTTCTTAACATAGAAAGGCGGCTTTTCCATGCTGAATCTGAATCCTAACCTACCATTTCGACACCAATCAGAATAGAGCGTATTGCATCTGCCTCTACCTATAGAACTATCTGCCTTGCGATGCCTCAATAACCCCAAATATTGATCATTTGCTTCAACTGCCTCATATTCTGTTTTCTCTTCACCATTGTCGATGAAGTTCAAATCTGAGATGGCCTCATATACTGTAACTTTGTCTTTGG
>Ga0326512_10002104_pt1 | contig 14794 bp, 8 predicted proteins | sample 1_2617_0518_D_FD_203652 | JGI IMG/M metagenome (GOLD analysis project Ga0326512, IMG submission 203652) | Bovine rumen microbial communities from UC Davis, California, United States - 1_2617_0518 | ecosystem: Host-associated > Mammals > Digestive system > Stomach > Rumen | place: USA: California... | reverse complement strand
TCTTGACATTTTCAGTTCCTACGAGAGAGCAGACATAATCGAAGAGGGCGTCCTCCTCGTTGGATCTAGATGTTTCCGGAGGGTTGCAGACTGTGCACCAGCCCGTACCGTATCGATAGAGTCTCATGTAGCCGGTAGTGATAGGGATGTCGAAGAGGTTGCCGCACGTTTTGCACTTGCAGTGGAAGGTGTTGTTGTCGTAGGAAATGACGTCGCACTGGTCGGAGAGAACCTTAGAGTACTTGGCAACCGTTTTCTTGTTTACGGTCTGTCTAGCCTTGTCCGGGTTTACAAAGCTCGGGTTTCCGTACTTGGTAGCCTTGGTACGAGCCATCTGCTTTGAGTTGTTGTAGTTGGGGTCATCGTAGCGTTCTTCCTTGGTTCTGGAAGCCTTTTCTGGGTTTACGAAATTTGGAGCATCGTAACGTTCCTTCTTGGTCTGTTCCCTCTTGGCGGTATTGTTGTAACCGGCGAAACCATGTCTTTGAAGCTTTGTTGCCTTTATCTGGGCTGTGTTCGAATAATTAGGGTCGTCGTAGCGTTCAGATTTAGTCTTTGTAGTCTGTTCGTGGTTGTTGTAATTCGGGTCACCGTACTTCTCGTCACTGGTAGCCTTGCGCTTGGTCACCGTATTCTTGTCAAGTGCAGTACATTTCTTGGAACAGTGGGTATAGTAGCCCAGAGAAAGCTTACCGGAGAAATTGGTTGGATTTCCGCAGACCGTGCAGACTCCCTCGCCTTCCTTCTTGAGGTAGGCGTCGTAGTAGTCCTTGAGGGACATATCGGGATGAGCTTGTCTGATGTGCTGTGACAAGCCTCTCGGACTGTTGGCAGTGTAACCGCATTTAAGACATTTTGATAGGTCTGGCATAGCTAGAATATAAGAAAAACTATTTAAGATGTCAATAGAAAAGGCGACTGTTAGTCGCCTTCATATTTAAAAACCACAAAATTTATTTGCAGTCATCGCCAGAGCACGACTTCTTTCTGTCTTTCAGCCGGTTTTCGAGCCACTGTTCCTCGTTGCCCATGTGGAACGCTTCGGCACGTGCCTTGGCGTCCTTGTCCTTGCAATAGTTATCCAAGTCTTTCTTATAGGAATCGCGAGCAGCCTTGACCGTCGGATTCTTGTCGTTCTTGCCGTATGTAGCCTTGCCGAACGCCCTAGCCATTGCGGCGGTTTCGCAATAAGCCTTGAAACCTTCGGAAAGGGGTGCAACGGCTTCAACGCAGTTGAACTTCTTGCAGACGCCTTCCATGAAGGCGATAAATGTCTTTTCTTGCTGAGTCATAGTCTAAAACTCCAGTATTTATGCATAGTTTATTAAGTGGGCAAGAAAATAGGCGGTCTTTCGACCGCCTTTTGGTAATTACATACCGGGTATTGGTGGAGGAGCACCGCCACCCATGTCGCCACCGCCCAACGGTCCGCCTTCTTCCTCACCGGTTTCTTCGCCGGAAGCTTCCGCTTCCTCCTGCTTGCACCACTTCTTGTTGAGGAGATAGACTTCGTCGGTGAGACGGAGACCGTAACGCAACGCAAACTGCTTGGACAGAGCACCGTTCGGATTTTCCTTCGATGACACGTGCTTCATCATGGCGTCGAAAACGGTGAGCTTCGTCGTCCATTCTTCAGAGTCGATGAAGTTCTTGAAACCGTTGGACTTCTTGAAGCGAACCGTATAGAGTTCTTGGAGCTTGATATTGTCGTCGAGGGAGTTGTCGGTATTCATCACCATGATAAGGAGACGGATAAGGATTTCCTCGAACGGGGTCTGATAACGTTCGACCAAGCGAGCGAAGGAGACTTCAGCCTGTGTAACTTCGCCAATCTTTCCCTGAGAGTAGTTCTGGGAGTCACCGGCGAGAGCGGTGATACGACCCGGCGGAACCATGAGGGCGTTGACAAGGTTTCTTTTGAAAAATTTTAAGTCGTCAATATTTCCAAGCTGTTCACCTCCAGCCATTCGTTCGATGCCGGAACCGGTACGACCGTTTCCGACGCCGATAACAAAGTGTTCAGTAAGACCGATAGCCTTGCCGAAGTTAGTGATTTCGCCAGTCATCGGGTTATAGTCGAGCTTTCTGGAGAACATCTTCGACTGGTCCTTCATGTACTTTTCGGCGGTCGGTTTAGTCATACCAGAGATGTCGCATTTGAGGACGAGCTTTTCGGAACCCCAGAGGACGCGGTACATGACGACGGAGTCTTCGATGGTATTCAATTGGTTATACGGCTTCATAGCCGGTTCGAGGATAGAACGCGGGTCATTGATACCGCCCGGTCCAGCCATACCGATGGAAGCGTAAAGAATCTGTTGCGGAGAGAAGTCGATATAGTTCTTGCCGTTAGTATTCTGCGAGACCTGACCGGTGAGCATCTGTCGGAAGCCGATGATGAGGTTGTCCTGGACAACGATAATCATGTTTTCTTCCGGAAGCATGTTAAGGCCGACAATCTTGTTTGAACTTGGGTCGTAGACCACTTCGAAGAATATACGTCCGCGTGTAAGGAGATACTTCATGTAGCTCCAGCCCTTGTTGTGTAGCTGGAAGATGCGACGTAGTACTTGCTGTCTGAAGATACGAGCAATCTTTTCCTTGACGGCGTCGCCTATTTTGGCGTCCGGGTCGAACTTTAGCGAGCAGATTTCGTCAAGGTCGTCCTTGTACATGCCCTCGTTGCATAGCTGGATGAGCGACTCGTTGACTTCGGAACGGCAAGCGACCGTGTCATACTTTAATGCACGCTCGACGTTCTTTCGCCAGTACAGCTCGACCTGGTTCTCGGCGATGGCGTTCTGTATTCTTTCCGGGTCTACCTTGTCCGGTGACAGGGCGATAGCCGGCATGTAGCTGCTGAAACCGTCCGGCGAGTTGCCGTTCGGGTACATCATCTGGGATATACCCTGACCGACAACGTTCTTGGACATTCGGATCTGTCTTACGACGTCGCCACGGTTGAATATACGGTCAAACAGCTGACCCTTTGCGTTAGCGGCACCATAGTCCCTTATGTGGGATAGCACTCTGGACGCGATTGTATCTGGTTGTTCGGGTTTCTTTCCTAACATTTTTAACCCCACTTAAGGAGCAGTCCGTTGTACTCGATAACGAATTTAGGGACACGTTCCTTGACGTAAAAATCCTTGAGTTCATCTAAATGGATATTCTTGGACAGCAGACGCTTGCCCAACAAGAGACAGTTGGATATGTAAAGGAAGTCGTTTGCTTCCACGTGAAAGCACGGTATTCCGTTATAGTTATCCACCATAGGTCGCCAACTGCCTCCATTCCTTTGCGTAATTATTTTCATCTTTTGAATCGGAGCAGAGCTTGTTCTCGACGATACGCTTTGCCAGACGGACACCAAGCAGCACGCCTTCCGGCGAGAGCTGTCTGTAGTCGGCGAGACCGCCCTTCTTGAGGAAGTCGATTATCTGGTTACGTGAACCGACTGAGCGTACGTTGAACGTAGCCTCGACTGATGGGAGCACGCAGTTATTGAACGTGTAGTCCGACACGAGCTCGTTATTGCACTTGATCGCGGCAATGATGACGTTCGCGATAGTAAGGGCTCGTCCGAGACGCTGTTCCTTTGTGAGACCGTCGTCGGTATTCTCGTCGATGTAATCACCCTTTCCTCTCTGTTCTGGCGGAAGGTACGCGGTTTCCTCGACAAGCGAGATGACCGGGGTGAAGCGATCCCAGTAGTTTTCGGTTGAACCGCCCTGCATCAGGTACATCGGGTCGTAATCGTCATATTCGTGAGTGAGCTGTTCGACGCCACGCGGGCCGAGCAAGTTTCTGACTTGGATAAGGAAACGGTCGAGCTTGGTGCAAGCCCAGTAGGAATCGCCGACCGGCTCGCCCTTAGCGTTGCCCATGTCGTCGACGACGCCGGTCATGAAGGAATCGGACTTGTCGATAGGGCATCTGAGTCGCTTCATGATATAGGCGTAGACCTTGTCATCGAACTCTGCTTTCTTGGACTTGTAAATAGCTGACATATTGACCTCTACTTTGCAGCAAGAACCTGGTCATGGGTGAACACCATGTCCCACGCGTTCGAGCTCTTTAAATTGTCGTTAAGGATGTAGCACGGCACGGACGGCTGAGGAGCCGGAGACGAAGACAGAGGAGGATGAGGCTTATTCTTGTCCTGCCACACCTCGATATGGAACGCCGGGTCCTTGACTTTCGGGCCGCCGTATTCCGCCGGAGCGAAAAACGCCTTCAAGTAATTGTCGAGGCGAGCCTCGTAGCAAGCGAGGTTGAGACGCTTCATCTGTTCCTCGCTGTAGCCGAACGCCTTTCTCGTGGATGCTGGACCCATGTCGACAGCCTGAACGATTGACTGGTCCTGACCGTGGTTCGACACCGGCTGACCGGCTTCAAGGAACTCCTCGCACTTCTTAATCATGTTGGTCTTGGCTTCCTTGATATACTTCGGGTCTTCAATCTTGCACAAGTTTCCGCCGTTAGCCTTCTTGGCGACCTTGGTATACTCTTCATCGACGGCACGACCGCGTTCGCCGTAGTTGACTGCGATCTGACCGTTATGGCTCTGGCGGTTGCTGAGCATTGCGGATGCCTGGGCTTCCGGGCTTCTGTATACAGATGTAACCACTACGCCGGGCAACTGCGCTCTGGACAAAATGTAACGGATTGTGTCCAAAGTAATTTCTGACAATTCGTTTGCACCAGCTTCTGCGTAGTTAAGGATTCTATAGTCCTTCGGGTCAATCGGCATCGGGATATTCTTGTTCTCATAGACCCGGATTGTACCCTTCATGAGCCAGCCGAAGTTTCGTTTAAGCAAGTGCGGCATCGTATGGTCTGGCTTTACCGTCTTACCGAATTCGATAGTTTCCAGACCGCATTCCGTATAGATTCGATTAGCCTCTGCGACACGACGCTTTCTAAGTTCGAGTGCATTCGGATTAGAGTCATACGTTAGATGGCTGAGGATGTCGGCAACCATGAGGAAATGCTGATAGGCAAGCTTCTTGTCCTTCGGCACTCCGCCCTTCACTATGATATTCTTGCCATAGTCCGGCGTAGACGCGTAGGCGATGTTTCCAAGGTCGTCAAGATAACTCATACCCGGCATCATGTGAAGTGTCATAGTCTTTGTCAAACCGGTGAGATAAGCCATTCCGACGTTGACACAGTAAGAAATGAAGCCAGATTCAGGACAGATGCTCGGGTCTACGACGAGACCGTTTGTCTTCAAATAACTGCAAATCGCAGTCTTCACCGCTTCTGGGCAAGAGTTGTGAGTAATGCAACCCCAGTGCAAGTAAGCCCAGTTGTTCGAGTTCTTGATTGCACCCCAGAGGAGAAGCTGAACCATCTTGAAATATGCAAGCTGTAGCTGACCCTCGGTAAGCTCAAAATCCTTGTACTTTTCTTCGTACTTTTCGTCATTCTTTAGTTCAGAGAACTTCTTATCGGACACTTCGTACAGCGTATTGAACTGTTCGGCAGTCAGACCGTTAGTAGCGTCGCCAACCGGACGACCTTCCTTATCGATGTCCGGAACCGCAAAAATCATCTTGAGTACAAGCAGTCTTGCAATACCGCCGGTATGGAGATTGATACCGGCACCGATTGCCACGTATCCATCATCGGCTTCGTAGAACTTGTTCGACTTGAACGTTTCCTGGTCATAAAGGAACGTCCAGTCAGGCGGATAAGTTCCCTTCTTGAAGGCATTTGCAAAGCTGATGGGAAGACCGCTGAATCCGATACTGATAGGAGGGATTACGTCAGGGTCAAACGGATTACCGCCTTGGATAGATGCAACCAAGCTAGAGATAGACTTTCTGGACGCTTCTGAAGCACCGCCAGTAAGACCGCCAAGAGCTCCGCCGACGACATCCATTTCGGCAGCCGTCATTGAGCCTCGCTGGTCGAGCTTGTTGATAACAGTTTCGACGCCCGGTGTAAGGACACCGTATTCCTCGTTGCTGAGGAAGTCTTCCATCATTTCAGCGAAAGCGTCGCACAAGTCAGATATTCTGTGCTGATTGTACTCGGGAACACCAGCACGCTGCCAAGCGGTCAAGTTATTCGCCTCGTCCGCAATATCGAAAAAACCGTGCTTGGTCATGATTTCGTAGAACTTGCCGGAAGTGCCTTTAGCCTTTTCGGTAGCCTTTTCGACCATTCCCTTGGTTCCGCCAGAAAAATGTCCGTTAGGAGTACTCATATTTCGCAGTTTATATGATTTGGACGGTTGACACTGAAATTAGCTCAAAAGCACAAAAAGAAACCGCCCCTTGCGGGACGGCTTCTGAGGATGAGACGGAAATTCAATTAAGCATTGCGAAGCTTGTTCACGATTGCGTCAAGTTCGGACTGGAGCTTGTCGCCTTCGCTAGCAACTGATTCAAGAGCGGGCTTGACTTCAGCAGCCTTCGGTGCTTCCTTCTTCACCGGCTGGATGGATTCGAGAATACCGCCGAGCTTCTGGCTCAAGGTCGGAGCCTTCTTGACCGGCTGAATAGACTCGAGAATGTTGCCGAGCTTATTCTTGTATTCGGTTTCCTTCTTAGCAACAGCTTCCATCATAGCCTTTTCATGGGCTGCCTTGGATGCATGGGCGAAGTTGGAAATGATAGATTCAACCTTTGCGGACTTCGTTTCAGTTTCGGTCTTTGCCTTGAAATTCTTGATGATAGACTCAATCTGTGCCTTAGCCTTCTTCTTCTTTTCCTTCTTGTCGTAGGATTCGATCTGAGCACGGACACGTTCAGCCATACGGTTCACACGGAATTCGTTAGCAATGGATTCAACCTTAGCATTAATGTCGGCTTCGGTAGATTCCTGCACGACCGGCTTTTCGGTAGCGTCGCATTCAACAGTCTTCGGAGCGTCAGCCTTCGGATCTGCCGGAGCAGCGTTACCGCATTCTTCCAAATTTTCACCTTCAGTTTCGGTAACTTGGGCTTCACCTTCCGGCTGGGTTTCAGTAGCAGCGGAGTCAGCAGCCGGAGTAAGAGTATCTTCGGTTGACTGTTCAGCCGGAGCGTCAGTACCAGTACCTTCAACGAGGGCGTTAGCCTTCTTAGCAACTGCTTCGAAGTTGAACTCGTCATCGTCGTCGGTAGACTCGATGGATTCACCAGCTTCATCACCGCCTTCGGTACCAGCGTCGTCGCCTTCAGCAGCCGGGGCCGGTGCAGATTTATCATCGCCTTCGCCTTCGCCTTCAGTACCAGCGTCGCCACCTTCATCGCCGAGACCGAGGTCATCGCCTTCAGTGCTTTCATCGCCGAGACCAAGGTCTTCGTCACCGCCGAGGTCATCACCGACGTCCTCGTCAAGACCGTCAAGGCTACCAGCATCAAGGTCATCACCTTCAGCGCCAGCTTCACCGCCTTCGTCGCCAAGACCAAGGTCGTCACCGAGTCCGAGATCGCCTTCCGCGTCAGAATTATTATCCCACAGTTCATCGCCATTGAGGGAGTCGTCGGCGTTCGGTTCTAGAGACGGTTCAGTCGGCTCAACGGTCGGAGCGAGCGGTTCCATAGCCGGAGCGGATGCGTCGAGTGCGGTCGGGTCTTCAGCCTGATGTGCTTCGCGTTCAGCTTCCGGTTCGATATCTTCGGCAACCGTACCGTTCGGAAGGGCTTCAGAAACGTTCTGGGACTGCTGGGCAGCACGAGCCTTCTGGATGGTCTGGTTGATGAAGCTCGGCATGTCGCCCTTGATAAGGTCGCCACCGCTTGCCCACTGGGCGCACTGGACGGCTGCACACACGTCGTCAAAGTCTTCGGTCGTGATACCGCTACCGCCACGCTTCTCAGCAATTGCGGCAAACTTGTCAATCACGAACTTCTGAGTCTGGTTGTCCTGAAGGTCGTCGCCGAGGTCACCAAACTGTTCGGACGATTCGCCGTAGTTGGGATCCGTAGACGGATTGACCGTCATGAGGTCATCGAACGACTTCGGTTCGTAATCTTCTTCAGGAGGCAGACCAAGATCCAACTGGCTACCAAACGACTCCAGCTGAGCCTTCGCATCATCGATTGCGAAGATGCTCTTCACTGCTTTCTTGTTAAGTTCTGCTTGTGTCATAGTAACAGTTTCCTTTTTTGTAGCCAAATTGGCTCATTTTCGAATAGTTTATTATGTGGCACCGATTTCTAATTTTCGTCGTACGCGATAGCGATATCCGGAACACAGTAGCCCGGACTTGTATTACCGCTGACTTCCAGCTGTAGATACACGTAATCGGTCTCGCCAGCTTGAAGCGGATTGTAAATACCGCCATCAACACGACAAAGATTGTACTGACCACACATGAAAAGTTGCTGGTTGAATACGAAACTTCCCATTCCCGGTCTGGAGACGCACTGGTAAGCATTGATACACTTACCGCTCTTCAGGACGCGTTCCGGGTCTACCTCGACCACTTCGTTGTTTGTACCGCCCTCGAATACATAGACACCGTCGACAATCACGTCGTTGATGTAGTTGGCAATAGGGGAATGCGGATTTCCAATGAAACGGAACGGGAACTGACCGCCGGAATGGTTGACGAAACGATAGACCTTGTTCAAGTCAAGCGTAATCATCGGACGGCGAACACCGCCTACGATGAAGCTGAACTGACCCATGTCGTCGCACTCGGCATTGACCTCATACACTTCCATCGGCTTGCCGTGGTAACGGTCTTCCGGGTCATAATAGGGACGTTCATTTTCCGGCACATTTTCGTAATGATAGTCGCCGTTGTTGTCGACGGTCGTAGTAAACCATCCGTCGTTCGGGACATAGAGGTCGTGCAACGGAGTTCCCGGACGGACAAATGTCGGAACGAAACTCTGTTCCTTAGTATTGAGAAGCTTTGCCGGAACAATGATGTGTCCAGTATTGAAGTTCGGATTATACATCGTTGCCGGAATCTTGTAGACAAGTCCATACTTACCCTCTGCTTCCATCAAATTAAATGGAGCACCAGTAATCTCATCATGACCATACACAAGCAAGCTAAGCTTGTTACCCTCGACACGAATGTACTTAGAAGGAATCGTGACTGACGGGTCAAACTTGCCATCTTTATATGGAACAAACTGAATCATCTCTTCAGTTGGATTTGTCGTATTGTTCACGAACTCGATAGTAATCGGCTTGTTTCCAGATTCTTGATAAATACGTTCCGGGTCAGTATAGGACGGAATCGGAATGAGAGGCTGGCGGTCACCGTTGAGATAGATGACGTTGCCGTAACCGCAGTCCTTGTACTCGACGATGTACTTCTTCTGAGAGAGGCGATGGTCAGGGTACTGACCATAAAGTCCGGCGACAGTCAAGTAGAACGGATGTTCCTTGCTGTAGTTCCAGATGTCGTTCACGGCGATGCCGGACTTCTGGTTGGTCGGACGGCTATATGAAACAGAGTTACCGATGTACAGCCTTGCAGCAAGAGGATCAGTAGGGCGTTCGCCAATGGGATAAATACGGATATTGCTGAGCTGTACATCGGGAGGATTAGTCAAATGCAACTTGAACACGCTTTCCATAGAATAGGCGTAGCAGTTCGGGTCGTCAGGTCTGTAGATGCAGTAAAGGGCGGCTTCACTGGCGTCGTCCGCCGGAACCGTCATTCCAGTACCTTGAAGCTGTTCGGAGCTGTAAACGGAAGGTACGCAAGTATCTACGCGCTTGATGCCGATGGTGGACACCGGAGTACCGAAGTCACCATCCTTGCCAGTATATTTCTTGATAATAACGCCAGCTGACATAAAACCTACGACAATCTTTTACCGCAGTTTATATGTTTATGTTCCTTAACGGCTCAGCAAGTCGTTCGCCGAGGTCATCTTGCCCTTAGTAATCAGCTTGTACATCTGTTCCGTGGTCAAAGCGTTGGCTCTCGCGGTTACCTGGACGTGTTCCTTGGTCAGCGACGCCTTTCGAATACCGGCAAGCTCGGCGTTGGACACGACCTTTTCGTAGATGGACTCGGAACCGTCCTCCTCGTTCGCACCAGCACCGAGAACCGTACCGTCTGGAGAAATCGGAGCGTTGTCGTTGATGTCCTTCTGCTGGAAAATCGTCTTGAGCTTTTCAAACTCTATCAAGTCCTGACCGGCAATCAAGCCAAACTCGTTTTCGAGCATTCCTTCCATTTCAGCGTTCGGACTATCCTTGAAATGGTCATACATCAAGTTTCCTGAGAAATTCTCGAACATGTCACGAATCTTGTCAAACTCGGCCTTAATCTGGGCAGCCATAAGAGAATGAACCATCAATGCGTCACCACGGACAACTTGTCCGTTCTCGAAGCCCTCCATAAAGCTTCCCTCGCTTACGGTCTCAATCTTGTAACCCATCTTCTCGAGTTCTTCCTCGGTACGGAATACCCCATTTACCCACATTCCACGCTTCATGTTCTTGACACCGGCTTGCTTCTCGCCAAAGAAGTCTTCCTTAGTGTTCGGATTGTAGTCCGGAACAAGGTCAGTAGTCTTGATATGGATTCGACCGTCCTTGACGGAAATCCATGCACCGCCGTCACCTACAGACTCGATGTAAATCTTGGCGTCGTCATAAAGCGACCCAAGGAATTCTTGAACCATAGCGACATAGTTCTCGGAGAACTTCGTGTCTACCGTGTTGCGGTACTTCTCGACGTAGTCACCAGCGACCAACGCCTTTGCCGCAGAAAGGCTTCCAATCATTCCGTAGTACATGATGAGCTGCTTGAACGACGTCTCGTTCAACGCCTTCCAGTCGTTCATACTGGCTCCGCCAGCCAGACCGGTTCCGTTTGCGCCTTGCTTCGCTTGAACCAAGTTGACGAATTCGAGAACATTTCTGAGAACAAGGTCATGCGGAACCTTGTAGTTACGGATTTTTGCCGGGCTTACGTAATGATGCCCATTGACAATCAATGCGTCTTGGTACGTACTGCTCTTGCGTAGGACATACGGTATCTTGTCTTTCGGAACCGTATTGTAAACGTAACCGCTTGCGTCGACGTCGATAAATCCTAGCGATGCCACCGGGTCTTCCTGGTTAAGCAGAGCGTCACGGAACTTCGGGGCGTCCTTATGATTGATGCCTATCGGCAAGAACTCCCATACAAAATTGTTCGCACCCATCTTGAGGCGACCACACCAGACAACGTTCAACGGCTTTCCGAAAGCACCGTTAAGGCAAGCCGTCGTAAATCCCTCGGCAATGTCGATGAGCTTCTTCATGTCGTCACTGCCGTCCTGTATAGGCAAGCCGGTCACCGCATCCTTAACCAAGATCTTGACAGCAAGACCATAGTTGTGCCAAGACAAGAACGTGCTTTCGGCACTGCCAGAACACATCAAGTCTTGGTCGTCCATAGAACGCATAGTCTCGACAATTTCAACCTGGCGAGCTCCGTAGGCATTTCTCAAGATACCGACAAGGATAGACGCCGCATCATAGATGCCCAGCTGAGCCCTCAAGTCACCAATTCTCTTGGAACTCGGCTTGAAGATACGCCAACCGTCAATCTTGTCATCTGACGGCGGAACCTCACGAGAAATGCTGGAATCCTTGCTCTGGTCAAATGCACCGAAGCTTTCAAACGCCCAGCGACGGATTTCACTGTCGTACGGCAAGTACGGCATCTTGTACTCGACTCGAACCGGAGTACGTTCGTCGGACTTGTTAGTCGGGTCTAGCGGAAGATATACGCCATAAACCCAGACTGTTCCGGACTGTACATCGTCGGCAACAATCTTGAACTTGCGAGATGACTTGTCGACTTCAACACTAATCTCGACACCATCGGCGTCGTTAAGCTGGAAATCAGCCGTGTTAAATTTCGTAATTGTCTTGACTTGAAGCTGTCCGGTCTCGGAGCCTTCCAAGTCAGTGTCGAATATCAACTCCTTATTCGAAATACGGGCGGACTTTCCAATTGCGTAGAACTGTCTCGGCTCATTTGAGTTCTGCGGATATGCCTCGTAAACGTCATTGTCTACAAAAGCGACCTCGACCCAACGGACACCGATAGAACGCTTCACCATCTTGTGTCTGGTTCTGAAGAACCGTCTGTACTTCACACGCACTTTCTTGTACATAGCTACCGGAACCATGAAACGAGCCGGCATGTAGAGATACGGACACACAATTTTGCTGCGGTCGCCGACATATGAACGGTTCGTGAATACCGATTCTCCGGTATATGTCTGATACCAGCGAATCTTGTTGATTGTTGTCATCAAGTCGGCATAGTTTTCCTTGGCATCACCAAGATTAATCTTCTGGATAAGGAGATATGCAACGCCCAAGTATATTCCTTGCACACTCAGAATGGTATCGATTTCGTCGATTGCATCCTTCATCACATCGGTAGCGAAACTGATGCACCCATCAATATCGCCATTAGGAATGTCGCCGACATTGTCGTACGTTTCATAAGACGGTTCGAAATCATAAAGCTCTATGACTTTGCTTTCGGTAGAAGCATTATCCCATGCAGCTACCGGTATAACTTTGTCATCCTCAATTTTTCCGCCGGCGGCGGTCGGGTCTACATAATTCGTGTCACGGTCAACATCGGTTTGCGTAATGACATACAAGAAACGTTCATACTGGTCAATAAAATGACGGGCAGTCCATTCATACTTACTGCAACTATACACATTCCACGCATTTCCCATCTCCGCTACCCATGTGGTCGCATTAGGAAGTGCAGTATCACCCCATAAAGCATTACTAGAAGAAGGAACAGTGCAAGTTCGGACAACGGCGTCGCCGTTTGGCGAAATAGCCGTAATATCTACAAAAAAGTCTTCGACGTTACTTTCATTTACACCGTACCACCATTTCGAATAACCTTGCTGTCCTTCGGAAAGGCCGTACTTCTGGTTAATCATCGTGGTGAAAGCTTCGCATAGCTGTTGCTTTATGGAACGCCATGTCATGCTAGTCGAACAGACAATCCAGTCACGATATTGATTATATAGCCCACGAGTACTCGTATTGTAATAATACAAATACGGAGTTTCGCCAAGATAACCTTCATCCGACATCGGTCTGTATGAATTTACCGGTAAGATTGAATTGATATTAATAGTTCGATCGCTTTCGTTATATGGATAAGCGAAACGAACCTTACCAGACGTATTAGAAATCGCACGGAAATATTCCTTTTTATTGCCATCTAAATACGACCGCTTAATATAACTAATCTTATTATTGTCCAGCATCCGCTTCATCACGTTGTAGCAAGACGCGATGTCAACAAAATAAGACATCTTCGTTTCAGCAGTAGCTTCCTTGTGCAAGCGAGTAACTTCATTGCTGAGCTTACGTTTCAGCGAGCCAGACATGAAGCGGCGAACCCCACGAATCGACATGATACTGCGATACGTTTCGAAATACTTGTCGTTGAACTCGTCGGCAAGGTCTTCAGCCGGATAGTAGAACTTCTTGAACGCATCGGACACGTTTGGAATGACGGCGGTCGTTTTCGCAATGGTATTGGACGTACCGTCTTCGCTGGCAACGACTTCATTGCCACTAAGGTCGGGAAGCGGATTATTGTCGCCCTTAGCCTTGCAGTCAGCAACAAACTTCGTCATGCTGTCATAATAGCCGTTCTTGTCTACCCACTTGGTACGACCGGTCATCTGTGTACGAGTCCAGTCGCCAGCGTCCTTCACGGTGCCATCATCTTTATAAGTCGGCTCAGCAAGAGTGTCGTCATAGTAAGTGACCTTGAGACCCATGTTGTTCGGCTCAAGAATCTTTCCCATCTCGGCTATACGCTTTCTGAAAGCGTCATAACCCATGACACAGTTTCGGTTGTTCTTAGAAGTCTTGTCATACCACTTCCAGCCAAGATAGCGAGAACCATAAAAACCAAGACCGCCAAGTGCACGGTTCACGGTGACCCAGTTGAAATTCAAGTCCCACGGATTCTGATTCGTGTTGGTGAAATTGGTATCTGCCGGATTCATGTAAAGGCATCCAGCGGTCTGTACTCGTTCAGCCACAGAAACATTGGACACATTCTGCAAGCGGACACGCGGTACATACTCGAACGTAACGAAGGTTACCTGATACCGTTCATTACCAACAACCCAAAAGATTCTGGTCGGCGTCGATGCCGTCTTCTTTTCGTTCGGGTCTTCCTTATAAGCGACGTTACCAGTTACAAGCGTAGACGACGTAAACAAAGCACGTGTTTCCGGAATCTGCGCCAAATTTGCCCCAGCAAGGACATCAATAGGGCAGCACTCAGTGATAGTAACTTCGTGTCCACTGACACCATCGGCATCGGTATACTCGACAATGATCCGGTCGTTGGTTCCAATGAACGTGCTGCCGTTCACCGATATGCGAGCAACCTTGTACATGACGTTATTGGTCACGTACTCGTTCATGCCCACGTTATCGGCGGAACCGTCGTCGTTACCGGCTTCGGAGCTGGCTGTGCTCTTGAGTTCGATTCCGCTCAAATCGAGCTGTATCTCGGTCTTGACCGATTTTTCGGTATAGAACTTTTCGAAATCAAACAAGCCAGCCATTGCGACACCATTTTTAACTATTTCGCAGTTTATCAGTTCACTTTCTGGTGCATAGGCAAAATATCCCCAAGTCTGGAGTAAACGCCGTTGTAAGTCACCTCAAGATGGTAGTCGAACTGATCAGCGACAACCTTGCCACGGTGGGTGATAATCATGGCACAACCGATATCCTCCATCAACAGCTTCGCAATTTCGAGCATTTCCCTCATGGCGTTGTCGTCAGTGGAAATGTCAAGAACCTCGTCAAGCGAGAGGAAGTTCAC
>Ga0326512_10002102_pt1 | contig 14802 bp, 14 predicted proteins | sample 1_2617_0518_D_FD_203652 | JGI IMG/M metagenome (GOLD analysis project Ga0326512, IMG submission 203652) | Bovine rumen microbial communities from UC Davis, California, United States - 1_2617_0518 | ecosystem: Host-associated > Mammals > Digestive system > Stomach > Rumen | place: USA... | reverse complement strand
ATATTTTATAATTAAGGAGAGATATTATGCCAGAGACAAATGAACAAAATACTAACTCTGCCTTAGAAGAAAGACTCTCAACTTTTAAAAAAATTAATTCAAGTATGATAGCAGTAAATGATACAGCCTATGATACATATGGTTTTGGTTCTCGACGCTATAGACGAATAGAGAAGGATAGAGAGCGCATTTTAGAAGTTATTAACGAAGGGCACATTGGCTCTATGCGCGAGTTGTCAAGAAGATTTTTTGATACTAACTCATTTTATCGCCGTATTTTAACCCATTATGCTACTATTCTTCAATATTCTGGCTTATTAATTCCAAAATATACTAACAATAAAAAAGGTAAGATGAAGAGAAGTGCTGAAAAGGCATATATTGCTGCGACCAGATATTGTGATAATAGTAATTTCAGAAATTTATTTACTAACTGCACTTTAAAGGCACTTATAGATGGAGCCTATTATGGGTTCATTTTACCTAATGTTAAAGATAGAATAGTAGTGATGGATTTACCGGCGGAATATTGTAGAAGTAGATTTAAAGACGCTTTAGGGAATGAGATTTTAGAGTTCAATATAAATTATTTTGATACGATTGTATTAGAAGAAGATAGAAATAGTGCTTTAAAGAATTTTCCTCCAGAGATTGCGCGTGCGTATAAGAGAAAGCATAAGGGTGACGTAGTTGCTCAATGGCAAACTTTTCCTACTGGAGTTGGCTTTTGCTTTACCTTATTTAACGGCTATCCACCTTTCGTCGATATAATTCCAGCTATTATAGATTATGACGATAGTGTTGAAACAGAAAAAGAGAGAGACGAAGAAGAAATTAAGAAAATTCTTGTTCAAAAAATTCCACATAACTCACAAAATGACTTCTTATTGGAACCTGATGAAGTAGATTTACTTCACGAGGGTGCAGTAGGAATGATGAAGCATAATAAAAACGTGAGTGTATTGACTACTTATGCTGATGTAGATGCGATTGTTTCTAAAACTGCAAAAGATAATAGTGATGCTACACTTAGCGCGATGTTGATGAATATCTATTCTAAGAGTGGAACAAGTGAACAATTATTTGCTTCTAACAGCAATTTAGCTATCAAATATAGCCTATTAAATGATACGGCTTACATGATGGTATTAGCAGATAAGTATAGTAATGCTATTAGTAGCATTTTAAATATTAAATTTAGTAATAATCATATTACTTTTAAATATCAGTTTTTACCAATTACAGCTTATAATAGTGATGAATATGTAGATACTGCCTTAAAATTAGGTACAAGTGGATACAGTTTTATAATGCCGGCGTTAGCGATGGGATTATCACAATCTGATTTAGTTGATATTAAATCACTAGAAACAGAAGTATTAGGACTTGATGAATTATTAGTTCCTTTAGCAAGTTCTTACACCCAGTCTGAAAAAGAAGGCGCGGGCGCTCCACAAAAGAAAGCAGAGGATAAGGCTGATAAAACTATTGCTAATGAGAAATCATTAGACAAACAAGGAGGGAATTAACCAATGGACAATTATTTGAAATTTCCAGTAACAGTTTATTCCCAATTACAAACTGTTAGTCCTACTATATCCTTGGCGCGCTGTCGCATTTTTTATAAGGGACGTAACCGTAATGGTTCTTTCATTACGGATGAGTTTGCAGAAAAATTAGTTGCTAGTCTTCCTTATACTCCAGTTAAGGGAATTTATGAGGTAGATGATTATACTGACCACGGTAAAAAAAGAAGTGATGGACGCATTTATGGTGTGGTACCAGAAACCAATAATTTTGCGTGGGAAGAACACACGGATGAAGATGGAGTAACTCGTACATACGCTTGTACTGATGTTTTCCTTTATACTGCCTTATATAAAGAAGCTAGTGAAATTTTAGGCAAGCCTCAATCAATGGAAATTTATGAAAAATCAATAAAAGGACAATGGGAAATTAAAGATGGACAGAGAGTATATGTTTTTACTGATGGACATTTTCTAGGTTTACAGGCGCTAGGTGATGAAACTGAACCTTGCTTTGAAGGTGCGGCATTTTTCTCACTTTATAGTAATTTAGTTAAGGCTGTGCAGACTTTGGAAAAATCTCTTAATTTCTCAGCTAAAAAGGAGGAACAAAAAGATATGCCAGATTTTAAATTTAAGTTATCTGATGATGAAAAAGAATCAGCCATTTGGAGCTTACTTAACCCTAACTTTACAGAAGAGGGTAATTGGACTTTAAATGAAATGGTTTGCGCGGTTTATGATGAATATGCTATCTGCCGCAACACATCTGATGGTAAATATTCTAGAGCTTATTATACAAAAGATGACTCAACAGATAGTTTGACTATTGACAAGACAGAGCCTTGCTTCATTGTTGATGTAAACGAAGAAGAAAAGGCGGCTCTTGATACTCTTCATGCTTTAAAGGGAACTTATGCAGAGGCGGCTCAAGAATACACTATTATGGTTGACGCTAAGCAGACAGCCGAGACTAAACTACAAGAAGTTAAAGATGCTTATGAATTAGAGAAAAAAGATTTAAATGAAAAAATTTCTGATTTTGAAATCAAAGTTTCAGAGCTTACTGATACAAACGCTACTTTAACAACAGAGAAAGAAAATTTCACTACTCAAATTGCTCAACTTACAGCGGAAAATAAAACTTTAAGTGAGTACAAAGAAGAGAGTGAGAAAGCACAAAAAGAAAGTATTATTTCTCGATATTCAAAAGTATTGAGCAAAGACATTATTAAAGATTATACAGATAAAATGAGTGATTACACCGTAAAAGACTTGGAGAAAGAATTAGCTTTTACTTTAGTTCAAAATAACGAGTCTATTTTTACTGGTAAAGAAACGGAAGTAAAAATTCCTACCGGTGGCGGCACTCCTAGTTCTTTAGAAGCTGTTTTATCTCAATATAAGAAACATTAATGGAGGAAAGAAAACATGGCTATTAAAAGATATACTATTGACGGCTACGGTCAAGTAGAACTCAATAACGTAGCTTTCCGTAGAGATGGTCGTATTGAAGCGCAATGTAAGTTAGACGCTACTGATTTTGCTACAATTCCCGCAGAAAATGGAATGATTCTTGCAGTAGATAAGGCTAACGGTAAAATTACACTTCCAAAACAGACATCTAAACTTTTTGCTCTTAATTATACAACAGAGCATATTTATGACGAAAGAACACCCGGCTTGAAGAATTTCTCTTCTGTAATCACATCGTTTTTACCACGTATGGGTTATTTAGCTGCTGGTGACCTTTTCACAACTAACACAATTTGTTATGATACTACTGAATTTGCTACAGAAGAGGCAGTTGACACAGCTCTTGGCGCTTTGAAAACTACTCCCGTATATGGTGGTGTAGATGCTTCTGGTGCAATTAAATTAACAAAGACTGCTCCACAAACTGGTCCAGTTCTTCAGGTAGTTAAAAACTATACAATGCCCGACGGTCAGTTCGGTGTAAAATTACAAGTAATTAGTGCGTAAGGGAGGATTTAAATATGGATATGTCAATTTTAAGAGAGTTAGCCCTTCACGCTATTAAGGGTACAGCTCCTGCTAATTACGCCGTAGAAGACGTTGACGCGGCTTTCTCTGGCGAATTATCTAAATATTGTGGTTCTGTTAACCAATTTTTAAAGAACCAGTATGATATTTTTGAAATTTTAGTTGAAGCAGTTGATACTATTGTTCCTAACAATGTTATTAGAACTCTTCAAATCTTTGCTGAATTTAAGCAAGTTAAACAAGGTCAGAAGGCTATCTTCAAGAAGACTGTTGGTAAGAACAGAGCAAGAAAGTTCTTAACTCAAGTTGGTCTTTCTGGTGTATACGAGACATTCCGTCTTGATAAGACGACCTATGAAGTTGCTGCTATGGCTATCGGTGGTGCTGCTACTATTGACTTCGAGCGTTTGCTTGATGGTGCAGAAGTGCTTGCCGAAGTAATGGAAATTATTACTGAAGGTATGACTGACGCTGTATTTGGTGAAATCCAAAAGGCTTTAAAGGCTTGCTTGACTGCTACTGGTCGTCCTGCCGCTAATACAGTAATTGATAATAAGTTTGATGGTAATAAGATGTTTAAACTCTGCTCAGTCGTTAAGGCTTATGGTGGCGGCAACTGCGTAATTTTTGCTCCTCCTGAGTTTGTGGCTGAAATGGGTGCTGACGCTATCGTTCCAGTAGGTGCTAATTATCCTGGTATTTACCATCCAGATGATATTGATGCAATTCATAAAACTGGTTACATCAATTTGTTTAGAGGTACTCCAATCGTTCAGATTCCTCAATCTTTTACTGATGAATCAAATACTACTACTTGGATTGACCCTCAGCTAGCTTACATTCTTCCAGCTGGTAGAACTAAGGTAGTTAAATGCGTATTTGAAGGCGACACACAGATGCACAGTTTCGTTAATAGAGATAACTCTATTGAAGTAGACGCTTATAAAAAGTTTGGTGTGGCTATTGAATCTCAACATAACTGGGGCATTTATCAGAATACTGGTATTACACAGACTCTTGATTCCCCCTATGGTGTATAATAGAGAATAGATAAATAAATAGGGGAGGGAGTTACTCCCTTCCCTAAAATATATTTAGAGTAAAAGGAGAGTTCGTATGAGTATGAATGAAAAAAAAGTAACTGTAAAGAGTATGACTAATGCTCAAATTGGCATTAATTATCAGCCACTTAATCTAAGAAGAGAGTGGAGAAAAAAAGGCTCAAAAGTTGTAATTAAAATGAGCGATTTAGAAGAAGCAATTTTCGCTGACCCTGGTATTGAATATATGTTTTCTAATGGACTTTTGTATATTGATGATATGGAAGTTAAGAAGGAATTAGGTTTGGAGCCTTACGACGCCGAAGAGCCAGAAAATATTATTATTCTTACAGATAAAGAAAAAGCAGAAGTTCTTGCTTCTCCAGCTAAATTAACCGAGGCTTTAGAAAAAATTCCTAGAGAACAAAAAACAGAGTTAGCAGAGTACGCTATTGAGAAAGAAATTGTAAGTGTACCGATTAATGAAATTTTTAAAGATGTACTTGGAATTGATGTTATTAATGCTATTAGATTAAGAAGAATGGCAAAGGAGCCAGAATCTGAAGAAACTAAGAGAAATACAAAGGAGTGATTTTAATGACCTCTTTTGATGATATATATGATGCTTTTCTCGGCAAAATGACCGAGGATGAGTGGGAAGCTTGGACAGAAGAAGAAATGGCGGTAGATTTTCGTAACCTACTGGAAGCCGCTATTCCTTGGTTTAAGTTTCCAAGGGTTAGTTTAGAAAGAACTGACGAAGGTTTTGTAGAGGATTTGAAGAATGAAGAAATCCAAATTTTAGCGTCTTTTATGAAATGTGAGTGGTTAAATAGAACTATTTTAAGTTGGGAAAATATCAAACCATTATATGATGAAAGAGATTTTTCACCAGCAAAACTTTTGAATGAGTTTCGAGAACTTTTAGTTAAGGAAGAAACAAAAGCTCGTAAGTTAGAAAGTTTATATTATCGTTCAATTAATGGAAAACCTTATCGTTATGATAAATGGGCGGAACAGAAATGAATGATATAAAAGAAGGTTATAGTAATAAATTAAAAGGTAAACTTTTTGGCTTATTATGTGAGCGGGAAAAAGACGGACAGTGGGAACGCTTTTTAGATTCTATTATATTAGAATTATCTGGATATCCAGAGAGTTCCCGCACTATTAATTATTATACTTTATATTATAAGATTAGTAGTCTACGTTATTTGCGCTTTGCACATTTTCGTGCAACAATTTTTGATTGTATGAATTTAATTCCAGAGGTTGTAGATGAAGTATTATGATACTTATATGAAAAGATTAAACCGTTTTGGGGATAACCACTGGGGTAGAGTACAAGGGGAAAGAGAGAAGAACTTTTCTCTATATTTGAAGCGCACCGTATATAGGGTTTCTTTTCCTTACAACGATGAAATTCGTGTTGGTAGTTTAGAGCCATATCGTCAAACAGACACTAAAATTTTACAATACCTATTAACTCCAATAGGAGAAGAACTTCCAGTAGGAACGGTTTTATTAGTTACAAATATGAAAGAAGAACAAAGTCGTTGGCTTGTTTATTATAAAGAAGAAATAATGGCTACTGGTTATAATCGTTATATAATGATTAAAATGACTAACCAGATTACTTGGACAGACCAAGAGGGCAACCAAAACGAAGTTTGGGCATATTTTTATGGACAAGAAGATAATATGTTAAAAGATGAAATCAAATCACGAAGCCGTTCAAATATTCTTTATAATGAAAATTTAAAATTAAGTTTCTTTATTTGTCCACTAAATAATAAAATTAAAAAGGAAGATTATTTTGAAATTCCTATCGTTGATATGAATGGTGTTATGACGACAGAAGCCTATCGAGTAACTGGTTTTGATAAAATTTCAACTCCAGGAGTAGAATACGTCTCTGTTGACCCAGTATATTTATATGATTTAACACCACCGCCGCAACCACAGCCTGAGGAAGATTTAACAGATTATGAATGGTTGAAGATGGGAGGTAATAGCGAATGAGTGTGAGAAATAGTAGTGAGCTTGGAGAGAATTTAATTTTAATTATGAAGCGGCTTATGGCTAATCAAAACCTACTAAAACTTTTGTACTATTCTGATAAAGACCCGCTCTCTCACGAGGATTTATCAGAAGAAGTGATTAAAGAAGAAATTTTTGAAAAATTAATACGAGTAACCCCGAAGCTACCGCCGCAAGGAGATGCAAAATCTCGAATTGGACTACGATTAGTAAAAGGTATTTCTAATGAAGAAAACGGTGAGTTTCGAGAAGTATATTTTAGTATAGAAATTTTTGTGCCAATGACTCAATGGATAATTAAAAATACTAATCTTCGTCCTTTTGCAATAATGGGCGAATTAGAAAAAAGTTTAAAGGGTAAAAGGGTTAATGGATTAGGCACTATTCAGGGAGAAGGCTTTAAGGTAGGTTTTTTCTCTGATGAAATGACTTGTTATCAGGTAGATTTTTTAATTACGACCTATGACTAATACTAATACTAAGGCTTTTTTAGGATACCCGATTTCCTTTAGTAATGTTTGTACTATTTATCCACCAACTGTTGAGAAATCTTTAATGACACAAAATTATTCATATATACAAAAACTTTTTACATTATCGCAAGAAGAAATTGAGGATATGTATACTGAGCATGAACAAAAGACTGGTGAAAGTCTGGGCACCCCACCAACTCCATTTCAATATCTTCTAACTCAGGCATATACAAATCCCCAAAATTATGATATTATAAAAACTGGCTTTAATCTTTTTTGCCAAGTAGATATTACGATTCTTTTTGATAGAAAAGAGATTTGGTTATGTGATTTTGAAAAAGAACTTGCTAATAATAAAACAATAGAAGAATTAATGACTATTCCTAAAATTACAGAAGAAAACTATTTTGACTTTCAGAATAAAATTAGAGAAAGTCTTGGTGTTAAACCAATAGAAAATTATAAATTAATTACTAATGAGCGAATCCGTCAAATGAAAGCTAAAGAGCGTTATAGAGATAGGGTTAAAGAAAAACGTCAAAAAGGTATTTCTTTAGAAACAACATTAGTAACAATTTGCTGTATGGGAATAGGTATAACTCCACTTAATATTGGAAAACTTAGCTGCGCCGCTCTTTCTTCTTTGATGAAAACTTATCAAGATAAAGAGAAATATGGTATTGATATTGATATGCTTTTGGCTGGAGCTGATTCCAAAAAAATACATCCAAAATATTGGATTAGTAACGAATAAAATGAAATAAAGGAGGGCTTTTAATGGCTAATATTCTTGATAGATATGGTATTAAGGAAGTTGCTGATGTTACCTTTTACGCTATTGGCAGTGATGGTAGACCAACTGTCCCTGTACTATATTTGGACACTTTAAAAGTATCAACTATTGAACAAACTGCCGAAAGCGCTGATGCCACTGGTGGTAAGGGTAATGCTCCTCTTATTACTTGGGACTATGGTAAGGAGATTAATGTAACTCTTGAAGATGCCTTATTCTCTGCTAAATCAATGGCTATTATGTTCGGTAATGGTAAAGTTAAGGGTGTTAAGAAAACTGGTACTGATGATACTGCGGCTTATATTATGAGAACAGAAATCTTTACTCCTACTAAGGCTGTAACTGGTATTTATACTACTGCTGATGGTACCACTACTTTAAATACAGCTGGTCTTACTGCCGCTGGTTGGAATAAGTATGCAGAAGGTACTAATGGTAAGAATTACTTAAAGCAAAATCCAAAGTTCTATACAGATGGTGGTACTGCTGTTACTACTAATTTAGAAAAGGGTGCTACATACTTCTGTACTTATGACCTTATCATTAAGGGCACGGAGAACACTTATGATGCTCAAGTAATTGAAATTTCAGCTAATTCTTTCCCAGGTACTTACTATGTAATTGGTGAGACATATGCTCGTTCAGAAACAACTGGCGAAGATGAATTCTTCCAGTTCATTATTCCTAAAGCTAAGGTAACTTCTGAAAACACAATTACTCTTGAAGCTGACGGCGACCCATCAGTATTTAATCTTAATCTAAAGGTGTTACGTCCTAGAGATGGTAAGATGATGAAGCTAGTTAAATATGACTTGACTGAATCTACTGTTAATGAGGCAGACACGGTATCTTTGTGGCATAACCACTATTTAAGTGAAAACGATACTGATATTGCTAATGTAGCAGCTGGCTAAGAATTGATAATACTGGGTAGCTAGTCACTAGCTACCCTTTATTTTATAGGAGGATTTATGGAATTAGATAATAGTTTAATGGGCGCAAAAGAATTGTACGAAGTTGCGCTAAAAGCTACTTCTCCTATAGAGATAAACGGAAAGTTTATTGAGAAAGGAGAAACCGTTGCTTTATTTGATAAGATTTTACTTGCTAATTTTAATGAAGTGAAAAAGATTGTGGAAGCGACTGGTGGATATGGTAATCGTTCTAGGGTTATTTGGGAGAATGTAAAGGAATTGGATTTATCTTTTTCACAAGGGGTATTTTCAAAAATTCAACTGGCACTTTTAGATAATGCTAGAATTGTAACAGCATCTGGAGTTTCAATTGGCGTACCTAAAAGAGAAAAGATAGAATCTGATGAATCTGGCGTTTTGACTTTTACTTTTAAACCTATGACAGACAGACCTATGTTTATTTATGATGATATGGGATTAAAAGTTAAAAAAGGAGAACTAGTCGAGAATAGATATATTCCTGACGATAAGAAACCGTATACTTACTATATGGTAGATTATTACTATGAGTATAGTAATGGCGGCACCGCTATTAATTTTGGTCAACCATTAACTAATAGATATTTTAGACTAGAGGGAAAGACTCGCTTAAAAGACGACAAAACGGGAAAAGACGTAACAGCGTTAATTGAAATTCCAAAATTAAAATTAATGTCTAATCTGTCAATTTCGTTGGGCAAAAAAGCCATTCCAGTGGTGCCCCGCTTTAAAGCTGTCGGTTATCCAATAGGTAGTAAAGGTCAAGAATTTACAATGCAAATGACTATACTAAATGATGATATAGATAGCGATATACAGTAATCGACATTAATTTTAATGTCGATTTTTTATTTATAGGAGGGAAAAGAAGATGGCAAATAAAATTCGGTTTGACGTAGAAGCCAATATTGCTCCCGTTAAACAAGCCGCCAATGAAATAGGTGAAGTTTTTAATAAGATAAGTTTGCCAGCAAATTTACAAAAATCATTCAATAGTACCTTTCAAAAATTAAGCCAAGAAATTCGTAATTTTGAGGTACAGGCTGAACGCGGTTTTGAAAGTCTAGCGGACTCTAAGAAAGCACAAAATAGTTTAGATAAAATTTTAACTTATTTTTCTGATTTAAAATTACAAGCTAGAGAACTTTCAACCGTTGATTTAGAAAAATTTTTCCCGAAAGAAACTGTTGAGAGATTAAAGAAATTTAACAATTTATTAAAGCAAACTAATACTTTACAAAATAAAGATAATAGTAAAGCCGTTGAAGCGCAGACAAAAGAATACGAAAAAGCTACAAAGAAAGTTAAAGAATTAGAAGATAAACTAAAAGCCGCGGAAAATGCTAAGAAAAAATTTGGAGAAATGAAAAAAACGGCGGCGAAAGAATATGAAGTCTTAACTGGAAAAATTAATGAAGCTAGAGAAGCACAAGAGGATTTAATTAAAAAAGGAAAAAGTGTGGGGGATGCACGTAACGTCGTCCAATCTAGTAAGCCATATAAACAATTAGGCGATGAAATTAAAAAATTACAATCAGAGCAAACTACTCTAACTAATACCCAACAAAGTGCTAGTAAATCAATAGATAAACAGAGTGAAAGTGTAATTAATTTAAAAGAACAATTAAGAATAGCTAGAGCTAGTGCCGATGAGGAAGCGCAGGCTCTTGAGAAAGAAAAAATTGCTGCTGGCGCAACTGCGGCGGATATACAAAAGTTAAGAAATGAAATTGCACAATTAACTAATACTAAGGTAGATACTCTTCCTCAAACTTTGGTAGAGTTAAAAGCCCACTTAAACGATTTAATTGCTAAAGAGGGCGATACTTCTCAATTTGCTAATATAATTGGACAAATCAACCAAAAGCTAGAGCAAGGTACACAGCAGGGACAACAATTTAACCAAGTCTTTAATGAAACTGTGCGTGGTCCAGTACAAAATATGGTCGCTATGAATAGCGAGATGGACCAGCTAAAAAATAGATTTCAATACTTTTTTAGTGCCGTTAATGGTATTCAGTTATTTAAAAGAGCAATTCGTGATGCTTTTGATAGCGTAAAAGAACTTGATGCCGCTATGACAGAAATGGCGGTTGTTACTGATTATACGATTGGAGATATTTGGAAACAGATAGACCAATATACAAGTGAAGCCAACAAATTAGGTGCAACCACAACTGATGTTATTAAGTCAATGGTGCTTTACACTCAACAAGGTCTTGATATGGCACAAGCTACCCAGTTAAGCACTGAGACAATGAAGATGGCTCGCATTGCTGGACTTGAAGGTGCGGAATCCACCAATTTGATGACGGCGGCCCTACGTGGTTTTAACATGGAATTAAACGAGGCTTCGGCACAACGAGTTAATGATGTCTATTCTAATTTAGCTGCTAATGCCGCTGCTAATACCCATGAAATTGCCGATGCTATGACAAGAACAGCATCTATTGCTAATGCAGCGGGTATGGAATTTGAAACGACCGCAGCGTTTTTAACCCAGATGATTGAAACTACACGTGAGTCTGCGGAAAACCTCGGTACAGCTATGAAGACGATTATAGCTAGATTTACTGAGATGAAAAAGGCGCCAACAGATATTATTAATGTTGAAGGCGAAGAAATTAGCGTTAATAAAGTTGAGGCGGCTTTAAAATCAGTTGGAGTACAATTAAGAAATACAACTGGCGAATTTAGAGATTTAGACGACGTATTCTTAGAGTTAGCTTCTAAGTGGGATAGCTTAGATGTAATGAGCCAAAGATATGTAGCTACTATGGCAGCCGGTAGTAGGCGAGATATATTTTGTTGCCCACTGCTTTCTGCGGCTTAATAATACAGATAACTAAAAATCCTCTTAATTGCGGGAATATTCACAAACTCTTAATAACCAAACATAGATAGAAATATACTATGCGGCGAGGGTAATGACTAAGGTAAGGTAAAATCATTAAGAGCGAACAATCCGCATCCAAGCCTCTGAAATTAAGAAAGAGGAAGGTTCACAGACTATCGAACGCAATTAAATAAGGTAAGTGAAATTCTTACACGAAGTTAGTAGAGTAGTGTTAAAATTTGACACGAAAGAGAGGACTCGTTTTATTGGATTGTTGAGAAAGAAATTCTACTTATAAATAGAAGAAAAAAGTATTTTTATTTATAGGAGGAATTTTAATATGTTTCAAAAAATTATAATAGACGGAATTGAAACTAACTATTCAGTATCAGAGAAAGGTGAAGTTAAAAATGACTGCACCCAAAGACCGATAGCCATAAATGGTGGGGCTATTCAGATTTCAGTAAATAAAAAAAGTAGAAGGCTTTCTCTTGGAAAGATTGTTGCTGAAATTTTTATTCCAAAAGAAAATGAAGAACAGGTTTGCGTAACTCATTTAGATGGTAATGTTAATAATAATTCTGTAGAAAATTTAAGGTGGATTACAGCAAAAGAAAATTCTAATAATACTTGGAAGAAACGTAGAGAGAATGGTACCACCGGCGCTGGTGTAAAGAGAGAAATTAAGAAACGAGAAAATATAGTCGAAGTAAAAAAATACGATTTAAATGAAGATGAAGAAAGACAAATTATTATAGATGGAGAATTAACAAATTACTCAATCAATAGACAAGGTATACTTAGAAACTTAAAAACTAATAAAATACTCAATGGAAGCATTTTACACTCTTATAGATATGTTAATTTAACATTATCTAATTGTAGAAAAAATAGAGCGATTCATCAGTTGGTTGCTTTAGCCTTTTTACCCAATCCCAATAATTATACGATAGTTGACCATATAGATGGAGATAGATTAAATAATAATGTAGATAATTTACGTTGGGTAAATGCTCTAGAAAATGCTCATAATAAACACTTAGATAAAACTCCAGAAAAACCTAAGTTTGAAAAAGTTGTTTTATCACAAGAAGAACTTGATAATGAAGTGTGGAAAGAATATAAAGGTTATAAGGTTTCTAATCTTGGACGAATTATTGGCTTAAACGGGAAAATGCTGCAAGGTCATAAAAGTGATTGCGGTTATATAATTTATGGCGGCCATTATTTAGGACATATTTTAGTATGGTCAGCTTTCAGCGGAGAAAAGCAAGAAGGAATGGTCATTAATCATATTAATGGTAATAAGCATGATAATCGTTTAGTTAATTTAGAACAAGTTACTCCACGAGAAAATTCACATAAAGCAGCAGTTGAAACTAATGTTTGGGGTTTTCGCAAAGTTGGAGAATATGATGATAATGATAATTTGTTACGAACTTTTCCAAATGCATCAGAGGCAGCAAGGGCAATAGGTATTTTGCCCGGTTCTATGAGAAACTCTATCAGAAGAAATGGAAAATGTTCAAATGGTTTAAAATATAGATATATAGAAGAATAATATCATCATTATAAATCGTGTTTTCTATCGGAACAATCTAGATTCATTGCGATGATGAGCAACTACCAGCGCACAATGGAATTGACTGGTTATGCTACTAATAGTGCCGGTGCTTCTCAAAAACAATTTGAGAAGACGATGGAATCTTTAGAAAGTAAACTTAATAGATTACATAATGCCTGGGAGCAATTTACTACTGGTATTACTAATGCTGGTATTATTAAAGGAGCAGTTGATTTATTAACAAATTTATTAACTACTGTTAATAAGATTACAGACGCGTTAGACCCTCTTAATACGGGTTGGGCGAAAACTCTTACTGCAATTTTAGCTTTTAAGGCTGGTAGCAAATTAGTTAATGGAGTATTTAAAAATATCGGTACTCAAATTGCGGCTGGATTAGGTAGAGATGCGGCAACTCAAGGCGCAGAGGCTTATCATTCAAATTTCTCAAAGAAACTAAAAACTTTATTTAATAAAGATAAGTGGACAAAAGGTATATCAGTTTCTCCCAAAGAACTGGCTGCAGCAAAGGCAGAAGCAGAAACTGTAAGAGAAGCGGCAGAACAGGCAGAGAAAAAACGAAAAGAAAACCAATTAGCCGCAGAGGCAGCTTGGGAAGAGGCGCGAGCCTTACAAGCGCAAGAGATAGCTTTGGCAAATAATCCACAGTCTACACTTCAACAAAGACAAACCGCTGAAGCTGCGACAAATGCTGCCTTTGAAACAGCTGAAGGTATGGATGTTGCGCTAGAAGAGGCAGAAGTTGCTGCAAGAGAAAAAAATATTGCAGCTATTGAAACAGAAAATACAGTTAAAGGAATGCAAGGCACTATTGAAAAAGCTGGAATTTTAACAAAAGCAAAATATTATGCTATGATGCTATTTGGAACAAAAACCACTCGTGAAAACGCCCGAGCTTCTTTAGCCGATGCTGGTTCCAAATTTGCTCAAGCCGGAGCAACTGGTACTGCTACTGGTGCCCAGGCAGCTTTAAATGCAGCTATGATGGCTTGCCCAGTGGGTTGGATTTTAGCGGCAATAGCAGCAATAGTTGCGGCAATAACTATATTTGCCGCTATACATGAAACCACTGAGGAAAAAGTACAAAGACTTAATAAATCTGTTGAACAACTTGGCGCACAGATGAATGAAACTCAGGAAACTATTAATGATTTAACAGATTCTTGGGATAAGTTATCTGGATTAAAAGATGACTTAGATGATTTGACTATTGGAACAATAGAGTGGAAAAAGAAATTAGTTGAAGTAAATCAAGAAGTTTTAAATCTTTTAGACAAATATCCTCAGTTAGCACAGTATGTTACTCAAAGTGCAACCGGCGAGTTCGAGATAAGTAAAAGCGGTTATGACCAATTTTTAGAATCTCAATTAGAGAGTTTAACTAGACAACAACAAGCTTATTCTTTTTCACAAGCACTTGCCGCGGATATGCAACAAAAGCAGTATGATGAAACAAAAAGCTACAGATATGGAGAATATCATAGTGCTATACAGCGAATGGCTACCGAAGGAATTAAGAGAGATAATTTCTTTTCTACTGGTATAGGCAGTT
>Ga0326512_10002101_pt1 | contig 14804 bp, 15 predicted proteins | sample 1_2617_0518_D_FD_203652 | JGI IMG/M metagenome (GOLD analysis project Ga0326512, IMG submission 203652) | Bovine rumen microbial communities from UC Davis, California, United States - 1_2617_0518 | ecosystem: Host-associated > Mammals > Digestive system > Stomach > Rumen | place: USA... | reverse complement strand
CATATTTTGGAACTTGTCAACTGGCATTTATGCGCTGAATTCTGTCATACCCAAGCAGATAAAAATATTTGCCGTTTCTGAGAATGCCGTCAAAGACATCATTCACTTTCAGAGTGGAGATTTCTGTTCCGTAGAAAGAATAGCTCCGGATGGTGCCGACATCGAGGAGATAGACGGTATTGTCTGTTATCCGGACGTTTTTGCAGATGCTGTCAAAAGAGACACTCACAGGCGAACTGTTTTCATCTGAGAATAAGAGGAGAGTAGACTGACGGCGGTCCTCATTATGGAGCAGGACAGCGGCCTGATTGTTTTCGCAGTCACAGTCTGTGAGGGTGCCGTTATAGTCATATGTACTGATTAATGCACCTGTATTGTCATAATATGCGGCTTTGGTATCACCAATGACAAAAGCTCCGCCGTCTTTAGCGGTATAGAGGTGCCATCCCAGTGTGGGGAGGGGATTGGTTATCCAGTGGACTTCGCTGTCATTGAACTGGATATATTGCAGAACTGTGACAATTTCGCCGTTTTCCGCGCCGATGGTAGAGAAGATACAGCCCGTACTTCCAACGAAGCTCACATCGGTGAGGCGTTCCACACATTCACGGGTATAAATCAGTTTTCCGGCGGCATCAAAGACACTCAGCCGGCAGGCGTATGTTTCGGACTCTGTAACAACAGCGGCGTAGCCGTCTTCGCTGAGGACAGCGAACCAGATGGGCTGTTTCATGTCATTTTCATAGAGCATCTTATTTTTGTTATCAACGCGGAACATTGTGCCATTGAAAGAATACGTCAGGACTTTATTGTGATTGGTTTTCATGACGGCGTTGCTGTAGGCGTGCTGGCGGCTGTCCTTGAGTTCGCCGTCAGTGCCGTAGATATACAGATATTTATCACACAGGACAAATAAATCATTATTGACAAAATCCGCATGATACTCAACACCGCCGGAGACTTTCAGCATGAATTCCCCATCGGTTTCTGTATTCATTCCCGAGATGTTCCTGGTTCCGATTTGTTCGAGTTTTGCGTACCATTTATCTCTGGTTGCATAAATCAGACCGCCGAAAACCAGGACAATCATGACGAGCATACATTTGAAGAACAGTTTTCTTTGTTTCCGGCGTTTGCGGAGCTGTACGACATCTGCTGTTCTGGCCATAATCCGCCTCCCTTGATGAAATTTGCTTAATCATAGAATACCCGGTTCAGGTAGAGGCCATGCGCCGGAGCGGTTCTTCCGGCAGTTTCACGGCTGTGCGCCTCCAGGATGGCCGGGAGCTGATGAAGTTCAATTCTGTTTTCGTTAATGTCGAGAAGTGTCCCGACCATGATTCTGACCATGTTGTACAGGAAGCCGTCACCGGAGACAAAGAGTTTGATTTTATCGTCATCTTTCAGGACTTTGAAATCATAGACGGTTCTGACGGTGTTTACAGTATCAGGGACGCTCACAGAACAGAATGAACGGAAATCATGACGGCCAATCAGATAATTGGCGGCTTCCTGAATCAGTTCCGGATGAAACGGCCTCCGGTAGTGATAGGCCAAATCCGTTGTGAAAGGGTCTTTGCATTCGCTCTGATGAATCAAATACAGATATTCTTTGCCTTTGCAGGAGAACCGGGCATGAAATGTCGGTTCAGCTTCTTCACAGGAGAGAATGGAAATATCTTTAGGAAGTTCGCCGTTGACACCGCGCACAAAGCCCAGAGCAGGGATTTGGCTGTTTGTCCGTACGGAGAAGCAGAACTGCCGGGCATGGACACCGGTATCTGTCCGGGAACAGCCATGAATTGTGATTTTTTCATTCAATACTTTGCTGACACATTTTTCAACGACTTCCTGAATGGTGATGCCATTATTCTGAATCTGGAATCCGTGATAGGCCGTGCCGCGGTAAGCCATCATAATTTTTAAATTTCTAAGTTCACTCATGATTGTCCTCACTCTTGTTCAGGGGTTCTTCTTGGGTATCATCTTCGTCAATGACTTCATAATCCTTGTTATTGAAATATATGCCGAGCAGTTCGGAGTCATCGGCTGATTCCGGTTCGGGGGGGAGTTGAATATTTTTGCCATCGAAATATGCATCAAGCAGTTCAGAGACTTCCTGATTTTCGGGTTTGGGCTGTGTCTCCTCCGGGATTTCGGGTGTTTCCGGTGCAGAAGGTTCCGGCTCCGTGACGGACGGTTCTTCGGCATGGGGATGCTGTTTCTCCCAGAAATACAGAATCACAAGGATTGCAATGCTGCCGAATCCGATGAAGATACCCGGAATAAAGCCTTTCGGACTGTATCGGAGGCTGATTTCATGTGTGCCGGGGGTTAATTTCACACCGCACATGGCATCAAAGACAGATACTAACTCTGATTTCTGTCCGTCTACCGTGACAGACCAGCCTTCCTCATACGGGATTGATAAATATAATACACCATTCTGAGAAGCCGTTACTGTTCCGGAAAGCCGGGTATCAGAAAAGCTTGTCAGGGTCATACCGCCGGGCTGAATCAGGTCATAGCCTTTTTTCAGAACATCTTCATTCAGCTGATAAAAATAAATATAGGCACTGCCGCTTTTTGCATCATCTTTCATGGAGCATCTCAGGTTAATCAGTTCACCGGATTCAAACCATCCCACGGGCGTGATATACGGCTGACGGCCGATATTATATTTATGGAGCATTGCACCGTTGTTCTGATAGACTTCGAGATAATCCGCATTGGTGACTTTGGCATAGGCATAGGCCATGCCTGTCTGGACGGTTGTATAATTATATTTGAGAAATACCGTGCCGGGCGGGTCAGCCTGTTTGGAATAACTGTAACTGCCGTATTCATTCCAGGTGACATCATAGCCCTGATGGCCGACATGAGTAATATCAATCTGTGTGAACAAATCTTCGTCAATGCCTGTGATTTGCCGGAACAACTCATTTTGTCTTGCAAAGGGGTCTGCATTGTCATCCATTTCATAATCCAGAATTGACTCCGGCATCATGAAGCCCAGGCCGGAAAGATATTGATTTTCATACATGGCGACTGCACCACTCTGACCAATTTTGGTCATGGTCAGAGTATCAGCATTATAGGCATCCTTTGCGAGAATATAACGCACATCGAGCAGTAAATTTGTCAGAGGGGACGTATTAGCATAATAATACCGGTTTCCGGCTTCAGAGGCCGGAAGTCCCAGCTTACGGGCATATGTGGTGACGCTCTCATTTGCCATGGAGGAGAACTGCGAAACGCCGTCATAATAATACAACGATGGGTCATTCAGAGTATACCACATTGTAAGCTCTGTTCTATGGAACAGGTCGCTTTCATCTTCGGTTTGCAGAAGTGACTGAATATCGGCATTATTGGCCGGATAGGAAGAATAGGCTGAACTGCCTACCGTTTCGACACCCTTTATCGAATAAGCACCCATCTCGAAAATCAGTACTCCGGCAAGAAGTACCTGAACAACGCGCTTCGGCGCAAAATACCGGCAGAGAATCAAGGCCAGATAAACCGCCCCCAGAATGATACTCGATGTGACGAATTTATGGTCATCATCTTCCTGAATGCCTGAACCATACCCCAGCCAGCTGAAAATACCGCCTACTGCCAGCATTCCAAGCCACTGGATAATAGAGAGTTTCTCTTCCAACAGTACCTGATAGGCTCTGTAAGCCATGACCAGCATCACAAATGAGAATAAAAATGAAAATCTGTAAGGAAGCATATTGGTGAAATGAAATCCGTGCCAGATGAAATTTAAATAATTCAGATTACAGCTGACAATAATAAATGCTAATAATAATACAGCTGTGATTTTTTCTCTGATGCGGATTTTCTTCGCAATCAGGAACGCACCCAGCAAAAGCACCGGAAGCAGACCACAGTAAAGATTTGGCAGACCTTCTTTTGAAGTCGGCTCTGTATAAGCCAGCATATTGGAGACAATATCGCGCCAGGCCTCATACCATTTGATGGTTTTGGGGAATTCATTATCAGCACTGTGTGTCAGCTGAAGGGCAAAGAATGTCGGCAGGAGAATCCATGATGAAATCCCGGCACCAAGCAGAGAACCGCCCGTAATCATGGCGAAACGCCCGAAAAATTTCTTAAAGCTGATATTCTCATAAAGACACAGACAGAAAAACGCCAGTACCGTGAAAATGCAGATGAAATAAGCAATATAATAATTTGAAAATAATGCCAATGCCAGCGAAATCACATAAAGCCGGTATTTGCCCTCACGGACTAACATGGCCAGCCCCATCATGACCAGCGGAAGCATGGCGACTGTATCAATCCAGATAGTGTTCCAGTAGTAGCCGAGCATGTAACTGCACAGCGCGTACATGATGCCGAACATCGTGATTGACAGGTCATTTTTGCCGAATACATATTTGAGCATCTTTGCCATGAAGAACCCGGCAAAGGCGAATTTAAACATTAAAATCAGCATCATGCCGTCCCGGAGCTGTTCGCCGGTCATGAGAATGGATAAAAGATTCAGCGGACTTGCGGCATAATATGCTATCAGTGACAGAAAGTTTGTGCCGATGCCCGTCCGCCAGGAGTACAGCAAAGAACCGCCCGTTTTTAATTTTTCCCATAAAAGCTGAAAAAACGGGTAATACTGATGCCATAAGTCCGTGACGAGAAACTGTCTGTCTCCGGTAGGATGCATTTCGGCTTTCCGGAAAGCATAGCCCATCAGCACAAATGGTATCACAAATGCCAATACTTCCCAAAAATAAATCTGGTCAAGCTTTTCTTTCCAGGTGGACAGGGAAGTTTTTTTCTGATGTTTATTCATGATATTTCTTCCTCTATGATAATAAAATATTCAGTGCAATGCACAACGCCAGAAACAACAGACAAATCACTAATCCAAGATAGTCATTCCTGGATGCTTTTAATTGCCGCAGCCGTGTCCGGCCGTCTCCGCCCCGATAACAACGGCATTCCATCGCAGTGGCTAACTCCTCAGCTCTTCGGAATGCTGAAACAAACAAGGGAATCAGAATGGGAATCATGGCTTTCACGCGTTCCATGAGTTTCCCATTGTCAAGCATAGCCCCTCTTGCTTTCTGAGCGGACATGATTTTATCCGTTTCTTCGAGGAGTGTCGGAATGAATCTCAGGGCGATAGACATCATCATTGCCATTTCGTGAACGGGAAATCTGACTTTTTTCAGGGGCGACATGAGAGACTCAATCGCATCCGTGAGCAAAATCGGTGAGGTGGTATATGTCAGCAGGGAAGAGCCGATAATCAATAAAACAATCCGGCATATCATAAAAATGCTGGTATTCACACCGCCCTCTGTGATTCTGAAAATCTTCCATTGCCAGAGAATTTCTCCGCTGTCGATAAATGCCAGATTCAGCACGGCCGTGAAGAGCAGAACGGGCAGAATCGGCTTGATGCTCTTCCAGCTCATCTTTAAGGGTACTTTGGAGAGGAGCTGTGCCATGATGACAAACACAGCACCGATGATGAGCGTCCAGAAGCGGCTCCCTGAAAACAGCATGATGATAAATATCATGGTGTAAACAATCTTGAACCGCGGGTCAAGCCGATGCAGGACGCTGTCAATCGGAAAATACTGTCCGAGGGTAATATCTTTCAGCATGAGGCTGCCCCCTTTCTCAGAAGTGTGAGAACGGCTTCCTTTGCCTTTTCGACAGTATATAAATCTTCGGGCAGGTCATAGCCTTTCTTTCTCAGTTCAGTCATGACAGAGGCAATCTGCGGAACTCTCAGGCCTAACTGTTTCAATTCATCCGCACGGCGGAAGACTTTATAAGTTTCCTCAAAACAGAATAATTTTGCCCTGCTCATGACGAGCAATTGTTCAGTGAACTCAGCCACATCCTCCATGCTGTGGGAAACCAGCAAAACAGTACTCTGTGTTTTTTTCTGATAATCCCGGATTTGATTCAGCATCAGATTACGGCCTTTGGGGTCGAGTCCGGCGCAGGGTTCATCAAGAATCAGGACTTTCGGGCGCATGGCCATTACTCCGGCGATGGCGGCACGGCGTTTCTGACCGCCTGACAGCGCAAATGGCGAACGGTTCAATAATTCCCTGTCCATGCCGAGCATTTGAGCCGTTTCAAAGACTCTGGTCTTGATTTCATCGTCACTCAGCCCCATGTTTTTACATCCGAATGCAATATCCTTTGCAACAGTTTCTTCAAAAAGCTGATATTCCGGGTACTGAAACACCAGGCCGACTTTGAAACGGACTTCCCGGAGCTTTGATTTATCCGCCCAGATGTCCTGATTTTCGAGCAGAACTGTTCCGGAAGTAGGCTGTAACAGGCCGTTGAAATGCTGCATCAGGGTTGATTTTCCGGAACCGGTATGACCAATTACACCAATCATTCTGTTTTCTTCGATACATAAATCCACATGGTCAACGGCTGTTTTCTCGAATGGAGTGCCTGCACTGTAAGTATAGGTCAGGCCTTCAGTTTTCAGAATTGCCATTTATTTTCTTACCTTTCTATTATTTATAATAATGCTTCTAATGCGTTCAGGCATTCGTCTTCAGTGATAATCTCCGCAGAGACGGGATAGCCAGCTTTCCGGAGTTCCCATGCCAGCTCCGTGACCTGCGGTACATCCAGGCCGAGTTCTTTCATCTTATCAACCTGTGAAAAGACTTTTTTGGGAGCATCATCAAGGACGATATTCCCGTCATCAATGACGACAATCCGGTCAGCAAGGGCGGCTTCTTCCATATAGTGGGTGATTAAGATAATCGTAATGCCCTGTTCCTGATTTAATTTCTGAATCGTCTGCATGACTTCCTGACGGCCTTGCGGGTCAAGCATGGCGGTAGGCTCATCGAGGATGATGCAGTCCGGCCGCATGGCAATCACTCCGGCAATGGCAACACGCTGTTTCTGACCGCCGGAGAGCTGTGTCGGCGCATGATTCCGGTATTCATACATGTTGACATCTTTGAGCGCACTGTCCACGCGCTGACGGATTTCCTCCGGGGGAACGCCTAAATTTTCCGGCGCAAAGGCAACATCTTCCTCAACAATGGTCGCGACTATCTGATTATCCGGATTCTGGAATACCATACCGGCTTTCTGACGAATGTCGAACAGATTGGCCTCGTCAGAAGTGTCCAGACCCTCAACGAACATTTTCCCGGACTCCGGGAGCAGAATCGCATTGATATGTTTCGCAAATGTTGATTTTCCGCTTCCGTTGTGGCCTAATACCGCCGTGAAACTGCCTTTTTTGATTTCAAGAGAAATATCTTTTAAAATCGGCTCATTCGGGACTTGATTCTGATTTTCCTCCGTATCGGCAGGGTAACGGAAAATCAGATGCTCTGCCTTAACGATTGTTTCCATAAAATAAATCACCTGCATCCTCACTGCACCAGACCGCCGTGGAGCCGCACGGAAGACACATGCCGGACTGTTCCACAGGAAGACCGATTTCATCAAAATAAACATGCCCGCCGTATTTCTTTGTCATGAGACAGGACAGAATATAGCCCATCACGGACGGGGAAAGGCCTGTTGTATAGCTGTTAATCAGAAAGAAAAGCGGATTTGTACTCAGGACATTCACGCAGTTCTGTACCAAATCATAGATGCAATTCTCAAGTTTCCAGACTTCTCCGTTAGGCCCCCGGCCATAGCTCGGCGGGTCCATGATAATCGCATCATAACAGCGTTCACGGCGGATTTCCCGGAGGGTGAATTTCTCACAGTCATCCACAATCCAGCGGATGGGCTTGTCCTGCAAACCGGATAAATTGGCATTATCACGCGCCCACTGCACCATCCCTTTGGATGCATCGACATGACATACAGAGGCTCCGGCATTGGCACAGGCCAGCGTAGCACCGCCCGTATAAGCGAACAGATTCAGCACACTGACAGGCCGTCCGGCGTTCCGGATTAAATGGCTCATGAAATCCCAGTTCACGGCCTGTTCCGGAAACAGCCCCGTATGTTTGAAGCCTGTCGGCCGGATACGGAACTGCAAATCCTGATACGCCAGCTCCCACTGTTCAGGGAGATTGGCATGGAATTCCCAGCTCCCTCCGCCGGAAGAACTTCTGTGATAATGTGCATCTGCTCTTGACCAGAGTTTTGCATCTTTTTTGGTTTTCCATAATACCTGCGGGTCAGGCCGGATGAGCGTGACCCCGTTCCAGATTTCTAATTTTTCTCCATCGGAAGCATCTATCACGCGATAAGACTTCCAGTTTTCAGCTGCTCTCAAAGAACTCTCTCCTAACTGATTGGTAAATTTCAAGTATTTTCATCCGGGTTCAGTAAAGATAACTGATTCGGATTCTGATTTTGTACGGGATAGCCTAAATGCTGATAGGCCAGCTGTGTGGCACATCGTCCGCGCGGTGTCCTGGACAGAAAGCCCAATTGCATCAGGAACGGTTCACATACGTCTTCAAGAGTGACGGCCTCTTCTCCGAGTGCCGCCGCTAAAGTTTCCAGCCCAACGGGGCCGCCGCCATAGCCTTTGATAATCATATTCAGCATTCTGCGGTCATTGCTGTCGAGGCCTAATTCATCAATTTCGAGACGTGTCAGGGCATTTTTGGCGATTTCTTCCGTGATTTCGCCATTGCCAATGACATCTGCAAAATCACGCACACGCTTTAATAATCTGTTGGCAATACGGGGCGTACCGCGCGAACGCCGTGCCAGTTCGAGTGCGCCGTCCATAGTGCAGGGAATGCCCAGAATCATGGCACTTCGCCGGATAATATCGCAAAGCTGTTCCGGCGTATAAAGCTCGAGTCTCTGGACAATGCCGAAACGGTCACGCAGAGGCGCGGAAAGCTGTCCGGCTCTGGTTGTTGCACCGACAAGCGTAAACTCCGGCAAATCCACACGCAATGAACGCGCAGACGGCCCTTTCCCGACAATAATATCAATGGCGTGGTCTTCCAGTGCCGGATAGAGAATTTCTTCAACTGCTCTGTTGAGTCTGTGAATCTCATCAATGAATAAGACATCTCCGGGAGAAAGATTCGTCAGAATAGCGGCCAGGTCGCCCGGCCGTTCAATGGCGGGGCCTGTCGTGATTCTCAGGTTGACACCCATCTCACGGGCGATAATCGCCGAAAGGGTTGTCTTGCCGAGACCGGGGGGGCCGTATAATAATACATGGTCTAAAGCTCCCTCACGGCGTTTGGCGGCCTCCATGTAGATGGCCATATTTTCCTTCACTTTGTCCTGTCCGATATATTCAGACAGGGACAAGGGTCTTAAACCGCGCTCTAAGCCTGTATCCTCGTCTGTTGCTTCAGCAGATACAAGTCTGTTGTCAAAGCTGAAATCCCCTGTTTCTATCATGATAAATTCCCCCTGTTATCTTTGAAAATAGCGTTTTGTGGTGCGGACGTAAAATGGAATCATGCCGTCTGCGGCTTTCTTAGCAAGTTCCTGCTCATAGCTCAGGAAAAACAAATGGTCTTTGCTCTGGGTATATTTTGAGAGATACCTTGCCAGTGAGACAAATAATTTTCTGGTATTGCCGAGCATATCCACAACAATCAGAACCTGAGGCCGTTCACTGCCTTTTATCATCTCAACGATGAACGCTCTGTCCACATTCGGCTGAGAACTGAAAAATTTGGATGCCGCTTTCTTGATATGCAGTAAGGAACGCTGCGGTTCCCGGTAGCTGATGGTTTCAAATTCGTTGTAAGAAATGGCCTTGATATGCAGATTTTTTGCGATTTTCAGAATGGCCTTGATTTCCTGAGAACTGAATTCTTTGCCATAAGCATTCGGATTGAGGACGGCGGACATATCCTGAATCAGGTCAAAAAACCGGAGACAGTTCAGTTTATAGCATTCGACATACCGTTTGGCAAAATATTGCAGGCCTCTGTGGCTGGTAAAAAACGGGATAAAGACATCTCCCTCAGGATTCAGCACAGTCATCAAATCCATCTGGACACCCTCATTATTGTCACCGTGCTGGACGGGATTCCGGCAGATGACATAAATATCACTCCGGATTAAGGCCTGTAAAAAAATGCTTCGTTTGGAGGGGTCGCTGATGGCGGCTTTCAGTAATTCATCTAAATTCATGATAGTATCTCCTTCAGTTCTGTCTCATCCAACATTTTGTGAGTGCCTGATAGAATTTTTTTGCCTCATCGGTTCTGTATGACGGAAAACATATATAAGTACTATCTATAGCAGACTGAAAACAAACGGATATATCACCTTTTCCATAGACGATGTCATTATCATCTTCGCCAATATAATCATCACTAAAAAAGAGGGATGTATTGATGATACTGCGGAAAACATAACTGTCAATATAATCCTTGGCAAAAATAATCAGTCTTTTTTCTGTAACGACAAAATCATATGCTTCAGAATCATCGTCATAATTCCATGTATGATGAATCACTTCTTCTTCCTCTGACAGGTAGTCAAGCAGATTCATATTGGTGTTTTTTAAAATGACAGCTCCGGAGCGGTCATTGAAATCTTGATTCATAAATAGTTTCCTCCTGATGTTATTTTGATTTCCTGCCCATTTCGCGCAAAGTCAGGCGGATGAGTTCTTCAGCGGAAAGTGTTTCATCAAGTCCGGCCAGAACGGGCATGACTTCCTCCTGCCGATAGCCGAGAACTGTCAGCGCAGCCAGAGCTTCGGAGAAGTTGTCCGTTTTGGCTGATACGGCCGGGAGGGGGATTTCCGTCAGAACCGGATTGGATTTCATTAATTTGTCTTTCAGGTCAAGGATAATGCGCTCGGCGGATTTTTTGCCGATGCCCTTGACTTTGGTGAGGGCGGCACTGTCACCGGATGCCACCAGCAGGGCAAATTTATTCGGTGTCAGGTCAGACAGAATGGAAAGTGCCGCTTTTGCACCGATACCGGAGACTGTCAGAAGCATTTCAAAGCAGGTGCGTTCTGTTTTATCGGCAAAGGCGAATAATTCAACAGCATCTTCACGGACGGTCATGCAGGTATAGACTCTGACTTCGTTTCCGACCGCGCCCAATGCGGATAATGTTGTCTGTGTTGTCCGGCAGGCATAGCCGACACCGCCGCATTCGATAACGGCCAGATTCGGCTCTGTTTCAGTTAAAGTTCCATGTAAGCTGTAAATCATGATGCGGCTCCGTTCAATCAATTTTATAAATCATCTGGCCGAGTTCAATGGCACTTACAATTTTTTCCATCTCATCCATAGCGTTTTTTTCTTCGGGATAAGTATTGAGAACCAGGCCGCCGCCCATAAGTGCAAATTTTTTCTCTTTGCCCTCTCCGAAATTCCGATGGATTTCGAGAAAATGACAGCCTTCACTGCCGAATGAAATCAGGATTTTTTTGTCTTTCGATAAAAGATACATAAACATATCACCTCTTAAAAATGAAAAAAACTCTATTATCTATTATACAGAATTTATGTGCAAAAGTCAAGCATCACGGATTTATTGTAAAAAATAATGGAAAAATTTTTTAAAAAAATTTTCAAAAAACTATTGACAAGCTCTTGAAAATGTGCTATAATATAAAAGCTGGTTACAGCAAACGAAAATGGCGGCGTAGCTCAGTTGGCTAGAGCATTCGGTTCATACCCGAACGGTCACTGGTTCGAATCCAGCCGCCGCTATTTCCGGCCCCTTGGTCAAGCGGTTAAGACTCCAGATTTTCATTCTGGCAACATGGGTTCGATTCCCGTAGGGGTCATTTATATGGTGGGTATAGTGCAGTTGGTTAACACGTCAGTTTGTGGCACTGAAGACCGTCGGTTCGAATCCGACTACCCACCCCATCAATGCTCCGTAGCAATACGGAGCATTTTTTTGTATCAAAAAAGAAAGGAATGAGATTTGAATGGGCATTAATTATGATTGCAAATGCAGTCAATGCGGATTTGAGGGTTATTTCAGTGTCGGAGTGGGGATGCTCTTTCCGCGCGTCTATCAGAAGACGATGGAACAGGCCAGAGCCGGAATGATGGGAGAGATTCTACAAAATTTTCTGACCCGGTTCCCCGATGGCGTACTCAATGCGGAAACGGTTGCAAAAGTCTGCCCGAACTGCGGAACGATTGATAGTGTACAGAATTTGTCAATGTACATTCCGAAGAAAGACATCGAAAAGCCAAACCCGGATGATGCTATCTGGAATCTGGAAGCATATTATGAATTATATTCAGCGTATCCTCACAAATGTGACAAATGCGGTGCGGACTGTGATACAGTTTCGGACAGGGAAGCGGAGAAAATGAAGTGTCCGCTGTGTCATGCCGAAATGAAAATAACGCCATATCTATTCTGGGACTGAAAATAAAAACCCTCTTTCTGATATTCAGAAAGAGGGAAATAAAAATGACCCCTACGGGAATCGAACCCATGTTGCCAGAATGAAAATCTGGAGTCTTAACCGCTTGACCAAGGGGCCTTTGAGTGAGGCACGAGGGATTCGAACCCTCGACACCCGCCTTAAAAGGGCGGTGCTCTACCGGCTGAGCTAGTGCCTCATATTTAAATTTTTTGATTTGCTGTGTGTCTCACAACGTATATTATTATAACATACTTTGAAAGATTTGTCAAGTGTTTTTTTCAAATTTTTTTAAAAAATTTTTTTGACCGGTTTTCAGATGCAAATCAAACCGACAATGTATATTATATCACAACTTGAAACATTTGTCAAGTGTTTTTCCGAAAAAATTTTTTTCATCTGATTTTCACATCCGGAATGGAATTTCTGTTGATTTTTTTGCAGTTCTGTGATATAATACTTAAAAAAGAAGGGATTTCTATGAGAAACAAAAAGCAAATTTGGATGATTCTGTTCTGGATTGCGCTGATTGGTGTGATGATATTTCTGGGAATCCGGTATTGCAGGCCGATTTTTCAGGTTCTGGGAACTCCGCAGGGACGGGAACAGCTCGCCTTGTGGATTCAGAAAGCCGGAATTTTCGCGCCGCTTCTGTTTATTCTCATGATGGCGATGCAGATTGTCATTGCCGTAATTCCGGGGGGACCTCTTGAAATTACAGCTGGAGTGCTGTTCGGCGGATGGCTGGGAACAATCCTGACAGTGACAGGCGCATTTCTGGGAACGCTTCTTGTTTATGGTCTTGTTCGGAAATTCGGAAGAAAACTGGTATATCATGTGATTTCAGAAGAGAAAATCAAGAAATTTTCTGTTCTTGAAGATGAAGACAAACTCGAATTCTGGGTATTTATTCTGTTTCTGATACCAGGTATTCCCAAAGACCTGCTGACATATATTGTACCATTGACTAAAATTCAAGGCAGAGATTTTTTAATCTTATCGACCTTGGCACGGTTTCCGGCATTGGCCGCCTCTGTTCTGATGGGTGACAGTCTTTCTGACGGCAGATACTGGCTTTGTATCGTGATTGCTTGTTTGGCGGCTGTCGCCGCCTATGTCGGATTCCAAATCAAAAAACATATTCTTAAGGAGCGGAAAGAAGCAAAATGAAACGTATTTATTATATCTGTAATTTACAGGCCGGGAAAGCGGAACTCAGCGGCTGTCTGGGGCAGATTCTGGACATGATGACAAAAGCCGGTTATGAAGTCACTGTCCGGCCGACACAGGCCGTTCAGGATGCCACACAGGCCGCGGAAATGGCTGTCAATTCCGGATTTTATGACTATATTTTCTGTTCCGGGGGTGATGGTACTCTGCATGAAGTCATGAATGGAATGCTCCGGGCAGAGAAAACCATCCCGGTCGGATATATTCCGTGCGGTTCGGTGAATGATTTTGCCAAGAGCATGGATATTTCAAAAGATATGCTCAAAGCCTGTGAGGATGTTCTTGACGGGCTTCCCCGGCGGATTGATATTGGAACGGTCAATGAACAGGCATTCAGTTATATTGCGGCATTTGGCGCGTTTACGGATGTCGCTTACGGGACACCGCAGAACATCAAGAATGTGCTGGGGCCGGCGGCATACATGCTGAATGCAATGGCAAGCCTGACAAATATCCGGGCATATCCTATGAGAATTACCTGTGACGGACAGGTCATTGAAGATGAATTCATCTATGGTATGATTACGAATTCCGCCTCTGTGGGAAGTGTATTGGACATTAAAGACTTCTGTTTTGATGATGGTGCTTTTGAAGTGACATTAATCAAGAACTCGGCAACAGTCAAGGAATTATATAAAGTCCTTTCTTTTCTGAGGGACATCCGCGAAATTCCGGATAATGAACAGGTATATTGTCTCCGGGCATCTGACATTAAAGTAGAACTTCTGAAAGAAGCAGACGTTCCCTGGACGATTGACGGCGAATATCTTCCGAATGCATCAGAATTTCATATTGTAAATCATAAACAGGCGGTATCTTTCTTAGTGCCGAGAACCTGTCCGACACATCGCTTTCAGGAAACATTCCTGTTATGGAAAATTCAAAAGAAAGAGTCCTAATCTCATAAACAGAAGCCTCTTTCCGGTTTTAGCATCGGAAAGAGGCTGAAATCTTCTATATTTCTCTGTAGTTTCCTAAAAATTTGAAATATTCGAGGTTTTCCGACAATTCCGAAATCAAGGCTCTGACGGAATCATCATGAATACTGCCACTGAAATCCAGATAGAACATGACTTCAAAATTACCGTTCCGGACGGGGCGGCTTTCCAGTTTCAGCAGATTCATGTCCAGAATCACGAACTTACTCAACAGGCGGTACAGAGTACCTTCTTCATGGGGAATTTTCAGTATCACAGAAATTCTGTCGGCGTTATCCGGAATGAGCAGGTCTTTCGAGATGCAGATAAATCTG
>Ga0326512_10002099_pt1 | contig 14810 bp, 14 predicted proteins | sample 1_2617_0518_D_FD_203652 | JGI IMG/M metagenome (GOLD analysis project Ga0326512, IMG submission 203652) | Bovine rumen microbial communities from UC Davis, California, United States - 1_2617_0518 | ecosystem: Host-associated > Mammals > Digestive system > Stomach > Rumen | place: USA... | reverse complement strand
TCCTTTTTATTGCTGCAAAGAAGGGGTGTGACCAGTCTTGCTCAAGAAGCTGCGCACATGCTCGCGAAGCATCTGATAGGTTTCACAGTCTTGGTATTGTGTATTGCGGCGTAGCATCTGGACTGGCATGAACTGACTGTGGGAATAGCAGGCAAGCTCGTTATTCATCTGCTGGGTGTTGCCGTGTGCTAGAATCTTGATGTCTTTTTCGCGTTCGCGGCGCAGGATGGTGCATACGGGGGTGAGGGCTGCATCTACAACGTTTTCCATGAGGTGGTGCCCTTGGATGAACATATATGTGTTGTCTTTGTGTACCCCAAGTGTCTCGAGTTCCATCTTCAGGGATGTGAGCTTTCCTTTGGCGTCCTTTACATGTTGTTGAAGCCATGCAATCTTGCGGTTCACCTGGCGGCGCACACGCTCGAGAGCATCAAGAGGCTTGCGGATGTTGAGCTGCTCGACTGCAATGATGTTGTTGAAGTTGTTGAGCGGGAACTCATTGAAGCGTCCATGCCGATGGAGCCATACGAGCCACACGAAGAGCTCATAGATAATCTCGGAATATTGCTTAAGGTATTCTTCGAAGTTGAAGAGGTTGCGGTCGTTGAGGGTCGCCATCACGCATACGTTGTGGAGTGATGGTGCGTAGCACTGATAGCTCTCAATGGAATAAGCGTAGGTGTGGATGACGTAGGGGTTGGAAAGCATCCGTAAGGAGGAAGGTGTGTGCCCCTGAAGCAGATAGTCGAGGTCTGCGTCAACGCAAGCAATCATGCAGGTGCCCAATGATTCACCGAGTTGGTTCATCAGCGCAGTCTTCTTGCCACGATTGAGGTTGGTGCGTGAGGGAAGCATCACTTCAAAGGCGGTCTGTTCATCTTCGAACTCGCTCAACACACTGCGCCAAAAGAAAATGTCGTCGTAAGATTCCACATAGGCGACGATTTTCCGTTTCTTCGTCTTGGGACGCAGCCGATTGGCCGCTTCCATATAGGCAGAGTTGATGTTGGAGATGAGATGCTTCATGCTGTTTAGTTGGATATCTCTCCGACTTCTGTCACGTTGCTCATCCAGCCGTCCATAATGAGGGCAGGAGAGTGGGTGGAGAGGATGATTTGGGCATGGGGGTTCAGTTGACGGATAAGGTCAATGAGACGCTGCTGCCAATCGATATGAAGGGATATCTCAGGCTCGTCCATCAAGAGAGCGTATGGTTCGCGGTTCTCAACTAGCACGGTGAGCAGGATGGCCAGTATTTGCTTCTCACCGCTGGATAGCTGATAGGGTGTAATAATCTGTGTGTTTTGGTTCTGGGTTTGGATGAACTGAATCTCGTTGCTCTTGCGGTCTATCTTTTTGCCGGTGTCAGCAAAGAGTCCGTCAATCATATCTTGAAACTGTTTCTTGGGGGCACTCACTTCTGCTGCCTTTTGTTGGTCTTCAGGGGTGCCGGTGGTGAGCAACTCGATGATGCGGTTCCCTATATTGACTTGATAGTCGAGAAATCGCTTCTGCAAGCGGTAAATCTGCCAGTCGAGTTCGGTCTTTACGCGTGAATCGGATAGTTTCTCCAGCAGGTCGCTGTGGAGAAGGGGACGGTCGAAGGAGCGTATTACATCGAACTTGATATAGGTGGCATCGGCAGGCATTAGCTGGATGTTGACGCCATAGGGTGCATCATCAGGGGCCAGCTCGCCTTTCTCTATGGCATCAAGCATGCGTGCAGAGTGATTAATGATAGTGCTTTTGCCTACACCGTTGATACCGCTGAGGATGTTGACATCAGGCTGTAACTGCCACGTGATGTGTCTTCCACCCTTCCACAGAGCCTTAATCTCAATGCTCTGGATGTAGTCCGCTCTCTTTCTCATGGTCTTACTATTTTGTTGTTATGAGCGCAAAGATAAAGATATTTAGTTTAAAAAGGAAAATTGGGAATTGAAAATTCGTTTTTTTATGCAGCAAGCCGCGCTTGAGAATAAAATATTCAATTTTCATTTTTTCAATTTTCAACTTTCCAATTAAATGCCTAACTTTGCACTCGATTTCAAACACGAAAAGAATTATGGGAGGTTTTTTCGGAACCGTAGCCATAGAAAAGTGTGCGGCTGACCTTTTCTATGGAACTGATTATCAGTCGCACCTCGGAACGCGTCGGGGCGGTATGGCATCTTATAGCAAAGAAAGAGGTTTTTATCGCGCCATCCACAATTTGGAGAGTACATATTTCCGTACACGATTTGAGTCGGAACTGTCTAAGTTCGAAGGTGAAGCCGGTATTGGCATCATCAGCGACACGGATGCGCAACCGATGTTGTTCAATAGCCATCTGGGACGTTTTGCTATCGTCACGGTGGCTAAGGTGAACAATATAGATGAGATTGCCGACCAGCTTTTGCAGGAAAATATGCATCTGTCAGAGTTTTCTTCGGGTAAAATCAATCCTACAGAATTGATTGGTTTGTTGATTGTGAAGGGCAAGGACTTTGTGGACGGAATTGAGAATGTGTTCCGTACAGTGAAAGGCTCATGTTCCATGCTGCTTCTTACGGAGGACGGTATCATTGCCGCTCGTGATGCTTGGGGGCGTACGCCTATCATTATTGGGCAGAAAGAAGGAGCCATGGCTGCCACAAGTGAGAACACCGCATTCCCGAATCTCGGTTATGAGACGACTTATTTCGTTGGCCCTGGTGAAATTGTTCGTTTACGTGCTAATGGAATGGAACAATTGCGGAAACCTAACAAGAAGATGCAGATTTGTTCGTTCCTGTGGATTTATTACGGGTTCCCCACTTCTTCATACGAAGGCAAGAATGTGGAAGAAGTACGCTTTGAAACAGGTCGCGTAATGGGCGAAGAGGATGATACAGAGGTGGATTCTGTAGGAGGTATTCCTGATTCGGGTATAGGCATGGCTGTGGGATATAGTGCAGGTCATCATACATCTTATCAGCGTGGTATCAGCAAATATACTCCCACGTGGCCACGTTCCTTCATGCCACCAAGTCAGGAAGTTCGAAACCTCGTTGCTAAAATGAAACTAATTCCTAATAAGGATATGCTGCGTGGCAAGCGATGCCTGTTTTGTGATGACTCAATTGTGCGTGGTACACAGTTGCGCGAGAATACAAAGGTGTTGAAGGACTTAGGAGCAAAAGAAGTGCATATGCGAATAGCGTGTCCTCCGCTAATTTATGCATGTCCTTTTGTGAACTTTTCAGCAAGTAAATCTGAGTTGGAACTGATTACACGTCGTGTTATCAAGGATTTGGAAACTCACTCGCGTACGGCAACGATGTTGGCAGATGCTCAAACGGCTAACAATGTGGAAGTTCCTGCTGACCGCATTAAGGCTTATGCTACAACAGGTACACCTGAGTATAAAGCAATGGTGGACGAGATTGCACGTAGACTCAATTTGGATAGCTTGAAGTTCTCTACTATTGAAACTATTGTGAAAGCAATTGGTCTAGAGAAATGCCAAATCTGTACCCACTGCTTCGATGGAAGTTCATTATATTCGTTGGAAGAGGAAAATACGAACGAATAAATAAAAAAGAGATAGTTTGTTTCATGCGTTATTTATGAACAGAAACAAATAAAAAGGGAGGAACATTGCAATGGTGTTCCTCCCTTTGGGTTTGTATATGTTCTGGTATGTGTTCAGAAAATTCAGCTATTGCTGTAAAGTCAGGAATTCTATGATCCGTTCATTGGCATTTTTCAACGTCTCGCAGGCGTGGTGCAGATTGCGGGAGAACTCCTCGAAGGTTTCAGCACCACCATCACAGAGGTCTGTGACAGACTTAACATAAAGGATAGGGGTTTTGAATAAAGAGCAGACAAAGCCTACAGCCGCTCCTTCCATGTCTTTCAGTTCGCCACCGTGTTGTTGGATGATGGAAAAATCGCATGGTTGCATGTCAAGCGAAGAACCTGTAGTTACTTTGCCCATCTTAAACCCTAAAGCCTGTGCAAGTTGTGTGCTGCCTTCCCAGACGGGATAGTTGCCCAAACTCTGTGTGCCCCAAGCGTCATCGCCGGGTACACGCCGGTCGTGGAACATGACGCCATTGCCAATATATACCTCGGCTATTTCAGCTCCGTTGGCTCGGAATGCACCACAAGTCCCAGAGTTGATGATGATGTCAGGATGCAGGCGCTGGATAGCGCTGAGAGTGGCGACAGAGGCAGCTTCACAGCCTACAAGGTCGCTTCCTTGCTGCTGTCCATTTAGCACTACATCAAGAATGGCTCCGTTTACATTTCCTTCATAAAGCAAGCATGGTAATGGGGCAAAGAACCTTTCTACTTCTTTAATGCCATATCGCTCGATGAAAGGCTTTGCTTCAGCCACCATCGCAACTACATAACAAATTCTCATAAGAACTTAATATTCTTCTTCATCCCAAAGGAAATCCTCTTTGGAAGGGTAGTCTGGCCAAATCTCTTCGATTGACTCGTAAATATCTCCTTCGTCTTCAATCTCTTCGAGATTTTCTATCACTTCGAGAGGAGCTCCTGAACGTGTTGCGTAATCAATAAGTTCCTCTTTGGTTGCAGGCCAAGGAGCGTCCTCCAGTTTTGATGCTAATTCAAGTGTCCAATACATAGTTTAGTTTCTATTTAATTTACGGCGTGCAAAGATAGTACGAATGTTGAGAATTTCAAAATAAAAGTACATTTTTTTTATTTTCCCCTCACCCAAATCGTTTCTTCGTGTTGTTGGTCTTGATTGAGTTTCCTGGCCAAAACAAAGAGATAGTCACTGAGACGATTGATATAGGCGATCACTTGGGCGTCAATTTCATATCCGTCTTCTTTGAGAGACAAGATACGACGCTCAGCGCGCCGGCATACGGTGCGACAAACGTGTGCCACTGCGGATGATCTGCATCCGCCTGGCAGAATGAAACAGCGGAATGGGGGTAAACAGGCGTTGATGGCATCAATTTCCTGCTCAAGAGATGTAACCATTTCTTCGGTTACGATATTGCCAGGACGCACATCGCGTTGAGTGTTGTCGGTGGCAAGATATCCCCCTACTACAAAGAGCTTCCCTTGTATGTCTGTCAGCGTTTCGATGTCGGATTGCTGGGTGCAGTAGGTTATAAGTAGACCAATCTGTGAACAAAGTTCGTCAATAGTGCCATAAGATTCAAGACGTGCACAGGTTTTGCTGACGCGTTGCCCTCCGACGAGTGAAGTAAGTCCTTGGTCGCCTGTTCTGGTGTAAATCTTCATAAAGAGTCTTGCTTGTTAGAGTAAATAGTTTTGTTTAATGCGATGTGAATCGAACGTGATCATTCCACGGCGCCTCATGTCAAATGTTATGATGGCACGAGGGTCTTGTACTATACGGCTCCATAAATTTGCGTTGTCATTGTGGGTATGCTCTATGACGATGATGGTATCTGGAGTAATCGTTTGGAGCGCTTGCTCATAATGAATGTTGGCAGCTTCGCCTTTTTCTTCAATGACAATGATGGGATGGTTGTGGTAGTGGTTGCGGATACGGTATAGTTGTTGCTCTAGTGGAGTGGTAAGCCCCTCTTCTTGATAGGCATAATATGGGAGTGGCTCAAAAAGCACATCTCGGATAAGTTCGTATGCCCAAGGGGATTGTATACCAAACCCGCGCCGATGGGCTGCGCGGGTTAGTGATGTCTTGATAATATGTGCTGTACGTCGAATATTCATACTGGAGTGTTGCTGAATGAGGGGGCTGAATCCTTTTTCTTCTCATTACTGTTCGCCTTTTCTTCCTCTTTGTTGGGGAGTGGGACAGAATTGTTGGGTACGGTGAAAATGAATCGTGCGCCTGTTGTATAAGTGGTGTCGAGAATGATGTCTCCTCCGAGTGCACGTGCAATCAGGCGGCATACATAGAGCCCAAGTCCAAGTCCGGGACTATAGTGATCCAGTTTCTCAAAGTGTTCAAAAATGACATCTGTCTTGTCTGCAGGAATGCCTCTTCCTGTGTCAGTGACGATAAATTGGATGCTGTCTTTAGCTGGAAGGAAAGTAGCGCTGAGTGTGATACTGCCGGATATGGTGTTTTTGCAGGCATTGGAGAGCAGGTTGTATAGCACTTGCCCGACACGTTTTCGGTCGGAGTAAAGGCGCATGCCAGCGCGTGAGGGTTGGTAAATATAGTCGACTCCTGTTGGCATGAGCTCAGATAGGCTTTCTCTAGTTTCGCCGCAGAGTTGGTCAAGGTCAATGTGCTCAAAGTGGAAATTGAAGGTTCCCACTTCCATGTTACTGACGTCGATAATACTGTCAAGAGTAGACAAAAGTTGGTTGTTGCTTTCCTGTATATAACCGTTGTAGAGGTCTCGTTCTTCATCAGTGAGGTCATTCGACATGAGTTGTGCAAATCCCATGATCGCATTGAGTGGTGTCCGGATTTCATGCCTCATGTTTTGGATGAAAACAGTTTTAATGCGGTCTGCAATCGCTGCTTGGTCAAGCGCTTTCTGTAGGCGGTCAGCACGCCTCTTCTCGGCTGCTGCATTGTTTTGGTGCCAACCTAAGTAGAAGGCAATGGCGAGGGTGATGACAAGAATGATGAGGGTGAAAATCAAAGATTTTTGTTTTAGGCTGTCAGATCTTTCCTGCTGCTCTTGATGGGCACTATATGATGTGTTGATGAGAGGAAAGTATTTTGAAACGTCAAGTGCTAAACTTCTTGATGGGTATGAGTCAGCATCTTCCATTGTACACATCAAGTAGTTGTATGCGCGGTCTATGTGATTCTCTGTATAGAGTGCCAATACCAAATGGGGCAGTGCTGTGTATTCAGTGGAGCCTCTCATGATGTCATCAATGGCAGTTGTGGCAAGATAATAGATGTGACTTTGATTCTCGTTCAAGATGTTGTAGGCGAATGCAAGAATCATGCTAATCTGGCTGTGCTCTTCTCCTTGTGCATACAAGAAGCTGGCCGAAATGGCATTGATGGCAGTTGTGGGACGGTTGAGATATACTTCTTTAGCAGCGAGAGTGATATCTCTTGCCACGCTAGGTGCTTGCAGGGAGAGAATGCTATCATAGTATGCAACCATGAGTTTCTCTTCGTCTTGTACAATACTGACATCGGACATGTATTCCGCAATTTTTGCGAAATTGTCCTTGCATGTGCGATAATAATGTAGGCGTTCTTCCTTTGACAATATGTCGGGATTTATGCTATTGGTGATGTTGGTCGCCTTGTGATAGAGCCCCATCACTCCATATGTGCGTGAGATGTTAAGAGCAACCCATGCTTGAAAGTTCTTGTCTTCTTGATAACGATCGGTCTTTTCTAACCGCTCAAGTACTTTCAGAGTTCGTTTACCATCAAAATCCCAAAGAGCTTCGTATAAATCCTTGCATTTTTCCACATACATATCGGGAGAACAAGAGTTCACTTCTCGCTCAAGGCTGTCTGCACGGAGTTTGCGAGCTTCTTGGTACTCGTTTTTGTGGGCGATGACACTGTCAAGCATCACCAAAATTTCCTCTATCTCCGCCTTGCTGTATGTACTCGTTTGAGCATGAAGCAAGAAGGGAAAGAGAGTTGTCAGGATAAATATGTGAAGACGGAAAAACCGCATGTGTTGTATTTTCTTTAAGGGTTAGTGATGTAGGGATGATTCAACTCTCTGTTTGCTAATTAATCACAAATGTAGATATTTGTCTGTTAAATTTGCAAGAAAAAGTTTGTTTTTTTCTTTAAAAGGGATTAAAAAGGGGCTTCTATGGCTGTTTTATGTGTGTTTTGTGTTAACTTTGCATAAAAATGAAGACCATGGTAACAGTTTCTCGTATAAACCTTCCAACGGTGGATTCTACTAATTCCTTCATTCGGGAGATGTTGACTGAAGAAGGAACAGGTGGTGTCGTGTCGGCGGCCACGTTGCCTGGTTTTACCTTGGTGGTGGCAGATGACCAAACAAAAGGGCGCGGACAGCAAGGAAATACTTGGGAAACAGAACGGGGGAAGAATCTTATTTTCTCTCTCTTATGCCATCCTGACTTCGTGCTAGCATCGCATCAGTTTCTGTTGTCACAATGCATGGCGGTGGCCATTCGCAAGGCTTTGGCGCAGTATGTGGAGTGTGTGGAGGTGAAGTGGCCTAACGATATTTATGTGGGTGACAGGAAAATTAGTGGTACACTGATTGAGTGCGATTTGCAAGGTAAGACTATATCGAACTGTATCATTGGTGTAGGAGTCAATGTGAACCAACTGGAATTTCGGAGTGATGCACCCAATCCGACTTCTTTGGCCTTATTGACAGGTCGGGAGTATAATAGAGAAGAAGTGCTGACCTCCATTATACAGCACTTTCAGGTCTGTTATGCAATGTTGCAGGAGGGGCGGGCAGAAGAGGTGCGTCAACTATATATGGAACATCTTTATCGGCGTATAGGCATGCACCGTTATCGTGATGTGCGTGGCGAATTTCTGGCAGAGTTGGTAGGGGTGGCTCCCACGGGGCATCTTCTCCTCCGTTTCGAGAATGGTTGTGTGGTACGTTACGAGTTGAAGGAAGTACAATTCATCAAAGACTAAAATATTGAATATTTTGAATCCGAAGAATATACATATAGCCGATTATAACTATGATTTGCCCGATGAACGAATAGCCAAGTTCCCTTTGGCAGAACGTGATTCCAGCAAACTGCTCATTTATAATCGAGGTGAAGTAAGTGAGGATATCTTTTCTTCATTGCCTAAGTATCTGCCTAGTGGTGCCTTGATGGTTTTTAACAACACGAAGGTCATTCAGGCGCGTCTGCATTTCCGTAAGGCATCGACTGATGGTGTGCAGGGAGCGCTTATTGAGGTGTTCTGTCTTGAACCTGCTGAACCGAACGACTATCAGGTGAATTTTTTACAGAAGGGGAGTGTGCAGTGGTACTGTTTGATAGGAAATTTGAAGAAATGGAAAGAAGGCAAGTTGTTCCGTGAGATAGAGATGCCAGATGGAGCGGTTATCACTCTTGCCTGTGAACGTAAGGGACTGCATGGCACCTCTCATGTGATTGAATTCTCGTGGAAAGGTAATTATACATGGGCTGAATTGCTTGATGCTGTAGGAGAATTGCCTATTCCTCCTTACTTGAATCGTGAGACACAAGAGAGCGACAAAACAACATATCAGACAGTCTATTCCAAAATTAAGGGATCTGTTGCTGCACCAACGGCAGGACTCCATTTTACAGACCGTGTGCTCAAGGCTTTGGATGAGGCTGGCATTGATCGTGAGGAATTGACGCTGCATGTAGGTGCAGGCACCTTTAAACCCGTAAAGAGTGAAGAGATTGGTGGTCATGACATGCATACCGAACACATTGCTGTGCGCCGTCAGACTATCGAGAAACTCATTGCGCATAGTGGAGAAGCTATAGCAGTCGGTACCACTAGTGTGCGCACTCTCGAAAGTCTCTACTATATGGGTGTTCTTGCCATGCAGGGAGAGGAGGATTTGCATGTACCACAATGGATGCCATATGAATATCATAGTGACGTGTCTACATTGGAGGCATTGCAGAACTTGCTCAATTATATGGACCGGCATCATATAGATGTTCTCCATTCTTCCACACAAATCATTATTGCTCCCGGTTACGAATACCACATTGTGCGCCGCATGGTTACCAACTTCCATCAACCTCAGTCAACCCTCTTGCTGCTGGTGTCTGCTTTTCTGCATGGAGATTGGAAGAAGGTCTATGACTATGCTCTTTCTCACGATTTCCGTTTCCTTAGTTACGGTGATTCTTCCCTTTTAATACCCTCGTGAAATGAAAGATAATCAAGAAGAACTTTTCCCCATCGTTGATGAAGACGGCAACATTACAGGTGCTGCCACACGTGGCGAGTGCCATAGTGGTACGAAGCTTTTGCATCCCGTAGTGCATTTGCATGTGTTCAATAGCCAGGGGGAACTCTATTTGCAGAAACGCCCTGAGTGGAAAGATATACAGCCAGGTAAATGGGACACCGCTGTGGGTGGACACGTTGATTTAGGCGAGTGTATAGAAGAAGCTTTACGTCGAGAAGTGCGTGAGGAATTGGGCTTGACTGATTTTACGCCAGAACAGATTACTCATTATGTCTTCGAAAGTGAGCGTGAGAAAGAACTTGTTTTTGTTTATAAGACGGTCTATGATGGGGAAATAATTCCTTCTGACGAACTTGACGGAGGACGCTTCTGGGCTGTGGCTGACATCAAAGAACATTTAGGGAAGGGTGTATTCACCCCGAACTTCGAAAGCGAACTTAGCCGTGTGAATTTATTAACTAATTAACCTATATGAACAAATTACTTTTACTATTCTTATTCTGTATTTCGTTGCAGTCTGCACGAGCTCAGCGAGATATATGGTTAGACATCAATGGTGTTCGTGACCTTACAGCAGATTCTATAGACATTGCCAATCAGGCGCGTCCTGTACCAGGTAGCAGTCGTCGAGGAAATAATCCTGTGTTGTTCCTGATTGGCAATAGCACCATGCGTACAGGCACTCTTGGTAACGGGAGCAATGGCCAGTGGGGATGGGGATTCTATGCGCATGAGTACTATGATGAGCAGAAGATAACAGTGGAGAATCATGCGCTTGGTGGAACGTCTCCTCGTACGTTCTACAACCAGCTTTGGAAGCCTGTGCTTGAGGCTGTTCAGAAAGGCGACTATGTGTTCTTGGAACTGGGGCATAACGATAACGGACCAATCGATTCGATTCGTGCTCGTTCCAGCTATCGGCCTCATGGCCACATAGAAGTGCGTGAGGATTCTACATATATATATAATAAGGTGGCGAAGGCGCATGAGATGGTTTATACCTTTGGTGGCTATATGCGTCGTTTTATCAACGACATCCGTGCTAAAGGTGCCATCCCCGTTCTTTTTACTCTCACTCCTCGTAATGATTACGAACCGAATGATCCTAAGCGCATTCAACGCAAATTGGCAGACTTCACTCCAGCAATCTTTGCTTTGGGTAAGGAGATGAATGTGCCGGTTATTGACCTCAACGACATCTCTGCTACTAAATTGGAACAATATGGTCCCTGGAAGGCGAGCTATCATTTTTATTTGGATAAAATCCATTCATCTGCTTATGGTGCGCGTATGAATGCCCAGAGTGCAGCTGAAGGCGTACTGGCTTCCACTGATCCTCAGTTAGCATTTCTAAAGACCTGTCTCACCGAGTTGGTTCATCCAAGGCGTTGCGACCAGAGACGTCAGCCAGGCAAACCAATGGTTTTCCTGTGTGGTGACTCTACAGGTAAGAACGCAGACAGAGACCTTGATGGTATGTGGGGATGGGGAAGTCAGGCTTATACCGTGTTCGATTCCACTAAGTGCGTGTTCCAAAATCAGGCACGAGCAGGTCGCTCTACACGAACTTTCATTGAGGAAGGCCTATGGGAGGAAGTCTATAATTCGCTTCAGCCAGGCGATGTGGTGTTTATTCAGTTTGGCCATAATGACATTGGCGGAATAAAGGATGGTCGCGAACGCGGTGTCATTGCTTGTTCAAAAGACTCCAGCCGTGTGTATCACATGGAGAGTAGCGGTATCTATAAAGTAGTCTATTCCTATGGCTGGTATCTTAAGAAGATGATTCGCGATGCTCAAGAGAAAGGGGCGACCCCGATTCTTTTGTCTCTTACTCCCCGCAATGAGTGGCATGAAGGAAATGGTCATTCGCGTGGCTTTATCTATCCTGTCAGAGAGAAAAAAGGTAAGAAATACATAGAACGTCGCAACGAAACCTATGGTGTTTGGTGCCGTGATGTAGCCCAGGAAACTGTTTGTCAGTTTGTGGATGTCCACAATATTTCTGCAAATGTGCTAGACAAAGTTGGGGAGAAGAAGGCCGCAGCTTATTTCAATCACGACCACACTCACACTTCGCTAAAGGGTGCACGTCTTACAGCACAGAGTGTGGCTATGGGGCTTCGTGCAATTGGAAGTCCTGAGGCGGAACTTCTTAAATAGTCTTTGTCGGGGACTAAAGTCAAACAAAACCGTATATGATACAATTGAAGCCTTTATTTATTTCCTTGATGTGTCTTGTGCAGACCAATGTTGTGCAGGCAGGAGCAGATTATTCATCTTCGGCATTGAGTGGTGTTTCAGGCACCCCAAAGGAATCATTCATCAAGCAGCTGGATGATTCGAAGTATGGTATTGAAATGGGAAATCTGAGTATGGTTATCGATGCCGGTAAAGGTGGAAAAATCCTGTCGTTCAAGTGCCAAAATGTAGAGGCCATTTCACAGTCGCCCATGCGTGAAACATTTGGTAGCACGTTTTGGACAAGTCCTCAGAAGGAGTGGAACTGGCCTCCAGTGCAAGAGTATGACAAGATGCCCTATGCTGTGGAGGAAAGGAAAGGGACGCTAATCCTGACAAGCCAGGTGTCAGACAGGCTCAAGTATCGTATCCGTAAGGAGTTTGCTGTAGATAAAAAAGACAATTCGTTTGTCATTACCTATTCCATCATTAACGAATCAGGTGAAGCGCGTCGTGTGGCTCCTTGGGAGATAACCCGTGTGCCGAACGAAGGTGGTTTGATTTTTTTTGATGCTCCTGTTTCAACCATCACACCTGCTGGCTTGATGGCATTCACGTCCGCAGAAGATGTGTCGTGGTATCATGCCGATGCAGCGGATTCAAATCGTAAGATCAATGCAGATGGCAAGGGTTGGTTGGCTTATAAGAACGAGCGCTTGTTGCTGGTGAAAAAGTTTCAAGATTTGAATCCTTCAGAGCCTGCTCCCGATGAGGCCGAGATACAGGTGTATGTGAATCGTGGCAAGACATATATAGAATTAGAGAGTCAGGGAGCTTACACCGAACTGAAACCGGGTGGGGCGCTGAGCTGGACGGTTCGTTGGTACTTGATGCCTGATTCATCCCCAGTGGAAGCATCGGCGCAATTGATACAGAAAGTAAAGAAGGTCATCAAATGATGGCCTTCTTTATTTTTTTAGCTTCGCTTCTTGAGCTACCGAAGCTCAAATTATTATAGTATCTTCATGATATCCTTCAGCGCATGTACCTCATGGGTGACGGGTTCTGGCGCTGGATATTCAGGGAATCGGTTAAAGAAGATGGTGTCGATGCCCGCCTGTTTTGCCCCACGGATATCGGTGTTAAAGTTATCTCCAATCATTACTGTTGTTTCTGGTTTAGCGCCCGATTCTTGGAACGCATATTCGAAATAGTGTGGAGAAGGTTTGTTGGCGCCAGCATCCTCGCTGAGAATGATTGTGGTGAAGTGTTCGGAAAGGCCGCATGAACGGAGCTTCTTATATTGTACTTCGTGGAAACCATTGCTGCACATGTGCATACGGTAACCTTTCCCTTTGAGATAGTCCATCAGTTCCCTTGCTCCTTCCACCAGCCCTGGCTTCACGGAGCAGAGTGAAAGAAATCTGTCGCTTACCTCTCTGCAGAACTCTGCAGTCGGGTTCAAACCTTTTCCAAGGCTCAACGGGTGACGGAAACGCTCCACAATGAGGTAGTCACGCTCAATCTCTCCTTTGGCGTACTGCGTCCACAATTGGATATTGGTGTTCCAGTAGTCGTCGTGAAAGACCTTTGGGTCATTAAAGTATTGCTCCAAGTGCAATTCTTCATACAGTTCGTTCAAGGCAAGGATAGCGTTGCCATGAGTGTCGTAGAGCGTGTCGTCGAAGTCAATGAAAAGGTCTGTATACATATATATAATAATATGTCTATAAAAAATGAGGACCCCCTCGGTTCCTCTAAGCAAAGGGAATGAGGGGGTCTTTTAGGTCTTTAGAAATCTTACTGATTGAAGATTGCATTGAAGCACTTGTCAGCCGCACCTGCATTCGCGTTGATGTAGCGTCCAGCAGCCTCGCCAGCCTTTTGTAGCGCCTCAGGGTTCTTGATGAATTTGTCCATGATGGCAGCAAACGATGCTTCATCCTGATATTCAAAGGAACCGCCACACGCCTTGAGGGCCTGTGCTTCACGGAACTTCTGGTTGTTCGGTCCGAAAAGCACTGGGATGCCATACACGGCCGCTTCTGGAACATTGTGAATGCCCACACCGAATCCACCTCCAACAAGTGCAACCTTGCCGTATCGATAGATAGAGGAGAGTTTTCCGAAGCAGTTGATGATGAGGGCCTGCCCCTTGCCTTCAGCGGTAGGCATCTCGGCTCCCTTTTCCAGTTCGGTGTATCTCACAGATGTGAATCCGTTCTCGTCCAGCAACTTCTCTATTTCTTTCAAGTGAGTTTCGCTGATGACATGCGGAGCAATAATCAGTTTCCAGTCCTTGTGTTGTGCAAAGTATGGGATGTAGATTTCTTCATCAGGTCCCCATGACGAACCGGCGATGAAGCAAGGAACATTGCCCGCAAACTGCTCTACGAGTGGTAGAGGAGCCGCCGCATCTTTGATTGCAATCACCCGGTCTAAGCGAGTGTCTCCCACTACAGTCACGTTGGTGATGTTGTGCTCAGCCAAGAGTTCCTTTGATGCTTCGTTCTGTACAAACAAGTGGTTGAACTGGCGTATGGGCTTAAGAGCCGGGTATTTGTTGAGCAGATGCCACTTGAAGAAGTACTGGTCAGGACGGAAGATGCTGCTTACGCTATATGTCTTGATGCCTTTGCGTCGGCAAGTTGTCAAATAATTCGTCCAGAACTCATACTTGATGAACACCGCAATCTCAGGATGTGCCAGTCTCAAGAAGGAGAGTGCATTGCCCGGAGTGTCGAAAGGCAGATAGCAAACAAGATCAGCTCCTTCATAATCTTTTCTCAC
>Ga0326512_10002097_pt1 | contig 14814 bp, 8 predicted proteins | sample 1_2617_0518_D_FD_203652 | JGI IMG/M metagenome (GOLD analysis project Ga0326512, IMG submission 203652) | Bovine rumen microbial communities from UC Davis, California, United States - 1_2617_0518 | ecosystem: Host-associated > Mammals > Digestive system > Stomach > Rumen | place: USA: California... | reverse complement strand
ATAGACTACTTAACGGACAATGACAGACTCCATAAAACACGTAATGCCATCAGCCACCTACAGCACCAGATAGTAGAATACCTGGTTGGCAGCAGTGAGCCAAAGAATAAGAAAAAGACTGAAGTTTGCAATTATATCATCGAGGAGATTCTGGAAGCCAATGATGATTATGTAGAATATCTTTGTCACAGCAAATTCTTTAAGGACAAGAAGCACAAAGTTCGTGACTATGCCTTAGACAAAGCGGGATTGTCACCCATGCAGTTAGACAGGCACAACAAGCTTGTCCATAATGCTGAAATGAGTGAAGAGTCTCTTCCGGCATCGCCCCTTATTATTAAGAACCGCTGTCAGACAAGCGAAGATGGTAACCATTATTATGTGATTTCCGACTACATGGAGGAACACTCTCTGCGTAGTGAGATGCAGAGGAACACCTTCACTGACAAAGATAAGATAGTAATTATCTTGGATTTGGCAAAGGCTCTTGCCATAGCACACGAGAATAATGTTATCCATCGCAATGTCTGCCCGGAAAACATTTATGTACAGTCTGACAGGCATGCCGCATTAGCCAACTTTGGTTTATCCTATAACGTCCTGCATGAAGCTGACAAGCTGAATGTGTCAATCAGCATGGATGCCTTTGATCGTGACCCATATACATCCGAGGACGTGATAACTGGCGACTATTCCCCTTCATCAGATGTCTATTCGTTCGGCGTGATAGTATATGAACTGATGGTTGGTGATTTGCCTTTCTCCAACTACCTGCAACTGAAAGCCAAAGGTGGCTCTTTGACAGAAGACATGATGCCAAGTAAACGCAATCCCAACGTCGAAGAGTGGGTAGATGTTGTATGTAGCCGTATTATTGTAGAAGATCCTACTGAACGGTGGTCGAACATAGAAGAGATTTGTGATTATATCTTTGAAGAAGCAATAGAGAAGAAATACGGTCAGCAAGAGAAACATCCTGAAGCCAAAGCTTGGGATGAACTGAAGAATGGCGACATGATAACTCCTGAAATCTCACTTTACAAAGAATTGGGTGAGGGTGGATTCTCAAAGGTGTTCCAAGCTATCCATTCATTGCAGCCAGGAGCAATGTTTGCAGCAAAGATATTCAAGGAAGGAGTAAGTCCACAATCCACCATTGATGAATTTAATGCACTGAAGGATGTCAATCATCCTAACATTGTGCGCTTCAAATATAATGGACTTACGTTTGGTGGGCTGTTCTACACGCTGATGGAATATATCAATGGTAAGGACATCAGAGAATATTGCTTCGGCGATAAGTATTTCACTTTGCCGTTCATCTATAAGTTTATCCATGAAATGACATCCGCTTTGGTTTACTTACACGAGAAAAAATTGCGCCATCGTGATATAAAGCCAGAGAATATCATATTTGAAAAGAGTGGTAAGTTCGTCCTGATAGACTTTAACATCGCTACAAGCAACGTAAACGACTTGGATAAAGTAGGAACTTGGCCGTATCTGGCTCCAGACTTAATGAACGGTCACACTATGCAGTGGGAAGATAGCGCAGACACCTTTGCCCTTGGCGTGACTCTTTATGAGCTATTAACGCATAGCTATCCTTGGCCGGGCAAGCGGATTCCTGTCCTTGACAAGAAACCTACAGACATAATTCCTTTGAATAGTTTGATAAGTGCTGAGTTTGCAGCATTTGTCATGAAGGCAATAGATACCCGTCACGAAAATCGTTTCAAGACTGCCAAAGAAATGATGGCCGAGTTAGAGAGAATTGGCGAGGCAGGTATTGCCAAGAAATCCGAAGTGTTTGTTATTGATCATGATGGTTCTGAACTACATATCGTTGATTATATCAACAGTTTGTATAGCCAAAGTGAAAATGGCAATGCTGGTACACGTGCAGGATGGAAGGGAGAAAACATTCTCGACAAAGAAACCTATACCAAGACAAAGCTTGATACAGAACTTCTCTCTGCCATTAAAGATGGCAAATACAAGCTGCTCATTATCACAGGTAACGCTGGTGATGGAAAGACTGCATTTATTCGTCAAGTTGAACAAAGCAGTGATGAAGTTGAATATATTGATGAAACCCATAATGGCGCACGTATTGTTCTAAAAGGCATAACGTATCAAACGAACTATGATGGTTCACAAGATGAAGCAAATCTGAAAAACAGCGATGTTCTAAAAGAGTTCTTCCGTCCATTTGAGGGGATGAAAGATGATTTCAGCCAAGCCACAGAAGGGCGTATAATCGCTATCAATGAAGGTCGCTTAATGGATTTCCTTGAAAATTCTCCAGAACACAAATACCTTTATGATGCTATCGATGAGTACTTCTATAAAGAAGGAGTAACTAAGTTACCAGAAGGAGTAATGGTTATAAACCTGAATCTGCGTTCTGTTACTGCTTTGGATGAAAGTGGAGAATCGCTTCTTCGTAAACAGATAAAGGCCCTTACAGCTCCTCGTTTGTGGACACAATGTAAGGCATGTCCATTGGCTGAGAAATGCTTTATCAACTTCAATGTTAGGTCTCTAAACGATTCCGCTGTTGGAAATGAAATCATCAAACGCTTAGAGTGGATTGTAAGAACCATTGTTTATAAGCGTGAAGTACACATTACAATGCGTGATCTGCGCTCTATGATTGCATGGCTCATTACCAGAGACTATAATTGCGCTTCCATACCAGCCCTTGCACAACGGGAAGAGGAAACGAAGCGCTTACTTGAAGAGGCTACTGATGAAAATGAAAAGTTGGGACTGCAATACCAGTATGAGCGCATTCGTTTAGAGGAATGGATGCGGTTGTATTTCAATATCACTGCTCCAGAAAGCAAACTATTCCCAGAATTACGCTCAGAAGATAGAATCGTCAAGCTTCTGAGAGAGACCGATATTGCAAATGTTGCTATTCCTGATAAGGACAGGGATTTGTATTATCGGATAAAGAATGAAATGGATTATTTGGCCTTTGCGTCTCGTCCAACAGCCCCGTTGCTGGAAGAGTTTAATACATTCCTGACCATCAGGCCGAGTTACGAAATGAGTCCAGATGAAATCGAGTTCTTGAAGCTGCGCCATCAGACATTTATTCGTCATCAATACTTTGAGGGAAAAGTGAACTTCTTAGAACGTATGCCATACCAGTCTATTGGTGATTTCTATAAAATACTAAATAGCAATGACACCAACTGGTTTGATGAGAAAAAGAGACTTGCATACGCTATATCATGCAGCGAGGGATGCTGGAATCCAGATATTTCTTCAAAGCATTTACTCCTTTCATCAACAAGGGTGAATGACCCAAGTGGACAAAGTTATCGTCGCTTCCCATTAGAGGAATTTGATTTGATGGTTGATGACAATGGACACTTAACGGAGTTTTTGGAACATGAGCATGAGAACTTCGTGTTCAGATACAAGAAGAACCATTCTGTACAACTGACAGTTTCTTTGGATTTATACGAAATGCTGTACTATATTAAGAATGGATTCAATCCTTCAATCAGCGACCTGAGAGGACGCTTTATAGAGCTTCAGGTCTTTAAAAATCTTCTTGCAAGTGAAACTTATACGGAGGTTATCGTTACAAACAACGAGAAGTCTTTCTATAAGATTTCGCTAGACAAGAAATCTATGCAGCTAATTGTAGAACCTTTAAAGAAAGAGGAGGAATAAGTTATGCAGATGCCAATCATTGATAAGGATGAAAGAGTGTTCCGCGAACCATATATTTTTGCGTCTGACGTAAAAGCCATTACACTGGATAATGTGCTGGTAAACCTTTTCATGTTGATGCGAAATAATGGAGCAAGAATCAAACTTATGCTTAAGACTGGGACTTTTCACGATATTAAGTCACTAAAGAAATATTTCCACGTCTTAGAAGACAAGAATGAGATTCAAGGATATTCTGATAATCCAGAAGCCGTAGAAAGTTGGATTAGAAGTAGTCTTGTGAACATGGTATATCGTGGCAAGGCGAAAGAGAATATTGCCTCCATGCGTCCTCTACATCTTGAAAGCTATAGGATACGTAATCAAAAGCATACTAAAGACTATAATACGGCTGACCAACTTTTTATTATGATCAGTCAACGACCAGAAGTTATGAATGCTTTAAAGACATATTTGTCTATAGGATGGGATAATGCCAGCAGAAAGATTGTTGACAGTCCCACATTGGATGTCGATACGGCAGGAATACTCCATTTGATAAAGCTTGTTGATATAGATACAAAAGCCTCGACTACACAGATTCCAATTAAACCTATATTGGAGGCACAAGCAAATCTGTTTTGTGACGATGTAATGAGACTGCTAGCTTATCAATATAGCATTCCGCGTTCTGTTTTTATTGATTATCTTAGGGTGTTAGTGGGATTCCATCTGTCACTGTATTTTCAGAAACTGGTTTATCTTCTTCCTAAAATGGTGAAAGAAGGAACAATTGAGGTTGAAGATGATTGGAGTCAAGTCGTTGATCTCACTGATAAGTTGGAAAGCAGTATTTCTCCAATCGCCTGTGCTGACATGGATAAAACACTAAACGGGTTGATGGACTACATAAAAGCGACTTATTCGATAAGGGTCATGCGACGCTTGGTTACTCCAAATGCATCTGTTGCTACTGCCTTGTCAATGATTAAGAACCCGACAGTTGAAATAAATGCAGATATTAATGCTAATCTGCGCAACATCTATAATAGATATTCTGCGAATGCCAAGACAACGGAAGAGATGCAAGAGGCTGAGCAAAATGCAAAAGAACTTCAGGAATATCTTCAATACGAAGACACTCCATTAGAGAAATATGTCCAGTGCTTGATGAAGGTAGGTGCTGCATATCAGTTTAAATATTCTCGTGATTTCCTTGATAAAGCATCGATGAAGAACGAATCATCTGCTCTAATTATTGATGGTCGGAGCCGCAAGCATACACGACGTGGAGCTATTGGGTCAAAACTGTTAGAGGTCTTAGTCCAGTTGTTAGTTCTTAATCAAAAGGATAATGGTGAGCTGGAATCAAGACCTTTGAGCATTAGACAGTTGGCCCAGGAAATACGAAATAGGTATGGGCTTATTATAGACGGTACTGGAGAACCTCGTTTCAAAGATGCGGATATTAAGACGCATCTGGCGTTTAAGGAAAATATGATTGCCCTCAAAAACAAACTTCGTCAGATTGGTTTCTATACAGACCTAAGCGATGCTTCTTCACTTCAGAAAATCCGTCCAAGGTATAAGTTCAACAATTAAATCAAACGACAATGAATATTATCAAAGCATATTATGACCATATCCTTGATATTTTCATGGAGGTATATGGTGAAAGCATAAAGTCTGCCCAGCCAGGCAACTGTATGAAGGTTACAGGTTTTTCTATTGAAGTCCTGAGAGATCTTTATGGCCGTTTGTCTTTGCTGGACACTTCAACACAGGTGTATATCCTTACAGAAGATGAGGATTTGACGGGGCATGAATACATTACTCCGACAAAACTAATAGAATTACGTAATGATCTTACTATTTCTATATTGGTTTTAATACCTGTGAATAGCTTTACTTCTGCTGAAGATTCATATGGTAATGCGACGTTTAGAGATTTGAGTATATCAGACTTTGATGAAAGACTGCTTGCAAAATTAGAAAAGCAGTTAGGGGATAAACCTGCTGTAAAATATGCTCTCAGTTACGCAGATAAAACATCAACGGTCTCTTTGCAAGATAAAGTAAACTACCTCCTTTATATAATTCTTAGTGGTGGTACAGATGAAGCTGTTGGTAACGGCTTATATCTCCTTGGACTCATTCCAGACACAGGAATTGTTTCCAAGAAAGAATATATTCCTCAATTTCTTGTTAAAAACGAGGACTGTGTTTCAGTGTTAGCAGATTATTCCTTAGCCGTTGCTGACAGAATCAGTTCTCTCCCAATAAAATCTGGCCCTATTCAGCCAGAAGTCGCCAAGTTCTTACGCGACAATGATACCGTGATAAATAGAAAGGATTTGTGCGAACAGATATTGTCAAAATATCCACAACTTAACTTTTCTAAATGGTATGACTATCTGAAGAACATTACAGAAATAGGCGTTCTGCATGTAACCAAAGTAGAACTTGGCGGTAAGGCGCTCAAGATAGACGGAGAAGACCTCAAACTTAAAATAGACCAAAATAAAGGGGCTAAAGTAAAGTTAAGAATATATTTTTCGCCGAAACCTAGTGCGTATGAGGCATTGAAGAAAGTCAAGATTGCCATTATGAATGGCGATGGATTCTATAAGGAAACGGATGTGGTTACCAAAAAGGTTTCCGATAACAATAAAGATTATCGAGATATAACATTTCCAATAAACAATGCATTTGAGAATGGAACATACTTCTTCCACGTCTATGCTGAAGATAATGATGGTACAGAGCTAAATGTTTCAGATGCTTTCCGTGATGAAGATATTCAGAAAGTCTGGGAAGAGGAGCAAAAGAAAGGTACTGGATTAAGTAAGGAAGAGTTCCAACAACAGCAAAGAAGACTCCTCACTTCTGATAGCGACACGTTCTTCTTACAAGTGCAAGATTCTCCGGACGAACCAGAGGAAACGGGTACTCGCATGAAGATTAACAATGTCCTTCAAGCATATTTCCGTTATCGCATTGAGCTAAATCGTAAGGGGGAAGAGTTGACTATTCCTCAAAGACAAGCTATTACAGACAAGTCAGGTAAGACTTCTGAGGATGAACTAAAAAGTTGGCAATATGCAACTCATATCAACACCTTCCAATTACGATATGATGCAAACAACAACTATCAGATACCATTATCAAGAAAGCTTCTTGAATTGGAAGAGGCCATCCTGAAAAATAGTGGTAAAGTGGGATTCATTGATGCTGTTACGTCAGACAACTATACTGATGAGAACTTGAAGTCTATAATTTTGAAGGAGGTCGAAGGTGTTCAAATACCAGCATCTTTGATAGAAAAGCGGAAAGCTCTATTCGATTCTATTCTCGATTCAGCTCCAGATAGAACAGGTGTCATTGAGACCTATGAGATATTTAATCATATCAGTGAAATAAAGGATTATTTACATGAGTATCACTCATGGTTAAGGTCTCTTGACGACGTAATGGTTAATCAGACTCAAGCTGTTGCTATTCAGAGTATTGATACCGTTTCTCTGGCAATCGAAATGCCTGATGACCATGTTGCACATACGAAGTTGTTGACACCGCTACATCCTATTAGATTGGGATGGCTGATTAACATCTATGAGCAGTATGAAGATTGGGAATCAAAAACGGCAGAAGATCCACGATACAGGAAACCAGATGTATGGTATAAGAAATTGGATAATCTCTTCTACGGAGAATTGTTACAAGACGTTGCTCCACTCGTTATGCGTGATGTCTATAATGAGGACTATCTCCAATACGTCGGAGAATTGTGTTTCGGTTGGGGATTCTATGCCAATCCTCAGCAGACCAATGATGACACATTCTCTACAGGATTCCGTCAGTTAAAGGCTTATGCTTCACAACTGCTGAACATTGGTGTGCAATACCGAATAGATTCAGACGTGAATAAACTCATGGTATATCGACTCATAAGGAAATATATCACACAGCATCCATACACCAACAAGCTTATAATTAATCTGTTCAATGCAGGTGATGCAGCTGTGTTTGCGGAGAATCTTGTCATGATAGAACGTAATACTGTAAATACTCCGTTCGATATTCATTATGAGATTCGTATGTTCTGTGATGATAAACGATTCCCGCAGGGAGAGGCATTGAAAGATTTGCTTAACCCTGACACGCAGGTATCAGAAGAAGCGGAAAACTTCTCTCAGGCAGATGACAACAGACTCTTTCCAAAGCTTAGATTCTCAATCAATAGTATTGAGGAATTCATCAGTGATCCCAATAAATATCCTGCACACCTGTCATTCCTCGTAAACCCATTCCCGACTCAGGCATCTTTGAAACGTTCCAATACGTTACAACAGTCATTCTATCTGAATGGAGTAGTGACACGTCCTGTCGTACAGGTAGAAAAAACAGAGAAAGGATATATGTGGCATCGTTATATATCTGAAGTGCCATTACCTAACCCTGTGTCACCATTTGCAAATGAAACGCAGGAATTGTTCTCTACTCTTCAAAGAATGGTCGCACGTTCAATGACAACGGATCACGACATATCAGTTCCTTCTCTTACACTTAGCATAAAGGATAAGAATTCTATCATGCTCTCTTATGTTCATGATATTAGTGATTGGGTAATTACGTTTGACAAGAACATGGGGCCGGAGTTCTATGATATTCCATGTAAGGAAGGTGAAACACCATATTTGTTGGATTATCTGCCTAGTGCAGAATTGAATGGTATTTCTTCATTCTTGACATGTCGCCCAACATCTGAAATAGAAGGTCTTTTAGCACCTCACTTTAAGACGTTTGGTATCAATATCAATGATAAAGAAGCGTTCTATGAGCTTTTGGCAGATATTCGTTCTGTGTCAAGCAGCATGATTATGCAGCTTGATAGTACGCGTAATAAGGCTTTTGAGGTTTTAGGAACGACTTTAATGAAGCGTATGCTAAGGAAAAAAGATCTACTGAATGACTCCTTTATCATCCCGATAGACTTGCATCAGGAATTATTCCGCGATATGGATTCTGAGTCATTTGAGCGAGCAGATGATTTGCTGGTTGATTTCCATACAGACAAAAGGGAAATTGTGTTTACTGTCATTGAAATCAAGTGTAGGCAAAATCTGTCAGATGATGAGCTGACTGCATTGCAAGAGAAGATGCAGCATCAGATTGAGAATACAATTTTGGCCTTAAGAAAGCGTTTTGATATAGACTATCAAATTCCTGATCGGCTTGACAGGGAACTGATGACACTCGAACTTCAGTCGCTTCTTACTTTCTATTCTCGTAGAGCAGCTAGGTATAACTATCTTAACGAGGAAACTGCAAAGGAATATGAGAAATTCATACTCTCTCTCAGTCAAGGCAATTTTACTATTCGTTTTAAGAGGTTAGGTCTAATTTACCAATTTAAGAGCTTGGACTATCAGCGTAAGGATTATCTAAATGATACATTATTCTATATCATGGGTAAACCTATGATAGAGAGAATCCTTGATAAAGACATGTCGGTTAAGACAACAGACATAGCTATGTTGACTGCAGATGAAGAATTTAAAACGGCTTTTGAAACTTCAGATCGTATCTTGCGAGAAGAATCGTTTAAGATTATTCATACAGGAACAGATGACTTGCCAAAGCAAGAGGAACAAGACACTGTTAATCAGCCTGAAGCGGAACAGGTAGAGCAAGACATTGAACCTGTTCTTGTAAATGATATTCCAAAAGAGACTCCAAAACCAACTCCTATTATTGATGAGCCTATAAAAAAAGACGGGACTGATAGTATAGTCCCATCTGACGAACATCATATTGAACAAGAGGGAAAAGAAGTTCCATCTGATACACCTATTACTGATCCCAATTACGTTCAGCCTGCATACGACATCATGGTTGGCAAGACCAGTGGTAGTGAACAGTATGGCATACTGGGCGAAAGTATTAATGGACACAGGAAAATTGCGATAGATCTCAGTGAGACTAACACTATAAGCTTGTTTGGCGTTCAAGGTGGCGGTAAAAGTTACACTATTGGCACCATAACAGAGATGACGCTTAAACAATTCTCTAAAATCAATTTACTACCTGCGCCAATGGCCAGCGTAATATTCCATTATAGTGAGAGTATGGATTATGCGCCAGAGTTTACTTCTATGATTAATTCGAATGATGAAGCAGGTCAGCTGAAAAAGCTCAAAGAGGTTTACGGTGCAGAACCTGGCAGGATTGAAGACGTAATAATGCTATGCCCTGTGGATAAGGTTGAAGAGCGACAAGAAGAATATCCTTCAATCGAAATTCATCCGATAGCGTTCCATTCAACAGATCTTAATGTCCAGGATTGGATGTTCTTGTTAAAGGCTGTTGGTAATGAGTCAACGTACATTAACCAGTTAAGGGCAATAATGAGGGCCAATAGAAAGAACCTTAATCTTGACGGGCTTAAGCAGAGCGTAGAAGCATCCGCATTATTGTCAACTTCACAGAAAGCGTTAGCACAACAACGTTTGGCTTTTGCCGAAGAGTATATTGATGATACACGTAAATTGGGGACATTGTTGCGACCGGGTCGGTTGATTATAGTTGATCTTCGTGATGAATTTATTGATAAGGACGATGCTCTGGGACTGTTTGTAATTATGCTTAATATATTTGCTGGTGTGAAAGAGTATGAAGGAACAAGATTTAACAAGTTCATCGTATTCGACGAAGCACATAAGTATATGGACAATAAAGATTTAACAAGCACCATTGTTACAGCCATACGTGAAATGCGTCACAAAGGTGTGTCTATGATGATTGCAAGTCAAGATCCAATGAGCCTCCCAACAGAGATTATTGAATTGTCATCCATAATGCTGATGCACAAATTTAATAGCCCGCAGTGGGTGAAGCATGTTCAGAAGTCTATCACCCAACTTCAAACGTTGTCATCATCAGATATGGCAACATTGCAACCAGGTGAAGCATATTTGTGGGCGACTAAATCTACTGATAAGGGAGTCACTAGTCGTCCCATGAAAATCAGTACACGTCCGCGAGTTACGAAACATGGTGGCGATACAATAAAGGCTGTTTAATGAAGATATTCAAATATAGTAATATAGGAAATCGAGAAGAGAACCAGGACTATCTTGCTTCAGTTAAGCTGGGGCAAGATAGGAACTTGTTTCTTGTCGCTGACGGCATGGGCGGTTATGATTGTGGAGATATAGCATCGAAAGTTGTTGGCGACAGTTACATATGGGCATTGAGTAGAAATCTGAGTGTTGAAGAGGCAACAATTCAAGCATCTGAAAACTTGAATAAAGAAAAACACAATCTTGGGATTGCAAAAATGGGGAGTACTATAGCAGCAGTTCTTCTTGAAGGAAGATTGGCTACTATTTTTTGGGCTGGTGACTCACGTGTTTACGTATTTCGAAATCATGAACAACTCTATCAAACACAAGACCATTCTATCCTCAACGAACTTTGTAAAAAGAGAAAACTCTCCTTTGAAGAAAGAGAACGCTATGGCCATATTATTACCCGTTCTATAATGGGTAATAATGATGACAGGGTGGATTTATTCAAAATGGAATTAAAGGAGGGTGATGAACTGTTACTATGCACAGATGGCTTATATAACGACTGCCCTGTCGATTATTTAATAGAAACTTTACGAAGCGATAAGTTTGATATAGACTCTCAAAATGATGGATTTACAGACAATCACTCGCTCATTTACATAGCATTGTAGAATGAAAATAAATTGTGATAAGGTAATAACTGTTGATGACTTTGATGCTGACTATGTTTCATGGAAGGGACGTAGCCTAACTGTCATGGGTGATTATATCAAAGTCAACCAAGAAGGTATTCAACCACGGTATTTTGATACAATATACCTTTTTGAAGAAGTTGGTGTCCTTATAGGTTTTAAATATGGACTACCCATGAATGAATGTTATATAACGACTCTGGATGGACAAGAGTCGGAATGTTATGTGGATGCTATGCCATATCTGTTTGCTGATTGTAATCATGTCTATGCTGTAGTTAAAAGAAGCTATAGAAATACTGACTTACGAAAGCAAGTGATAGGGTTGGGACTTATAGACGTTGCTACATTGACTTCATTAGACCCAAAATTCACGTGGCCGATATGGGAGGATATTCTTTCTATTCACAATGGAGCAATTCTTATCAAGAAAAATGAAGAATCGTATGGCCTCGCAACACTCGATAAGTTTCCTGCCTGTAATTTAGCCAATAATGCTTTCTTGATAACAAAAGAAGAAGGTGAAGAAAATGTTTACATCGTTTCTAAGTACAATATGGGAAGAAAGGAAACGCAGACATGCGATTTTACTAAGAAACTATCAAAAATAAAAATAGTGCGATGATACTCAATAATCAAATAATCGAAATGATTAAAGCCAAGTCTATGCTATGTTTTGACAAAGCAAAAGACTACGATACTTTATGTGATGCAATTTTCTCTTCTACAGGTAGAACGATTGGAGTCAATACGATTAAACGCTTGATGGGATATATCATTGATGATAGGAAAACCAATGAATATACACTTAACACTATAGGAATTTACCTTGGATTTAAGTCCTGGGAAGAACTATGTAATTCCATTCGAATAGATAGTGAATGGAACTTTGATGATCAAACATACTACATCGATGATTTAGCCATCAATAGCATTGTTAAGGTGAAATACCTTAATCGTAAAGTTACTTTTAAAGTGGTAAGCTTTAATGACGAAAAAATGCTTGAAGTGCTAGAAGCCACGAATAGCAGTCTGAAGAAAAATGATATTTTGGAAGTGGAACACATGTGTATAGGACAAATACTTGTAGCCAAGACTGTATATAGGGGTGAGACGATTGGAAATTATAAGACTAATGGTGAGCTAAAAGAAATTGCAATTAATGAGGGTTGACAAATCAGATTTCAATATGCAGTTGACCGACATTGATGTACAGTTCGATTTTCAAACAGATAGTGGAGGTAAAGACCCAGATGCTGCCAGCAAAACGCTGAAAGCATACCACCAGCTGTTATGGTCGAAGCCATTGCCGTGTGGCGAGAGCATGCAATTGCATGTAGAGAAGGGATGTTTAAAATGGAAAGATATGTGGTTTGGTTGCGATTCGATAACAGCAAGCTTCATTCATCATCGTTTCCCGCTGAAAGAATATATAGAACGAACTATTCCTAACTTTGAAGAATTCAAAAAAGACTATTGGCACAAAACGTATACCATAGGAGGCTCCATCATTTTCCCAATGCTTAGAGGAAGTGTAAATCAAATGAGGGGGTGTAATTCAAGAATTTGTGATCGTTGGGATTTAACATTAGAGTGTATTCGTCGCTACTATGCTGGAGAGTTTTCACCTCTTAGCAAGGCTCTGGAAAGGAGTTCTGTATTCTTTGACTTGTTTGTTAGCTTTAAAGGATATGTCGATTTCTTCTTCCTTCAGGATTGTGTGGATTCCAATTACAATGTAAAGCTATGGCTTGACACGCCATTGTTTGTCCCAATGGCCATGCCACATGACATCAATGAATATTATTGTTGGATTGATTCCCAAATTGACTTTGTAACCAAGAGAGGGAGTAGAATTGCTGCTTATTGCATGAGAAAATAAAATGGCTGTCATATTTGTTATGTGTGACAGCCATTTTACTTTGTTATTTTGCTTCATTCAAAAGTTTGTCAATATTAAATGTGAACGTATAGTCGTTCTGCACATTCTCTATCATTATAGGCATCATGATTGTCATGGTCTTTCCTACAAGGGATGGAGCTTCTGCTTTGAATGCCTCAGGTGTCTTGTAGACGCATGGAACCAGATAACTTTCTCTCCATCCACCATATTGACCAGATACATAATATACGTTCTCTGTTGGAAGCAAGAGATCAGAAATACTGGCATTCTTAGGAACAGTAGTGGCTGGTTGAGAACCGTTTCGGTCTGTGTATTTCACTCCTGAGTGCATAACACGTCCGACTTGACCTTTTACATCAACATAGCTTACATCATCCCAATTGATTTTAAGAGTATGTCCTGACTTGTTCTTCAAAGTGAAGTTGAATTGTTTCGCTCCGACATACCACACAATATCAATGTAGTCATCCTCATAACGATACTTGTTGATTCCACCTTCGTCAAAGGTTACAACCTTGGTTTCACCAAACTGCTGTTTGGCATCTGCTGGACTTTCAACAGCAGAAAGACCAACAGAGTAATCTGCGACATAACTTTTAAAAGCACCACACGAACTTAGGAAAAAACATCCTAATACAATTGAAACTAAATTTTTTTTGTTCATAATAACACGTTATTTTAGAATAAACTGATGCAAAGTTACGAAATAAACAATAAGGTTGTCCAAAATTGCCAAAGATGGACAAACATGGACAAATCTAGCCGGAACGCTGAGTGGATTGATGGGAGGCTTCTTTGGGATACAAGGCCCGCCAGCGGTACTATACTTCATCCAGTCGGAACCCACCAAGGAGCATTACATGGCGATGGCGCAGACGTACTTCTTGATAGGCAATGCTGTGATGACCTTGGTTCGTGCCTACAACGGCTTCTTCACAACAACCGTCCTGACAAACTACTGCTATGGTCTTGGCGGTGTCATCATAGGTACAACCATTGGAGCCTACGTTTTAAGGCGCATTCCCAATCGGGCCTTCCGATATGTTGTCTATGCTTATATTGGCGTAAGTGGAGTGATTATCCTGCTATCAAACGGCTAACTTGCAGATTGGATCCTCTCTAATGATTTTGGGAGCGGACTTGCCTGCCAGCACTAGAATCTTCTTGCCATTGCGGTAGATGTGCAACTGACGTGAGCGGACTACGGCGGTCAGTTCAGGGTCATCCTGCATGGCTATCCAAATAGGATGGTAGATGCCATCCTCATCGAACAGCTTCCGTTGCAGGTGAGAGCATAGGTTAGTGGTGTCGATGGTCATATATCACTTATTTCAGGAAGTCCTCACGCATAGGGCTGAAGGTGTCGATAAGGATGCCAGCCTCTAAGCAGACGCAGCCATGAGGCAGGTTGGGAGCCACGTAATAACCATCGCCAGCCCTGAGAACCTGTTTCTTGTCACCGATGGTCACTTCAAAG
>Ga0326512_10002096_pt1 | contig 14822 bp, 19 predicted proteins | sample 1_2617_0518_D_FD_203652 | JGI IMG/M metagenome (GOLD analysis project Ga0326512, IMG submission 203652) | Bovine rumen microbial communities from UC Davis, California, United States - 1_2617_0518 | ecosystem: Host-associated > Mammals > Digestive system > Stomach > Rumen | place: USA... | reverse complement strand
TTTATGACAATGATTTAGCTGGTATTGCAAATATGAAAAAAATTAAAAAAGAACATCCTGAATTAGTATATTTCTTTATTCCTAGAAGATTTAAAGCAAAAGATATTTCAGATTTTCATAAGAAATATGGTAAAAAGAACACCTCTAAATTTATTAAGAAAAGTATTTTAAAATATAAACAATATGAGTAAGAAGTAGGTACTAAATACATCCTGTAGAGCCACTTTTAAAGATGGTCATACAGAAGATTTTGCATCTTTAGAAGAGGCAAGCGAAAAAACTGGTATTAGCACAGCGAGTATTAAAATTCGTTGTAATAAACCAGGTTGTGGTGGTAAAGACAAAACAACATTTCAATGGTTAGATGAGCATACAAGACGTTCCTATCAAGCTAAAAAATCTCGTAGTAAAGGAGCAAGTTGGGAACGTGACGTTATTAACAAATTAAAAGCTATAGGTTATGAAGGATGCGTCACTAGCAGAGGTGAGAGCAAGAAAATTGACAATGCAAAAGTCGATATTATCGACACAGAGGGTAGATTACCAATCTATGTGCAGTGTAAACAATATGCTAACACTCCGAGCTATTTTTCAATAAGAGAATCTTGTCCACTTAAAGACAAACCTTTTATTGTAGCATGGAAAAAATCCCCAACTGGTGGAGAAGCAAGTCCTGGTTCTATTATGATGGTAGATTCAGACTTTTTCTTCGAATTACTGGATGCTTATACTAAACAAAATAATATTTAATAATGAATAAATACACATTTACTGTTAATTATGATGGTAAATCTCATGAGCATGTAGTACTTGCTACTGATTATAATGATGCTTGTGAGAAAGCAGCCCGTCTTATTATTGATATTTATGATGACGCTTTAGCGGATGAATCATGTGATGCTTTAGATAAAGCAACTTTAAATGATTGGGAAAGTGTTACAGATATTGTCTATGAGCAGGACGGACTTGATATTAGTGTTATTGAAGAAATTAACGATTAATATGTTAAGAATTGGTTTAGATATGGACCAAGTTTTAGATGACTTTATTGGTCCTTATTTACAAAGATTTGGCGAACCTAAAAAGGACTCCGAAATCACACGTAATGTACAACGTATCTTATCAAAAGACAAAGAATTTTGGTTAAGTTTACCAGTATTAAATCGCATTGACTTTACTCCTGAACTCTATTGTTCTAAAAGAGTAAATCCAAAATCCTGGTCAAAACAATGGCTTAGAGATAATGGATATCCTGATAGACCTTTTTATCAGATGCTTTATCAACATGGTAATAAAGCAACTATGATTAAAGGTCGAGTGGATGTGTTTGTAGATGATTCAGTGAGTAATTTTGTTAAAATGAACAGGTCTGGTGTACCATGTTTACTTTTGGATAACCCAAGTAACAGGTATGCTGGACCTGTTTTGCGTATTTACTCACTTCAAAAGGACGAGATAACTGATGTTTATAGGGTTGCAAAAGAAATGGGTGTATTTAATAACATTCATAAACTTTTCAATCGTAATGAAATAGGTTATTAATGAAACTTAGCGAAATAAAAATTACACCATTGATAGATACTCTGCATATGGAAGATATTTCAGATGCAGAGTATTTTTCTAAGAAATATAGTAATTATGTAAGTAACTCAAGACTTGGTAAAATAAACCCAGAACAAGAAGGTTCACCAGAAAAGTTCTTTAATGGTAATCTTAGTGGATATAGTGATTCTTTTATCTTTGGTAGTGCTTTACATGAGCTGGTATTACAACCAGAAGATTTTATATTAGTAGAAGAAGTGGATAGACCTACTGCAAAAGCAGGTTATATGGCAGACGAATTGTATAAACCAACAGGTTATGAGCCAACTGATGCAGAAATTATTGCTGCATCAGATAAAATTGGTTATTATAAAGGTAAAATGTCTTCCTTAAAGATCCTTAATCTTCGTAATACTTGTAGAGATTACTGGAGAGATAGAGCTATTTACGAACATGATCATAAATTAACTCAAGTACCTATATATCTAAGTCCGAAATATAGAGAAAAACTTGCTACTTGTTTGGATAAAATGAAACATGATAAAGATATTCAATCTTTATTACATCCTACAGCTATGTTAGCTGAACCAATTACAGGTAATGAGCAAACTATATTATTAGATGTAAAGGTTGAAGTTCCTGGTGAGGAACCTTTTATATTGCATTTAAAATCTAAACTTGATAATTTTACAATAGACAGAGATACAAATTGTGTTATTGTTAATGATGTAAAAACTGCAGGTTGTCATATTGACGAATTTGTAAATGCAATAGATAAATGGCATTATCATCGAGAGATGGCAATGTATTGTTGGTTACTTCAATTGTGTGCTAAGAAATTCTATGGAATGAAAAGCCCTACAGTGAAAAGTAACTTTTTAGTTGTAGAAACTCTCCCTAATTATAATACAGGAGTAGTACCTATGACTGGAGCTATGTTTAATAAAGGTATGAAAGAATTTACTAAATTACTTAAACTTGTTGCATTTTATTGTTGTAATGGTTATGAAGGATTTAGAGATGATGGAATATCCAAGTTATAAACAATTAGCACGCATTTATTCTGAATATTTTAGTCTTGGTAATTTATCAGGTGATATTAATGAGAAATTTGCACTCATTTCACTTATTGGTTATATAGTTCAAAAGCTAAAAGCTAAAAAACCAGATATAACTTATTATCAAGTAACTTATAATTTGGCAAAAGATACAGGTCTTGATGAACCTACAATTTATCGCCTAGCAATCATGACTGAAGACTTTTCGTATGGATGTACCAACTTTCCTACTTTTGGTCTTACAGACAAAAATATGGTGCCTAAAATCAAAGAATTAATGCGTAAGTTCGTACCTTTTTAAAGAAGGTAAGATTTTTTAAAAATGTAGATTCCGCAAATAAAATACTGTTAAAATGTCATTAACATTCATTAACACTTTAATGTTTGGATAAAGACTACTATAGTACTATATTTGCATTACTAACCTCAAGGGACAAGGTTAGAGATTAATAATTAAGAAAAAGATTTGAGGTTAATGAATTAATGTAAATTTTTGAATAATTATGGAAGCAACAATTTTGAATTTTAAAGTTTTGGAAGTAACAGGTGAAACAAAGAAAGAAGCATTGGCAAACGCTCCTTTTGAAGTAATTGGTGATGCAACTCAGGCATTTAAGAATTGGAAGGCAAAACAGAATGGTGAAATCACAAAGGCAATGTTGAATGATTTCTATTTGAATTACCTTCAGAATAAGGTTAAATGTGCTGCTGGTGTAGGTTTTGCAATTACTAAGGTATCAGCTGTGTCTGATTCTCGTGAACGTCCTTATCAGATTACTAATGTAAAGGGCGAAGGTAAACGTAAAATGAAGAGAACTTACTCTATTATTGAGAAAGCAACTGGTAAGATTCTTGCAGCAGTTCAGACTACACAGGCTGATGCTAAGAAGAAAATGCAGGACCTTTATAAGGATGGTACTTTGAAAGGCGATGCTTATTGCAAGATTTCTCAGGAAGTTGTTGAGGGAGAGCCTATTGCATTTACAGCTAAGTATACTCCTTCTAAGAGTTCTCACAAAGGTGAGTATATTGTTTTCGGTGTTGAAGCCTAATAAAACTTTAAAATTAAGTTAAAATATGGCGGTTACTAGAAATAGTAATCGCCTTTATTTTTTTAAGATAAATTAAAATTTAGATTATTATGGAAAAAATACTAAAACCAAGAAATTGGATTAAACAGACAAATTATGATTAAAATTAGTGAAGTTTATAATGTAAGCAAAGCAGTAGAAGTAGGTAAATGTTCAAAAGAAATGGCTAATAGATTTATTCACAGAGTAACTAGTGGAGAATCATTAGAAGAAGGTTTAGAAAGAAATGAAGTTGATGATTTACTTGAAAAAGTAAAAGGTATTAATGAAGAAAAGCTAGACAATGACATTTTAAGTGCAAATACTTCTATATGTAGAAATGATGAAGGTAAAATCATAGCTTACAAATTTGACATCACTCGTAAGGGTAATATCCCTTTACAAGGAATGTTAACTACAGATGAAATGCAAGAAATTTATCGTTTGTATTCATTATATGGAGCTAACATTACTAAAAGACAAATTAATCGTTTGTTTCCTGATTATTCTTATGCGGATTTCATGCGAATAATTAGAGCATTTCAAATCTTTAAAGCAAGTGGTCCATTTGCTCCTCATATGTATGAAGAATATACTGAGGAAGAATTAAAAGAAATGCACATTCGTCTTAAAGAAAATGATTTTCTCAAAAGTGTTGAGAAAGATGAAATTAAAGATCTAAAGAAAGTTAATGTTTCTTTAGCAAAACAAATTATAGAGTTAAAACAACAATTAACTTCTGCAGAAAGTATTAAAGTTGATTTAACTGCTATGCCTACTGTACCTTTTAATATTACCACACAGAATAGAAGTCTTATGTTACATTTATCAGATATGCATATTGGTGCTCGTGTAACATCTACAGCACAATTTGATAATGAATGGAATGAAAAAGAGCTTATTCGTAGACTTACTGGTGTATTGAATAAAATTGATAATTTAGGACAATTTGATGAAATTGTTGTTAATATGCTTGGTGATAGTATGGATGGTATGGATCAACAAACCTCTCGTCGTGACCATATAATGCCTCAAAATATGGATAATCATGAACAACTTCATACTTATATTAAAGTTATGGGTTGGTTCTTTACTCAACTTAAACATCGTTGTAATAAAGTTCGTATGTATTCTGTACCTTGTGGTAATCATGATGGAGATTTTGGATATGTAGCAAATTTATATTTAGCTGAAACTCTTAAACAATTAGATATTCCTTCTACTGTTTATGAGAAATTTATGAATCATTATGAATATAAGGGTCATACCTTTATTATTTGTCATGGAAAAGATGCTTATTTTATGAAAAAACCTTTCCCACTTCATCTTACTCCTGCTACTGAGATTTATCTTCGTAATTATATGGACAGAGAAGGACTTGATGATTGTGGTAAGATTCATGTAATTAAAGGTGATTTACATAGTAATGCTCTTGATGCTAATATTAAGTTTACATATCGTAATGTCTTAAGTTTGTTTGGTGATAGTGATTATTCTCAAGCAAATTATCCATCAAATGGTTATGGTGTCTCTTATGAATTATTTGAAGGCACTGAAATGATTAGTGGTGTATTTGAAAATGTATAGAAAATGATAACAAGACAAAAAATATTAGAACAAGCTTATATAGATTGTCTTACAGAAATGTATAAATATGCTCAACCTACATTAGATTTTACAGCATATAGACAATCTTTAAAAGGTAAGAAAGAAGATCCAAAAGACCCTCTTTATGCTCGACATTATTTATCTCCTGAAAATTATAAGTATATTCGAAATAAATATATGCGTGCTTATGGTATATTAGGACATTGGACATCTGATGTTGATGTATTGATAGAAGATGCTGAAAAAGGTTATAATACTGATGTTTATGAAGAAGATACTGATGGTAAAACGTATCGTCATTATGAACAGCAACCTTCTTTAGATAAAGTAATTGGTGTCGATGCTGCAAATAAAGTTATTGCTTTTCTAAAAGATAGAAAACAATTTTATCGTTTTGACCGTGAAGTTACTGATTTTACAGCTTCTCTTGCTTTCGGTCCTTCACCTAATAGCAATGCAGAATATGTAAAGCAATATTGGAAAAAACAAGGATTTGATATTGATATCGATGAAGATTTTAAAGTAGAAGATTTGGATTATGACATTGAAAAAGAAGAAGACTAATTATGGATATTACAGTAGACGAACTTGTAAATTATGGTAAACCTTTAATTGTAAAAGATAAGGAATTTTTTCCAGCAGAAGCTTATGTAACCCCTTTCTTAGAAAGATTACAAAAAGTAACTAATGATTTTACAGTTAAAGTACAATTACCTGATATTATTACTAAATCAAAAGAAGAAAATGAACTAGATAGAGGTTTTGTAAGAGTATGGATACAAGCTGTGCTTCCTCCAAGTTATAGAATAGACAATCATGATGAAGTCATAGGTATGGTATATGGATTAGATGTCCGTAAACCTATAGTTAAATTCTATAGAGGAGGACTTAATGCTGCCTGTACTAATTTATGCGTATTTGACCCAAAATATTTAGACGTTCAAGAATTAGAAGAAAACTCAGCAATAGACTATAAACCTTTAGACAATATTCTAAGTAAACCAAATGAAATTAAGGTATTTCTTAATAAATTACATACAATAGGCTTTTCTAGAGATAATGAAAATATTAATGAAAACCTTGGCAAATGGATTAGAAATTGTTTAAATATTCCATATAATAATGGAGTAGGAAATATTAAGCTTTCTAAGAGTATGCCTATTGATGCTTATCAATTACTCTTTGAAAAGTCCGATTCACCATATTATGTACCAGTAGATAGGAATACTGATATGTTTAATGTTTATAATGCCTTTACTCAACTTATCTCAAATGATAAAGATAAAGATATTATGAATAAATGTGAGAAGACTTTGTTGCTTAACAATATTTTAGGCATTTAATTAAACTTGATTTTCTCAAATTTAATATCTATATTTGTAATTAAGACGCTTAATTATAATATATGAATGTAATTAAAAGAGATGGAGCAGTCGTACCTTACGACCGCTCCAAAATTTTTAATGCAATTTCTAAGGCTTTTAAGTCTTGTAAATTAGCTATTAGTGCAGATGTTATTAATGAAATTGTAGATGAAGTACAAATTTGGGAAGATATTAATGTTGAGGATATACAAGACCAAGTAGAAGAACTCTTAATGGATTACGATTTTAAAGTAGTAGCTAAACACTATATTTTATATCGTGAACAGCGCAAAGCTATTCGTGAAAGTCGTAAGAAGTATGTTGAAATGCTTAAAGAAAAGTATGAAGGTCAAAACATTAAGAATCAAAATGCTAACTTAGATGAAGCTTCTTTTGGCGGTAAAATGGGTGAAGCTAGTTCTTTTGTTGCGAAACAATATGCTCTAGATTATTGTATGTCTAAAATGGCAAAAGAAAATCATTTAAATAATGAAATTTATATTCATGATTTAAATGCTTATGCTGTAGGTATGCATAATTGTCTTACTACACCTATTGATAAATTACTTGCTAATGGATTTAAAACAAGGCAAACAAATGTTCGTGGTGCAGGTTCTGTATCAAGTGCATTCCAATTATTAGCTGTAATATTCCAGTTACAATCTTTACAACAATTTGGTGGTGTTTCAGCATCTCATTTAGATTGGTCAATGGTACCTTATGTACGATTATCTTTTTATAAAAAATATAATAGTATTGCTGACATACTTATAGGTGCTAAACCAGTAAATTTAAATACAAGAGATGAAATTAAAGCATTGCCAATTACTGATGAAAAATATAAAGGTAAACATTGGTGGAATTTTTGCAAACGTTATAAATATCGTAAGGCATTACAAGCAGTTAAAAGAGAATTAGCTCAAGCTGTTGAAGGTATGTATCATAATCTCAATACTTTACAGTCTCGCAGTGGCAACCAGCTTCCTTTTACGTCAATTAATTATGGTACCTGTACTCTTGAAGAAGGTAGATTGGTTACTAAAGCACTTTTAATTGGAAGTATTAAAGGAGTTGGAGATCAATTGTCTCCTAATGAAGACCCTGAGTTTGGAAGAACTTATGGAACTCCTATTTTCCCTTGTAGTATTTTCCAATATATGAAAGGTGTTAATGATAAAGAAGGTACTCCAAACTATGATTTATTCTTATTAGCTTTAAAATCTACAGCACGTAGACTTTATCCTAATTATGTAAATGTAGATTGGTCAGTTAATAAAGGTTATGATAGGAACGACCCTAAGACTTATGTAAGTACAATGGGTTGCCGTACTTATAACGGTTTTGATATTAATGCTAATCCTGGAACTAATCCACAAACTAAAGATGGGCGTGGTAACTTAGCTCCTGTAACTATCATTTTACCTACATTAGCAATGGAGGCTAAAAAAGATGTTGACTTATTTATGAAACATCTTGATGATAAAATACATGAAGCTAAAGATATGCTTATTGAGCGTTATCAATGGATGTGTAAGCAAGACCCATCTTCAGCTAAATTTATGTATGAGAATGGTACTATGCTCGGATACGTACCTGAAGAAGGTATTGAATCTGCGTTAAAACATGGTACTTTAGCTATTGGTCAAATAGCTTTAGCAGAAACTTTACAAATTCTTATTGGTAAAGACCATACTACTAAAGAAGGTATGGAATTAGCAATAAAAATTGAAAAATTATTTAATACAAGATGCGCAGAATTTAAAAAGCAATATCATCTTAATTTTGGTGTATATTATACACCAGCTGAAAATCTCTGTTATACAGCTATGACTAAATTCAAAGCTAAATATGGAGATATAGAAAATGTTACTTATTATATGAAAGATGGTAAACGTCATGATAAACCTTATTTCACTAATAGTATACATGTTCCTGTTTATATTGAAATGTCTCCTTTCGAGAAAATTGAAATTGAGTCTAAATTAACAGGTTATTCAAATGCAGGTTGCATTACTTATATAGAACTTAATAGTTCTGTAATTAATAACATTAAAGCTCTTAAAACTTGTGTTCAGTTTGCTATGGATAAAGATATTCCGTATTTTGCTATTAATGTGCCAGCTGATAGATGTCAAGAATGTGGCTATCAAGGAGAAATTGGAGAAGTTTGTCCTCATTGTGGAAGTACACATATTAAACATCTAAGACGTGTTACTGGTTACTTAACTGGCGATTATCGTACTGCTTTTAATCCAGGTAAACAAGCAGAAGTTCTTGATAGAGTAAAACACACAATGAAAATTTAATATGAATTACAGTGGAATTACTTATCCTGATGTAAATAATGGATGGGGATGCCGAGTTACCTTATGGGTATCTGGGTGTCCCCATCATTGTTTAAATTGTCATAATCCTCAAACTTGGGATTATAATGCAGGTCAAAGGTTTACTTCAAAAGTTCTTGATAAACTTATTGAATTAGTACAAGATGATACAATAGAAGGTTTGACAATTAGTGGTGGAGACCCTTTAGACCCTGAAAATATGCCTTGTGTATTATCTATATGTATGTATGTAAAAAAGCTTACACATAAGAATATTTGGGTATATACAGGTTATACTTATGAATATTTACGTTCAAATCCTATATATAATCCAATATTTCAATATATTGATGTACTTGTAGATGGTCCTTATATACATGATAAACGTGATATTACTAGTAATAATATGTTTAAAGGTTCTACTAATCAAAGATTAATTGATGTTCAAAAATCTAATAATGATGTAGTATTATGGACTCAACCTACTATTTAATATTTTTAAAATTTTAACAAATGAAAATAGGTACTAATTGTTTTGATGAAGAAGACATAACAGTAGATAAAGTCACAGTTCGGTATATGCAAGAACCTGATTGTGAGCAAGAAGACCGTACTAAAGACCAAGTATTAACTATTGAGTCTTGTAATAATGGTGTTGGTAATTTTGCTCGTTTACATATAGGTGAAACTGGTTGGGCTATTAATGAGCCTGAAGATTTAGTTAAAGTAGTAAATGATTTTTGGAAACGTGTAGATATTATGAGTGACGATCATAAAACATATAAAAAACATGATTGATATTAATAAACTTATTATGGAGTCTATGAAGGCTCATGATACTAATAGAACTAATGCTTTAAAGAATCTTAAAGCTAAAATATTAGAATTTAAAACAGCAAAAAATGCTAAACAATATAATGAATCTGCAGAAATAGCTATTATTCAGAAAATGGTTAAGGAACTGAATAATGATATTATGATTTATAATAATGCAGGACGTACAGAATTAGCAAATGAATCTGCAGCACAACTTAATGTATTGCAAGATTTATTACCGCCAATTCCAACTGTAGATGATATAAAACGTTTCCTACTTAAAGAATACCCAAATGGTATTGAACAGAAACAAATGGGTATTGCTATTAAGAAAACTAAAGAATCACTTATTGGAGTTGATGGTGCAATGGTTGCAAATATAGTAAAAAATATAATTAAGTAATATATGAATATATTAATTATTCCAGACGTACATGGTAGAGGTTTTTGGAGAGAACCTTGTTCAAATATTGATAAATTTGACAAAGTTATTTTCTTAGGAGATTATCTTGACCCTTATCCGAATGAAGGAATAACTCCTTTGATAGCAAGAGATAACCTTAAAGAAATAATTGAATTTGTAAATAATCATAAAGATAAATGCGTTTGTCTTTATGGTAATCATGATTTACATTATACTCATTCAAGTTATGATAATAAAGCAAGAAGTACTCGTTATGATTTTAATAAAGCAAAACAAAATTGCGAATTATTAAAACAATTACCTTTACAAATTGCTTATGAATATGATGATTTCTTATTTACTCATGCTGGAGTTAATACAAAATGGTATGACAATAATAAACATATTATAGGCGAATTATCTGCATATAACTTAAATAAGTTAATTAATAGCGAAGAAGGTATTGAGTTACTTGCTCAAATTGGTCGTCGTAGAGGAGGTGTGTATCTTACAGGTAGTTGTGTATGGAATGATGTAGTTGATATGGTTGGTAAACCTTGGTCAAATTATATTCAAGTATTTGGACATACACAATTAGAACATTGGGTATCTACTAAAACTAATTTGAAAGAAGAGTTTCCTAATAATGAACCTTTTTATTGCTTAGATTGCCGTAAAGCTTTTATATTACAAGAACATAATATTGTTGAATATCCTGAAACTGACTAAATGTATATTGTACCAATTATAGGTATTATTGCATTAATATATGTAATTTATGTCGAAATTCAATATTTGCGAACCTAAATTAGGTTTAGAGCAACAAGAAGCTTTAGAAAAGATTATTGCATTCTTAAAAGATAAGAAGTCTACAGTATTTTCATTATATGGGAGTGCTGGAACAGGTAAAAGTTTACTTGAAACTCACATTATTAAAGAAATTGAAAAACGTAGAAAAAATTATTGCTTATGTGCCCCAACACATAAAGCTGCATTAGTTATGCGTAATTATACACAAAGAGATGCCATAACTTTACATAGTCTATTAGCATTATCTCCTAATATTGAAATTTTGGAATTGGATTTAAGAGCACTAGAATTTGTTACTTCTCATACTAGTACAAATAGTATACCTAATAATGGAGTAGTTATTTGTGATGAAGCATCAATGATTAGTGATGATTTATTTGATTTACTTGTAGAAAAATGTAAGGCACTTAATTGTAAAATCATTTTTATATCTGATTATGCGCAGTTATTACCAGTTAAGTCAAAACATCATTCTAAAGTGTATCAAGTAAAAGATAAATTTCAACTTACTCATATTTATAGACAAAGTAAAGAAAGTGCCCTTATGCCCGTGTTAAGCGAGCTTAGACAGCATGCAATTAAACACTTTGATACTTGTGAAGCTGAGCAAGGAAGTCTTGTTGTAGACAAGGATTTTAAAGAATTTTTCTCTAAATTAATTCCAAAATATAAAGAAGCTATAAAGAACCTAAATATTCTTAAAGTCAAAGTTTTAGCATATACAAATAATCGTATTACTAAATATAATGAATTTATTCGAAAATTTCTTTGGAATAATCCAAAAAAAGAATATGTTAAAGGTGAATTGCTTACAGCTTATTGTAATGGAGTTTATGATGGATTTAAATATTATAATTCTATGGATTATATTGTTCAAGAAGTTAGACCTAAAACAAAAACATTACCTAATGGTATTACAGTTAAAGGATTTGACTTAACACTATATGACCCTTATGAAAAAGAATCCAGTACAATTTTTATGTTATCTAAAGATAATCCAAAACAATTATTCGAAGCTTTAGCAGGTTCTTTAGAAGTTGCTCGTATTGATGCTATTAATGTATCAAAACGTAGTAGATCTGCTGCGGGAAAATTATGGAAAACGTATTATGATTTATTTGAATCATTTACAACTCCATATGATTTATACTTTAGAGATAGATTAATTAGAAAGAAAACTTTTGACTATGGTTATGCTCAAACAGTTCATAAAAGTCAAGGTTCTTCATATGATGAGGTATTTGTAGATATTAAGAATATTAATACTTGTCAAGAGGATTTAGTAAAGCAACAATTACAATATGTAGCTTTATCTCGTACAAGAACTAATGCTTATATTTATGCTTGATATTCATATTGTATATAGTGACCCAAAGGATTTACAGTTATTAAATATAACTAATTCAAAACAACAGCCATTTATACATAGTTATTACATAAACTCATTAGAAGATAGAAGTAAAGGCTTTAAATTAAAAGCAGCTTGGGGTGCTAAACTTGACCCATTTGTTTATTTGGAAATAGATGGTAAACCACATAGATGTTTTTACACAGAAACAGGTGAAAATGCTGTTTCTCAGCTTATTAAGTTTTTACAAAAATAAGATACTTGTTACCAATTTAAAATCTAAGTAATATGTTAATAGTTAAAGTGTACAATTTGAGTGATAAGAAACTTCCACAGTATGAAACTAGACTTTCTGCAGGTATGGATGTTCGTGTTGATTTCAGTCGTAATAATTTATCTAATCCAGTACCTGTTAAAGGAGCAGGACAGTTTATTCCAGCTAATGAAGTGCAGAAAACCTCAATACTTACATTGGAACCAGGTAGTAGAGCTTTAATTCCTACAGGTATTTGTATGAAAATACCAGAAGGATATGAATGTCAAGTACGACCTCGTTCAGGTTTAGCATGGAAAGAAGGTATTACAGTACTAAATACCCCAGGAACTATTGATGCTGATTATACTAATGAAGTAGGAGTTATTGTAATGAATACTTCTAGTAAAACTGTAATTATTGAAGATAATGAACGTATTGCACAACTTGTCTTTGCTAAAACTGAAGCTTGTGTTTGGGAGCAAGTAGGTTCTAAAGATGATTTAGGAAATAGTGGACATGGTACAGGTATTGGTCATACAGGTAAGAAATAATGGGAGAACTTGATTTATTTGGTCCTAGTCAGACTACAGCATATCTTATAAATAGGGACGCAAAGGGTAAAATCCGTTGCGTCCTTGTTAATTATTATAAAGAAGATGAGTATTGGGTAATTCATCGTGAAACTTATCAATATGGTGGAACACACACGCAACAACCTAATATTATAATTACTCAAGGTAAACAAAAAAGAGATGCTTCTGCGCAAACAGAATTAAGATTCAATGCTCTTGTAAAAGAGTATAAAGACAAAGGATATAAAGAAATTGATAGACCTGCCGAAGATTATTCCTTAACAGAATTGGACAGTAAATTACCTAAATACAATACTGATTCAAATGGATTTAAGAAACATATGCTTGCTAAGCAATCTGAGAAGGTTAAACAAGCTTCCATTGATAAAGTTCCTTTCTGGTATGCAAGCAGAAAGATTGATGGTGTTAGGTGTTCATTTTACTGGGATGGTAATCGTATTCGTTCAGCTAGTCGTGGTGGTGGTGATTATGATTATGCTACTATGCATTTTATTCATAATAAAACATTAATTGAGTTCTTTAAACGGCATCCTAAATTCATTTTAGATGGTGAACTTTATAAACATGGAAAAAGTTTACAACAAATTAGTGGTGCAGCTCGTATGGAGAAAAATGCAGTAGACTGCGATTGGCTAGAATTTTATATTTATGATAATATGCTTGAAGGTATGACCTTTAGGGATAGACTTGAAACTTTGCATACAATTAAAAAGGAATTAAATTTAGGATTTGACCCTAATCGTTCTTGGGAAGAAGGTGAATTGCAAATGCAAATGGTTCCACAAGAAAGAGTATCAGGTTGGGATAATATTCTTAAATTACATGACCAATATGTAAGTGAAGGTTGGGAAGGTCTTGTTATTAGAAATCCAGATAAAGTTTATGGCTTTGGAAGACGTACTAATGACATGATTAAAGTTAAAAAGTATAAAGACGCAGAATTTAGAATTACGGGAATTAGTGAAGGTTTACGTGATGAAGATATGTGCTTTACTTTGGAAACTGCTGAAGGTATCCCATTTAAAGCAAAACCTATGGGCAGTCGTGAAATTAAGAATCAGTATCGTAAAGATTTACCTAAATTAATTGGTAAATATGCAACCGTTAAATACTTTTATCTTTCAGATGAAGGTACCCCGCTTCAGCCAGTGTTAAAGGCTATTAGAGATTATGATTAATAATTACTTTTAAATTTATAAAATTATGAGTAGTAAATTTTTAAAAACAATTTCTGATAATGGTAATGATACTTTAGTAGCTCGTGCTAATATATATGAGCAAAGAGCAAAAAATTCACAACAAGAACTTATTACATTTTTAGAAAATAGAAAATTTGAATTGATTATTAAGCTTGGAGAACTAACAGATTTAGGTCCAGATACTAAGGATTCTTTACGCCCAGGAGCAAAGAATTGGGACCCAAAACAATGGGTTAAAGAAATTCAAGAAACTAAGCAACAAATATATGATATAAATATTCAACTCAAACTTGCAAATGAAACAATGAAAGAAATGTTTGAGGATGAAGATACTAAAGAAAATAAGTAATGAGTAGAAAAGTTATTAATACATATCAGTGTGCTGATTTAGAAGAAACTCTTGCTGAATTTATAAATAAAATTCCTAAAGA
>Ga0326512_10002095_pt1 | contig 14822 bp, 16 predicted proteins | sample 1_2617_0518_D_FD_203652 | JGI IMG/M metagenome (GOLD analysis project Ga0326512, IMG submission 203652) | Bovine rumen microbial communities from UC Davis, California, United States - 1_2617_0518 | ecosystem: Host-associated > Mammals > Digestive system > Stomach > Rumen | place: USA... | reverse complement strand
ATATTGGCCCCTATTATTTGATATGACCCCTCCCCCGGGTGTTATATGCGTTTTATTTTCCAAATTTATATTCTTAAAAACACATAGAAAATGCGAAAGCGCATAGAAGGTGTAATAAAAGCGAAACTAGATAGCGATTTTTGTAAATTCATGCCCAAATCTACATTAAAAGCTATCTAGTTTCATACAAGTAGCATACTAATTGCGCACTTAGTTCTCTACTACTTTCACATAACCGACTTCTTCACCAGTCACGGGGCTGATGAAACGCAAGTCCATGTGGCAGATCTCATCGCAAGCATCCTCAGCAGCCTGTTCCAGTTCTGCCGGGCTCATTTCAGGGGAATCGACCACGATTCTCGCAATGTAAGACTCCGTAAAGTAGCCGCATTCAACCTCATCATAAGCTTTCCAACGTTCATACTGCGTGAAAGGATTAAATTTATTGTCGGTAGTGGTGACCATAGTTCTAGCCATTTTTAATTTCCTCCTACCGATTTAAGATTCTTCCGGAATGTTCAATTCTTTGGCGAGCGAACTTGCAGAAACTCCCAATTCTTTTGCCACAGTCGAAAGAGCGTAGCCATTATTAATCATGAGCCTTGCTCTGGAACGCGTGGAAGCCGGCATTCTGTTAGATTGCCTCGGAAGTGCACGCTGCTTAAGCTTGGACGTATCAGAGTAACGGATGACGGTCTTGAACTTGTTCTCGGAGATCGCACCAGCCTGAATCGCTTCCCATTCGCGGTCGCTGAGCTCGATCTGATACCGTTTTGTATGCTTTCCACCGTTGACGGCGTCTCTTGCGTTCTCCAGAGCCTTGGCTGCAAGCTTTTTCCGTTTGTCCGCATTGTCACTCTTTTTCAATTCCGGATTCGCCTGAATAGTTGCACGCATCACACTGTTTGCAATGAGTTCAGCCTGTCTGTTTTTCGGAGCTTCTAATTCAGCCAGTGCAATTTTCTTCGCCAGGGTTCCGTCCGGACCGACTACATCTTTGTATGTTTCAGCAGCCGATTTATTCTGTTCCAATCTTCCTGTAGCCCTTGCTTCTTTTCTTGCCTCATTAGCAAGAGCTTTCATTCGATTAGCGTGGTCAGCGTAAATTTCCTCAATGTAGTAGCCGGACGAGAGTTCGCGCGCATCTTTTACCGCGGCCATGTTTTCCATGCGCTGTGTCGCACGGACGATCTTTCCGGTATCCCTGTAAATGTCTTCACCTGCAGCGTAACGATCTCTCTCTTCCTGAGTCATCTTCTCAGGATCATCGATGCGCTTACGTTCTTTCTTGGTTCTTCCAGTCTCTCTGAAGATCCTTTCACCGTTGTCATAACGTTCCTGTTCTTCAGGAGTCATCTGACTTCTGCCATAGACTTCTTTCATTTCGGGAACATCGCGCGGACCTTTGGCTCTGGAGATCAGAGTCGAAGCACCTTTATGAACAGAGCCGTCTTCATCCACACGGAACTGGTACTTTTCTTTCAGATCGGCAATGCCGTTTTCATTGTACGCTTTCTTCCAGTCCAGATTGTGTTTTTCAGCGTCAATAACGCACATGGAATACTTGACAGCGCGCTCGATCTCACCAAGAGTTGCGCCCTTGATAGTCATGTCGGTAATCAGGTTGGACGCTTCGCCCATCTTGATCCCCTTATTGAAGCCATCGCCTTTCTTTGTGCCCGTACTTTTGCCGGTGCAAATCGGATCATTCGGATCTCTGCTATAAAAGTCCGAAGGATTGTAACCTTTCAAACCATCAAGTGGTGCTCCCGATTTCAGTTTCTGTCCTTTTGTCGGAATCACAAGAACCGTGTCGCCATCATAGTCAGCGCCGGAAAGCTGATTTGCTGTATACGGTGTAATTCCAACAGCGTGCTGTGCATCGTTTCCGATGACGCGTTTTCCTTCCGGATTATCGTTGTTGACGATCAGCCGCGGAATCTGGAATGTTCCCTCGTGCGGATGACGAACCAGAATCACTTCTTCGCCATTGTCATACATAGGTGCATAGACTTCGTTGTCTTTCAGCGTCAGACAGGGTAAAATGGCGAACGCGCCCTGACGCGGCAAAGCAGCCGCTTTCAGATGAACAGCCGCCGAATCGCAGCTGTCGGCAAAATCCTCCAGAAACTGCTTTTTCAGCGTCGGATTGGTCAGAGATTTGTATTCGTTAAATTCATCAACAAATTCGGCATAACGAATATCAAGCTGTTTTTTGGCCACAGCCGGCATCTGCTTGGACAAAAACTGCGAAGAGAGGTTTTTCTTCCAGCCTTCCCAGTCTTCGTCGTCATTTACGATATTGATAGGCGAAACGTGCTCTTTCCCGTCAGCGTCTTTATAGTCCCACTGACGAAACGAGGCTCCGAACGGATTCTGAGCGTCATCTTTCATCGGTTTCAGGACCGTAACAGCATCTTTCGGCCCTGTCATAGGAACGCCCTCGTGCTCGTGGGAGTTAAATACGATATCAACGCCAGGCGGCATCTCTTTCGGATCGCCGTAAACGGCCATGCCTTTCATATAATGTGTTCCGTCCACGCCGATTCGAACCTGAGCATAATGACGGCCGCCAAGAGCCAAATCTTCTACTCCAGGACGGATCTCAATCACACCATCCTTTTCCAGTCCGTCACCAGGCTTGCCGGTAGCGTAATTCACGGCGATACGCTTGGAATCAATGCTCGGAATCGGTTTCCGGATGCGAGCTGTTTCGCCATAATCCTCAAAATATAAACCGTCAGGCGATGTTACTTTGCTAAGATTGTTCGAAAGATCCGCTTTCGTCTTATCTCCATCAGTCAGAACGACCAGATTGATGTGCTGCTTCGGATTGGAGGTTCGAGGAAGCTGATAGTTAAAGACGTTGTAGCCCTCGTCCTGCAAATATAAACGAACGGAGCGCATCATTTCTTCGCTCACGCCGAGCTGTTGGTAAACGCCCTCGCCAATATCAAGGTAAGGCTTCTCCTTCAGCAGCTCTTTTAGGTTGTCAGCGACGTTCTTGACGCGATTCTCACGCTTTTTGCGGTTGGGATTCAGATAGTTGCGAACCGTACCTTCCGAAACACCGAGTTCTTCGGCAATAGCAACATTACTCCATTGCTTGGCATGGAGTTTCTGAGCTTTCATATAGTTTTCGGCGTCAACCTGATCGGAATACATTTTTCGCATAGCGCGATAGTCGCCGCTGCTAAGTTTGAACGCCTTTGCAATTTCTTTCTGGCTCAATCCCTGCTTTGCGAGATCGTCGGCGCGCTGAAGCCAGTTACGGCTTCTCTGCGGATTCTTTCCCGAACCCCATGGATACCGACCGGAATGCCGAGGCGTGCCGTAATGTTCGATAAACTCATCAGTTGCTCTTCCCTGGTATTCCTGCTCATCCATTATCCTTCAACCTCCCGCATGGCTTCCTGCGCCCAATTGTCACGTTCTTTGACCGCGCAGATCACTTCTTCCATGCGGTCCTTGTCAGGCGTATACTCCTGAATATCATCATTCTGGTAGATGCGAAGATTCACTTTGGTGTTCAGAGGATTCACGCCGTAGGCGCGCTCATACTCCAAAAGAAAAAGAGCAGCGTAGATTTCAAGCTGCTCCATATGAACCGGTCCGGTGCCGGTTTTCAGATCGTGTATGCGAAGAAGGCCGTGGCTAAAATCGATGGCGTCCGTATGTCCGAAACAAGTGTCGGAATACTTGAGCGCGACTTCCGGCGTCATCCCATAACCAATGGCATCGTTAACATACGCCGTCAGCGTCTGGGTCGAACCGCGGAGCTTCAGGCCCTCCTGAATGAGTTTTGCTGCAATGTCGTGAAGTCTGGTTCCACGAGCAGCTGCGTTTTGGGACAGAACATAGCCGCGCAGCTGATCCTGGGAATAGCCAAGCCAATAGGGTTTACTTGGACTTAGCAGCGCGTGTTTTCCGTCCAGTTCGAAATGCTTGTTGAAGTTCATCTAAAACCTCCTGCTTGTTTTCAGGATAGACAAAACGTGAGAACGACATCTGATTAGCGTAGGCCACGTAATATTCCTGATTCGGCCGCGGATGTCTCCGTTCCTCTTCAGAGCGCTTACATTCCAGCAGCGCCCAGTGCTCGTTCCAGAGCACGGTTAAATCGGGAATTCCCTGTTTCGACTCATTCTTGAATATCAAAGCACCGGGAAACATGGATTCAAGCTCTGCGATCAGATCTCGCTGAAATTTACTCTCAAGCATCTCTTTCACCTCGAAAACTCAGAGAAAATGCAGGAATTGCGACATTCCTATCTCCCTCTACTATAGAGGGTGTAAATTTTACGAATTTTGAAGCATTTTCAGCTTTTTCGAGAACGAAAGAACATACTCTCGTTGAAGTTCTTTTTTCGCTTCAAGGCGCGGCTGATGGCCACATCAATCGGAGCGAAGGTTTTAAAGCTGTAGTAATATAAATCTCGAAACGGGGTATTGCGTCGGTCGATGCGGCCCATGGCTTGCTCGGTCGCCTTGTAGGAGTAGCTCTGTGAGTAAAATATCATTGAGTCAGTTGACGTGCAGTTCCAGCCCTCAGAGCCGCCCATATAGTTGACGAAGTAGGCCCAACGCTCAGTCTCCGGGATCTCCTCATGTTTGTACCCGTTCCACTCCCGACAAACAGTGCCTTCCGGCCAGGGCGCGGAGCGCAGAATATCAAGCTCGTAGTCGAAGCTGTAGAAGACGATAAGCCGCGGATGCTCCCGCGCAATATCCATGACCGCTTCAATACGGGATGGATCGGCATTCACCGTCTTGCGCAACAGATAGCACAGCTCGCTCACGTTCTTAATGGGCTTGTCCTCGAAGATGTTCCAGCGGTCCTTCATAAGCCGCTTGTAGCTCTCCCGGTCGTAGCTCACCAGACGAATATCCATATGACGCTCAGTCGGCTTCTCATAATCAATGTTCACAAGGATCGAGTCCCGGTAACGCGTGAGAATGTAATCGTCCACATAGCGGTCCACCTGCGGATACTTCGTATAGCGGCTGTAGATCACGTGACGGTTCTCGAATTCTCGCTTATTACGGTAAAAGCCATTGGCAATGAAAATCGAGAGATAGTCCATCCAGCAGTCGCCTGGCGTGGCCGAAAGAAATATCCAGCCGTTCGACCGGGAGATCTTGATAAACGCCTTCGACCATGAGCCGTAACCCACGACCCGCTGTTCGTCGAAGAGAAAGAACGCACCGGAAATATCAATGTACTTTTTGATGTTGTTCCACGAATCAACGACCACGCGGACTTTCTCACCATAGCTGGACTTGGCCGGGTCGCTGGAGAGACCGAATGGCTCCAGTTCCTCGTCCCACTCGCCTTTGTCACGTTTCTTAGCTGTGGTGATAATATAGAGGTCCTTCGGCCAGAGCATCGGAACAAGATCATTCTTCAGGCCACGCTTTGTGCCATCGATCTGACCGCCACACACCTTGCAAAAATAAAAAGCGAGGCCGGTCCGGCTCTTACCGGATCCGACCCCACCACAAAGAATGTTTCCGTTTGCAAGCTTCGAGAGGGCCTTCTGCTGGCCTTCATCCAGTTCAGGACTCATAGACTCTCCTCTCTCGCAAAAACGTCAGCGCCTTAAAACGGCTCTTCCTCCGTTCCGGGCGCCGTCACAGGCTGCATGTACTGGGCATACTTATTACCGATGTAGCTGGGCACGACCTCAACCCAGATCTGCTGGGCATAGATGGGAACGTACTTAACGCCATTGAGATGCGTCTTTTCCTTACCAAACTCTACCTCAAGGCACATGTTCTGAATATCCACGTCATTAAGGCTGCGGACGTGCTCCTCATCAAGAACGGTGGTAACACCATTAGAAATGATGTAAGAGTTCACAGGCTTCATATAGTAAGAAACCGTAATGGAAACGTAGGGCAGAGGAATATCATTAGGTCCCTGAACCTTCGTGTACTTCACTTCGCAACCACGATCCTTCAGCTCCTCAGCGATCTCATCCGAGATATAAAGCAGGAAGTTACGGTAACCAGGGCTGTTCACGGTTCGACCGGTGGTGCGGTCTTTCTTCTCCTCACCGCCAAAGTTACGGGCGCGGACCTCGCGATCAACAATGCCATCAATAACGATACTACGAGTCTTTCTTTCAACGATCTGCATAACTTTTACCTTTTCCTTTCACAAATATAAAGATAGAATGAGGGGTGTTTTGTGATCGGTTTCTGCTTTTCCGATCAGATAATAAGCTACTTTTTGCTGTTCATCAGACATCTGTCGTTTGATCAGCTCAGCAGCTGAAATTGCTTCAGGCGTTTTGATTTTTAGTTTTCCTGAAGCAAAATCACAGATAATACTAATTGCCTCAATTTGAGGCTGATTCATTTCCGTCAGCACATCACTGACGCAGCGCTCTTTGAACTCACTCATGATACAAACGCCTCAAAATCACCGAATTGGTTGATCGTGGCGATTGCTTCGTTCTTCAGATCCTCGAAGTACCGCATATCAATCAGATCTTCGAGGTGGCGCTCACGCACCGTTTCGGCCTCCAGCCAGCGATAGTCCTTCGAGCCGGCCGCATAACCATACTTTCCATTGTTCTCACGGACAAGTCGTCCGCCTCCACAGCCGGGCTTGATGGGGCAGAACAGCCCTGCTCGACCGACAAAGTGATAATCGTGACATTTCTTCAGCTCCTCACGAACTTCGCACAAGCGAATGTAATCCGCATGGAACGCATCGCTTGCGTACTGACTGAGGCGCTTATCGGAAATCCCAGTAAGACTCGGGTTAAACCCGCTCACAAGATTCCTGTCGTTCTCATCCGTCAGCTCGTACTGAACCTTCTGCCACTTCTTCAAAAGCTTGTCCTCTTCCTTCTCAAGCGGAACCCAGTCAGGCAGATTCTCGTCCATATCCAGATATAAACCGAGACCGACCTTCACCGTCTGCGTCACGCACAGATCCCAGAAGTCGATCTCTTCATGGCTGAACAGAGTCTTGAATTCGTAAGGAGAGCTCTCTTTCTTGAACTGGTCTCCAGTGCCTTCCCAAGTTCCGGCCGCTTTCCCGTTCTCGGGCGCGTCGCTATACTTGCAAATATAAACCGCGTTGTTGACAAGACAGATCTTCTCAAACTTATGCTCGATCTCAAAGGTGTAACCAAACTTCTTGCCGTAATCGTAGACGAAATCGAATATCTTTTGATCAGGATGGTCGATCTTGATGGAATCGGTCTTCACGTGAATGACACGATAACCCATCTCCTTGACCTTCAGCATGAGATCGATCATAAACAGAGCGCCGCGCTTGGCCACCCAGTTGTCATCATTGCGCGGATCGCGCAGCTTGTTCGGGAAATGCGCCGCGGTCAGACCATATACAGAGTTTATGGCGATCTTCAGAGCTTTCGAGAGCTGTTTGGCATCTTCATCTGAGGTAAGATAAGGCGCGAGAACCCCGTTATAGAGATTTCGTACCCAATCGTAGTCCTTATGTTTGATGTGCAGACGAATATCAAGCAGCAGCTTGTAGTTCTCCGTAAAAGGACCAAAACCGTTCTCAGCAATGGTTGACGAGGGATGATGCGACGCGGAGTCATAACACTCGGACGGACCATACATGCCCCAGTTTGCAAACACAAAGCCGCCCTCTCCCGGATCGAAGCCCTTATAATAGGACTTACCGGAAATCATAGTACAGCGGTAATAATTCTTGCCGGGGACGATAGTCTCATCCTTTGTAAGCTTATACTTGCCGTTCTCGTCGAGTTCGTAGAACTCAAACAGCTTCGGGCTCATTCCCGGGAGCATATCGTCCACAAGAAGCATGTAGCGCTCCTTCGGGAAGCCATAGGGATTGAACTCATAACCGGGGAACAGTTTCGTCAGATCGGGTTTTACAAAGAACGCCTGCGGTGTCTTCTCGTTTCCGACGATCAGCTTCTGGGTCAGTGTGTTTGTGGAGTCGTTAACCGTCGAGCCGGGGCCGCGCAAAGCGTTGCAGAGCTCCACCAGGATCTCTCTGGCCCGGAAGTCGGACCGGTTAGCATAGAACACCTGCTCCGTGGCAATAACGTCGTTGCAACAATATTCCGCCACACGATTCCACAGATTCTGCGGAACCGGCTTATCCCAGGGCAGTCCGGCCTCGTCATGCCGAATATCCACGCCCTGCTTCTGAAGCGCGATTTCCCACTTCTTTAGACTCTTCTTGTCCGAGCAGAAATCAAAAACGTCGGTGTAACTGAGGTTCTTCGACTCGTTGATGGTCCAGTCGTTGCGTCCCTTCGGAGCAGTGATAATATTCTGCGACCGGACAAAGAGCTCATAAATCGAGTCGCCGCGGATGCGAGCATAGCAGATGTGGTTGTCGTAACCCAAATTGTTAAAGCCGATCATGTTGTACGACTGGAATACCCGCAGAACATCATTCGGCTCGGGGTTAATCATTGTGATGCAGTCGTGACCGATCGGCTTGTAGACCAATATAAAGAGATTTGGGAACACCTCGGTATCAAAAAACGCGATGGTCTTTTCCGTTGGAGGCACCCAAACCGATTCTTCTTCGCTTTTATACGGAAAGCTCTCCGCTTTATCCATACACTGCAGCGCGTGATTATGGGACGCGGCCGCAAAGGCCAAAACCTGAGGTTTCAATTCACTCAGGTCATACTTCATCCCGCTCTCATACGCCTCGTTGAGAACTTTACCGATATAATCGACGCAGCAAACCGTTGAAAACGGCGAAATCTCCTTACGAAGCGCCTTTCGAACAGCTGCCAGCAAATGTTTCTGATCTTCTATCGTGTACTCATTTACCGTTTTCTTATTCTCCTTTCTCAATGGTAAGCCCGAACTGATCGTGGCGATCGGCAAATCGTTGCAGCGCGTAAGCTTCCTCCTGAGACTTGCCTTGCCGGTGTAGAACTTGATCTCAACGTCCGGCTCGTAGACCGACATGACTTTGCTGATGTCGCCTGAGTAAATGTAAGTCAGGTGAATCCCCTGCCCACTCTTACTCAGCTCAGCATATGTGGGCGGCCATTTCGACGCGGCCTCCATGTTGAGCTTCAGCGACTTTTCACCGGTTACCGGGTCCTTCTTGTCAAAATCAATAAAGGCATACTGCTCGGGGCAGCGTAGATAGTGGAGTTCCGCCGTGTTAATATCCTTGAGGATCGTCTCGCACTTGTCCCACGAACACGAGGGCTGGTCCGAACCGTCCTCCCGAATATAAGCATACTGAGCCGGCCACTCCGCACCGATCTTATCGAGCAGACTTTCCGTGGTGTTGAACTTAAGCCAGGATTCTTCTTCAGCAGTTTCCTCATCCTTTGGTCCGTTGCTTCTCTCAAACTTCTCAACGCGCAAACCTTTGTAGATGTTACGGAGATTCTGGTGGTCAAGAAACGCACGTTCCTTGTAGATGAGAAAGTAATTCTTCAGTTCTTCCTTGACGACACGTTTTGAATACGGATAAGGGACCTTCGCCTCATCGCAGTACATACGATATAGCATCCACGCGTCATCAAGTTTCACATAGTCAAGCTTTTGGAATTCATCAAACTTTTCTTCCATGAAGTTATAGAAGTCGTTTGTGGCGCTCATCATGTTAAGAGGAACGTAGGTATCAAAGAAATGCGGATCAGCCTTGTAAACATCAAGACAGTGCGCGGCAATGGCTCCGAGCTCAAACCCGATGTTCTTTTTAAGCTGTAAATACCTCTTGTTTGGAATTGTCTTACCGGTCGGTGAAATATCAATCAGCCTTCGAAGCAAGCCGGACTTTGAGTCGGTGATCTTCACCGGATTATTTGTCGCCATGAAAAGCATCGAATGGATCCGCATCGGATAGGTGCTTTTAAACTTTTCATTGATCGTGAGCATCTCGTGAGAGACGAGAGCGTTCAGGCGCGTATTTGTCTCAATCCTACTCAACTGGGCGTCGGTATCAAATGCCACGATCGGATTATCTTTAAAAGCTTCCAGCGCGAAGTCCGATGAACTGCTACCTAAAGCCTGAGCGTTAAAATATCCGCAGTAACCTTCAAACAGTTTTTCGATGATCTCAAGGATCGTGCCTTTACCACAGCCTGGATCACCGTAGAACACGAAGAACTTTTGAATCCAACGCGAATCACCGGAAACGACCGAGCCAATTGCCCATTCGATCTTGTGACGCTCTTCCGGAGAATATAACGTACCGACCAGCTCATCCCAACTTTCGAGACTTCCATGCTCCAGGGCGTACGGGACATGCTTGGATGAGTAGTCTTCCCGCTTAGGCTCCGTGTTAGCAAAGACAAGCGTTTCGTCAAGCGGATGATAATTATCACTCATCTGCTTTGTCACAAACTTTCGCCACTGATCGACAGAACCGGTGCTCGAATATTTCATGTACAACGGCTTTGCGTCTTTGTATTCTTCGCTGCTGGCTTTCTTCTCATCGATTGCTTTATCGATCATTTTCTTCACATCGTCTTCTTCCGTAGACCAGCAGCCAAGCTCATCGTTCCAGACAGCGTAAAAGTCTCCGCCGCGGACCATCAGATCTTCACTCTTCATTGTGATGAACTCTGGATAAAGTTCTTTTGCAGCGTTCTTGCCTTTCTGACGACAATAGATTCGAACGAAGTCCGTAAACTTACCTCCTTCCCGAAAAAATTTTGCTTTTCAAAAACCCGTTTGAAATTTGTAAAAAATGTCACTTTTTTTCGTAAACTTATTTATAGAAATGACTTTTTTCACGCAATGGTCAAAAAAAAAGTGACATATGACATATCAAAAAGGGGTCTTTGATCAAAAAATGCGATTTTTTGCGAAAATTTGCTATTTTTTCACGAAAATCTCGTGATGAAAAATTTCGTTGTTTTTCATTTGTCAAAATCAAAATTACAAATTTTACAAGCAATTTTTCCACTTTTCACGCCGGAAAGTGCTCTTCCAGGTAAGCATTCATCTGCCACCAGAGGTCCATTTTCCTCAGATCTCTGGTCCGATTATGTACCGGAAAAGCACCTCCCAGCCCGTTTTTCTCATAGCGGTGATGAAGGAAAATATCCAGAATTCGTTCCACTTCCGACTCAAACCAATGGTAATCGTCGTACACATCGAGCCCCAAATTCTGGAGCATAATCCAAAACCACTTCCCCGTTCGATCACCGAAATCGGGGTCGTGCATAATGTTGTTCTCGGCCGCCCGAGCCAGTGCGATGAACATTTCCAGCACTGAACACGCGCCGTTTTTCACGACAACGCCACTGAAATATCCACCGCACCTAACATACTCATCGCGAAGAAGAAGCCCGTCATACGCCCTGTTGCTGTCATAGTCGAGCTCCCAGATATAATCCGTTATATAGAGTTTCCAGAGCAGCCTCTGGTAATTAACCCGAATATAATCGTCGCCGATGAGCCCGACCAGCCAACAAAAATAGGCGTCCTGCATAGGCTTATCAGTCCTCTCTTCCTATGTCGTACGGACCATATTCGTCAGTATAAAGCCCGTCCTCCATATAAATTTCATAGTCTGTTACCAACTTCGCATTCCTTACGAAAGCTGTTCTTGCCGCATAGTGTCCGACAAATTGTTCCCAGTTTGTACCGACGAGCATGGCCGGATTTGTAATGATCGTTCCATTTTCCGTGCACATGATGTGGTCTCCCGGATAGTATACAAGGTAGTCTTTTTCGTTCGATTTGTCGTTTTCAAACGTGTCCATATCGATCTCGACGACTCCCTCAGGCACCTCGTTCAGAAGTGTTACTTTATCTTCTTCCGACTCTTCTTCGCTCTCATACGATGCTTCCGGAATATCCTCTCTCGGCAACACGGGAACGGTCAAATTCGGCTTCTCACCGGTCTTCACGGCGTTCACGATTTTGTGGTAATCGGTCCGTTCCTGCTCCTTCTTCGAAACACCCCTCTCAGAATGCCCCTGAGAGGCCGTATTATCGCTTCTGGTGGCATTTTCGCTACTCTCCTGTGTCTTTTCATCCCCGCAGGTAAAAGGCAGCTCAGAGTCGTTTTTAATGGCTTTTAGCTCATCTTTAATATCCTTGTGAAGCCAGAGCAAAGTGCCCCCGACTCCGCATGCCGCCCCGAAAAGGAAGCTTAAAATGTATTTCATTCTTTCTGCTCCTCTACTTCTTCATAAATCAGATCGAAAATATCTTTCTGTACAACACGAACGGTCTCGTCTTTCGGATCAATTACGACAATATCTTTGCCAACACGCGCGCTCTGAAATCCATCCAGGGTCGCGATGGACATGCAGGCTTCGACGTTCGTTCCCTCTAGTCCTTCGATCTTGAAAGCCCCCATAAAGTTTTTTGCGTTCTCCTCAAGGGCCTTCTTCACGTCCTCGAAGTTCTCCCCGGTGTACTCGATCGCCTGAATATAATACGGCTTCCTCTGATACGTTTTAAGCATTGTTCGTCTCCTTTTTCTCATCGGTAGGATCGTAGAATCCGTTCAAGACAAGCGCTCTCATAGTCTGATAAGCTGCGTTCTGATAGCCTTTCGAATATCCATTGAGATAAAATTTCGCATCACGAACAGTTTCTACTTCAGTCTGAATATCGTTAAGATTCGGAACGCTAGGATCTTTCGAGCCGTCGTAGATTCTCACTAATTCATCGACAAGGTTTTTAATATCAGGCATCATCAATCCTCCAAAAAATATTACAGGATGTAATCAAATCTTCCCTTCCAGCGGATAAAAGTTAAAGTCCAGACGAAGGCAGGGTTCATACACTTCCATGTTCCGAGCCACGTCCCAGCGCTTCTGATAGCCGCGAAGCCTTGTGATCTTAAGTTTACGCATCTCGGGATCAGGGACTTTACGCGCATTACCTGAGATTCCCCAGCTCAGAAAACGCTTCATCTTCTCATCATGGTCGGGGTCGTTCTCGCTGCCGAAAGCGTTCTCGTTGTATCCGAGCATGCGACAAATATCAAGAGCGTTATAAGCCCGCATCACACCAAGCTCCAGTTCCTTATTGATCTTATCGGCCCGGCTGTCAAGAAACTCATCGGTAAACGTCCGATAGAAAATATCCGTATTCTCCGGTGTAAAGTTCATGGCGAAGATACTACCCGGCTGCGCATAGAAAACATCGGCTTTCTTCTGAACGATCTTTTCTTCTCCAGTCTGCTCGTCCTTTTCAAGAACATTAACCATGCCTTCTTGCGCGCCCATGTAAATTTTCTTCTCGGTTTCTTCACCGACAGCCTTAGCCACGCGCTCACGATATTCCCGAAGAAGCTGATTCCCTGCGAAAATATCAGCAGCCAGATGACGGTTTCTCATCCTCAGATCATGGTGACCGCCGAAAACCATACCCATGCCGCCAAACCACAGCATAGCAGCCACGCCGTAGAGTTTCGTGTATTGATAGACCATATGACCGTAAACTTTCAGATACTGCTTGCCGCGCTCGATCTTGAGCTGCTTTTTGGTCTCCGGCAGCATTTTGATCTGATCAGTCTCTTCGATCTTCAGCATCTCCTCGACCGTCTGAAGATCCTGCTTCGTGTCAGCCGCGATTTTCTTGGCCTCTTCGGTCTTTCGGCAGGCTTCGATGGTACCGGCCAGCAGAGACAAAGCGCCCACTACCAGCATAATTTCCGGCTTTGCAGCAGCGATTTTCATCCCGGTTCCCTGCAGAGCGCCTTTCCAGCTTCCATTCTTGAAATAATTAATAAGGTTCATTTATTAGCCTCCATTATAAAATTAGTTAGTGTTATGTTTATTTCCATACCGAGAGCATGAGCAACCTTTAAAACTGTGATGAGAGACGGATTTCTCTCCATACGTTCGAGGCGCGAAATAGTTGCCTGAGTATAGCCGCACTTTTTGCCAAGCTCTCTTTGACTGAGATCCTGACAAAGTCTTTGGTGCTTGAATAGAAGTATTAACTTTTTTAATTCGTCGTTGATAAGCTCGTTATTTCTTTCCATATCCATCACCTAATACTCTGCACCGGCGGGAACTCGATCACCCACCGCCCGTCTGTACGAAGCATTGGGTGCGCATCGCCGAGGTTATACCAGCCGCTCGACTGTAGTGTCCAGTTGTCCTCCTGCCCGGTAATACCTGCGAAGAGATAGTAATCCGCCACCCGAACCCGACCATAGCGCTGGCATTCTCTCGTCATACGGTCCAGAACCAGCCAGGCGTCGTCCTTGGTATCGAAGGAAATATCATTCATGGTGACACGGGAGACGTAGCCGGGTGCGGGCTGAGCATATCCGGACTGTGACATGCCGTTATAGTTTACAGGTACAGTCTGGGCTGAACGATAGCCGTATCCAGGAATATAACCAGACTGCTGAGGAGGAATGCCGCCTCCACGTCCGAAGAGCATTCCCAGTGCTCCGACGCCGAGATTATAAAAGAGATTGGCAAGTCCCGGTCCGAGATAGGTGTGCACGAGGTAATTTCCCATGCTGTCCAGCCGGTCAGAGAAGAGAAAATCTACAACTCTCTTTCCGAGAGGCTTTTTCTCAAGCTTGGCTGTTCCTTTGATGACTTTTTCTCTGCGCTCTTCCTGAGGTTTGTTCATGTTGTCTGCCATAAAATTCTCCTTTTCAATCTTCCGGTTCTTTTAAAAATCCAACGTTGTCATCGTCATCAAACATTTCAATATGCGGCTGAATGTTGAGCGAAAACATGTTGTGGTTTTCATCGACGGTTATGTATATGTCACACTTTCTGTCCAGTGCTTTGTCGAACATGGCCATCAGTGCGTCTCCATAGGTCATTCAGATTCTCCTTTCTGAAAAAAAAAAGAAAGCTCAGAGCAGCTGTAGTAATTACAGCTACTCTAAGCTTTTACCT
>Ga0326512_10002094_pt1 | contig 14825 bp, 15 predicted proteins | sample 1_2617_0518_D_FD_203652 | JGI IMG/M metagenome (GOLD analysis project Ga0326512, IMG submission 203652) | Bovine rumen microbial communities from UC Davis, California, United States - 1_2617_0518 | ecosystem: Host-associated > Mammals > Digestive system > Stomach > Rumen | place: USA... | reverse complement strand
AAGAAAAGACTTATTGAGATCGAAAACGAAAGAGACTGGAATCTGGCTATGAGAGATCTCAGCGGAGCAATAAAGACAATGAACGGTATTTCTCTCGGCTCTCAGAATATACAGAAAGCGCTTTTCCAGTTCAGGGCGCAGAAAATGGGCTGGCTTGAGGATAATGAATCAAGCGGCTGGTTTAATGAAAAGACCGAGGAGAAGGTTTCCAATGCCGAGGTGCAGAAGGTCATGAACAGTGATCCAATAGACCTGCTTGTAGCCGATGATATCTATGATACTCTGCTTGATGATCCAACAACAGATATGATAAACGAATATGCTTCAAAGAGCATTGGCGTTGATACTAATTTTGAGCAGGTATCGGAATTTTCCGAAAAGCAGGAGCAGTCTGTGCAGGCAGAGCCGGTATCAATATCCGATGATGAATTTGACGATTACCTCAGAGACTGGGGCAAGGTCTGATCTCAGTAATTATCATATAGATAATGAGCAAATAATAATTTATTATCTGAAAGGTGAGTTAAAATGGAACGTAATTATGCATTGGCTGTACAGAAAAGAGAAAACCTGTACAGAGCATATATAAATAAAGCCCAGATAGTTTTACAGAGCAGCGGCGGCAAGCATACCTCAGAAGAATGTCAGTATTTGCAGAGAGCTGCCGAGCTGCAAAGTGAAATGGCAGATATGACTATCGGTGAGGAAAGAAATCACCATCTGAGAGAAAAGGAAGCTATCAGCGCAAAGGTTATTGCAATACTAAAGGAGATAGATCCTAAAAAGGCTGCTGAACTGGAAGGCGGCAAGGGCGAGGGCAAAAAGACCTCGCAGACAACAGGCGGCAGAGGCGGCGATAACGATAAGGAAAAGCTTGACGCTATGGCGCAGACATGGTACAAGGAGGCACCGAATCATTCATTCAAGGATGTTTCCGGTATGGCTGAACTGAAGGATAAGCTCCAGGATTGTGTTACAAATTCAAACTGCGAGGAGCTGCTTGATTTCCTCAAGATACCGAGACTTAATACATATTTCTTTGTAGGTCCTCCCGGCTGCGGCAAAACCTATATCATTGAAGCATTTGCAAACGAGCTTGTAAATAATAAGGATAAGGAATATAAATATCTTTCACTTGTTGGTTCGGATATCATAAGCCGATATGTAGGCGATGCTGAAAAGATCGTTACAAGAATGTTTGAAGAGGCTGAAAACTGCGCCCCCTGTATCGTATTCATTGATGAGATCGACGGTGTATGCCGTAACCGTTCACAGAAGTCAATGCCTGAATATGCTGCGAGTATCACAACATCTTTCCTTACAGGATATAACAGGATGAAGAATTCAGGCAAATCCATTATTTTTATCGGCGCTACAAACTATCCTCAGCGTGTTGATTCGGCTATGCTGGACAGAGCAGAGGTCATTCGTGTTCCGCTGCCCGATAAGGATGCAAGGAGCAATGCTTTCCGTATGCAGTTTGAGGGGATCATTGAGCTGGATGACGATATATGCTATGACGATATGGCTGAGGTAACAGACGGCTATAACTACCGTGATATCGAGCGTGTTACATCAAATATGAAGAAGTCGATATTTGAACAGGTAATGCAGCAGGCAGGTAATCAGAAGGACGCTATAGAACTTATAAAGTTCGGCAAATTCAAGCTTAAAAAGAAGGATTTTGATGATGCTATGGCTGATTTCAAGCCCTCGTCAAAGAAGGATATCATTGACGCTATAGATAAGTGGGAAAGAAATCTTAATAATGACAGCTATCTTATAGATGATGAAGAATAAAGGCGAGGTAGAATAAATGTCATCAGAGATCCTTGAAAAGTATAAATCAGAGATACCCTCAATCTCCAAAGAAAAGCTGATCGGGCGAAAGAGGTATGAGACAATGCTTGTAGGCTGTCTGCCCTTTGGGGATCAGGAGCTGTATTTCAATACCCTGAGCAGCCGCAGCGCAATGCTGCTTGCAGGCAGACAGGGATGCGGAAAACGAACTCTGGAAAGCGCTTTTATAAACGGATACGGGGAAATGTTCAGCGCAGCGCTGAGCTTTCCCTTTGAGGATATTGCCGCTGAGGGTGATGAAAAGGCAGCTGCACAGCTTACAGATTTTCTGAAAGCGCTTGAAGAATATACTGACGGCGAAGATGAAAACAGCGAGGATGCATATATTGTTACACTCGGAAACATCACATCTGTAAAGGATATGCCGAAGCTTTGCGCTGCTTTGTCTGCGGGCGTCAGAAATATCGTAAAAAACGGAAAAGGCGTTATCGTCATGACTGCTGTATATGACGGGGATGTAAGATCAATTCCTGCGATGGTAAGAAAGCCCTTTGTTGTATGCAGGGTAGATCCGCCTTCAAGAGAGGAAAGACTTGAATTTTTTAAAAACAGTATGGAGCCTGTTTCAGGATATGTAAACGATACTGTAGGCATTGATTTTATGGCGGATTATACGGAGGGTACGACCTTTGATGATCTTGACAGTCTTATATGTGATCTTCATGTTTTTCTGAAAGCAAAATTTGTCGTTGATGTTGCCGAAACAAGCGGCTCGGACATCAGTGAGGTTGAAATGGCTGATATCGGCATTGACAAGGTAAATCTTGAAAAGGATGATTTTATCTTCCTTGCCGACAGCTATTGTGAGGAAAAGCAGGAGGCGGCGGGATTTGATATGAGCGCCCTTACGGAAGCGCTGTCAAATCTTACTGTCAATCTTTCGTCTGATAAAGAGCCTGAAAAACCGAAGGCGGTCTCCCCCTTTGCTTTGCTTGATGATGACGATGATCCGGATGCATTATTTTAATTGCTTACTGAAATATTACGGACAAGGATGTGTATATTATGAAAAAAATATCAATTATAATTTCACTTATGCTATCTTTTGTTATTATGTTAACCGCATGTACACAGGCAAGTACATATCCCGATAAATCAGTGCCGGAAAATGTTGAAAGCGCTGTTTCAGATAAAGAAAATGATGAAAGCAGTTTACAGAGTGAAGATACTGAAATAACAGAGTCAACGGACGATTTTTCTGTTACGGAAGAATCTGCTGCAGAAGCTTCTCAGACAGCGGCAAATATAAGACCTGCTGATTGGGAAAATATAAAATGGACACAGTACAGCAGTCCGTATTTTACACTTGATATCCCCGAAGGATGGAAGGTGGACTGGAACGGCAATGCAGAAAGACTTTACTGGACTGTCGGTACAGAGGACGGAAATATAGGACTGGAAAATCAGGATCATGTTTATGCAGCAAAGGATCCTTCAATTATGCAGATAACGGGTGTTGAGATCTGTCTTTCAGAAGGAACTGTTCCGGAATTTTTTGATGCAGTAGTGGGGAGCAAACAGGATGCATTTGAAGTAAAAAATTCCTGCGTCCCCGCAAATAAGGAGATTCTGCAATCAATCCGCCCGACAACGCCGATAAGGGATTATCAGTCGCTTTACGTCAATTATACGAATAACGGTTTTGAAGGTGAAGGCATATATTCAGCGGTAATAATGGAATCAAGGGATGTTGTGTATTCCGGAATGAATTACGGCATGTGGGAGATAAACTGCGTTTATACGGAGCATACTCCGCTTGGAGAGCTTGTAAACTGGCAGCCTGTCCTTACAAAGATAGCCCAGTCATTTAAATATACTCAGCAGTATATTATGGAATGGCAGCAGACAGCAGGTTCAAATGAAACTCCCGAAAGTCCGGTAAGCGATACCGATCCTGTTATGCAGGCTTTTGAGGAGCGCAGCAAGCAGGATACGATCATACAGGAAAAGCGTTCGGATATGATAGGCGAATATGAACGTGTTGTTGATAATGATACGGGAGATATCTATCGTGCATATAACGGTTTTCTTGACGATATAGGTACAGAGCAGAAAAAATATACTGCAATTACAGATGAGCAATACCTTGAAGGCTATAAAGGCTGGATAGATAAATAACTATAAGGGAAGGTAATGAAATGACAGAAGAAAATAAGGTTTTCTCAGCTGCGCCGACAGATGAACGTGTCCCGGAGGAAAAAGCCGCATATGAGCTGCTTGACAGGCTTGGCGTGGCGTATACAAGGACAGATCATCCCGTTGCCCAGACAATGGAGGATTGTCAGCGGGCGGAGGAGCTTCTGGGCGTTAAAATATGTAAAAACCTGTTTTTATGCAACAGACAAAAGACAAGCTTTTATCTTCTTATGATGCCGGGAGATAAGCCCTTCAAGACAAAGGATCTTTCCGCCCAGATCGGAAGTGCAAGACTTTCATTTGCCGGCGAGGAATTTATGAAGGAGCTGCTTGGAGTTGCTCCCGGTTCGGTAAGCGTACTCGGGCTTATGAATGACCATGATAAAAAAGTCAGACTTCTTATAGAAAAGGATATTCTGAAGGATGAATATTTCGGATGCCACCCGTGTAAAAATACATCCAGCATGAAGATCAGGGTAAGTGATCTTACGGATGTGATATTGCCAGCAGTCGGACATGATTATACAGAGGTAGTGCTGTAATGAATGATTTTGACGCACTTCTTGTGAAGGTGAAAAGGGAAGCAAAAAAGATAGGCATACCGATATCAGATAATATAGACAGCCGTATTGCTGTAAATACAAGGGCTAAAACAAGGTATGGCAGATGTACAAAAAAGGGGAACAGCTTTGTAATAGAGCTTTCCTCGATACTGATCGACGCACCTGAGATATCATGCAGGCAGACAATTGCCCATGAGCTTATACATACCTGTCCGGGCTGTATGGATCACGGCGACAGATTCAGATATTATGCATCTAAAATGAATAATGCATACGGATACAATATAAGCCGTACAAACAGCGCAGAGGAAATGGGCGTTCCCGACAGACGGAAAACTGATGCTAAATTCATAATAACCTGCCGCAAATGCGGGAGCAGCTTCACCCGCACAAAAAGGAGTGCGCTTATAGATTCCCCGTCAAAATACCGCTGCAAATGCGGAGGGGAGCTGTATGTACGGACTAATACAAATGAACCCGTACAAAGTGAAGCACCCGCAGTCAGCAGCGCAAATTATATACTTCTGTGTCTTAAATGCGGGAGAAAAATACAGCGTCAGAGAATGTCTGCGGCGATAAAGAACCCGTCCGCATACAGATGCAGCTGCGGCGGTATGCTGAAACGGATTCGTTAGGGGTGATCACAACGGATGAAATAAGGCTTATATGCCCTGTTTGCGGCAGGGAACTGATAAAAAATGAAAAAAGCTATTCCTGCAAAAAACGGCACAGCTTTGATATCGCAAGACAGGGATATGTAAATCTGCTTCCTGTGCAGAATAAACATTCTCTGTCACCCGGAGATACAAAAGCCATGCTTTCGGCAAGAAGGAATTTTCTTGATAAGGGATATTATCTTCCGCTTTGCAGTGATATCGCTGATATGATAAAAAAATATTCTCCTTCACAAAGACCTGTTATTATTGATTCAGGCAGCGGAGAGGGTTATTATACCGTACAGCTGAAAGAGCGGTGCAATGCTGTATGCATGGGTGTGGATATAGCAAAAGAGGCGTCAAAAATGTCCTGCTCAAGGGATAAGGAGATACTCTGGGCTGTTGCTACCGCATCGCATATTCCTGTTGAGGATAACAGCGCAGATGTTGTTACAGCGGTTTTTTCCCTGTTCATGAATGACGAATATGCAAGGGTACTGAAAGAAGGCGGTATCGTTGTGGAGGTAACAGCGGGATCAAAGCATCTGACCGAGCTTAAACAGATAATCTATGACGAGGTGTTTGAACAGAACAAAAAGCCTTCGTCTTTCGGGGAACAGTATTCCCTTATAACTCAGGAGGACAGGGTGTTCGGGATAGATATCGGCAGACAGGATCTTGAAGCTCTGCTTATGATGACCCCGCACAGTCACAGAATAAGCAGAGAGCAAAGTGAAAGAATAGAAAAAATCGACAATATCCGGATAACGGTAAATTATATAGTAAGAGTATTGAAAAAGAAGGAGAAGGGATCATGAAAAAAAGAGTGTTGGCATTATTGCTGACAGGCGTAATGTGCAGCTTTTGTGCCTGCGGGAATGAAAGCTCGGAGGAGAATGATGCTCCGCCCGATACGAACGTTGATGTATCTGTTTTTGAAAACGAAAAAGGAAATGTCGTATATCATTATAATCTTGACGGGGAAACGCCGTATCAGGAATTATCTGAGGATACAGTTGTACACCGTCAGGAGGATAAAAAGATCGTGGCTGTAAACGGCGGCATCAGTCTTGAAAAGGCACAGGAGCTGCTTGACAGCTGCAGCAGCTACAGACTTTATTTACCGGGAAAAATAAGTGAATTCAAAAAGCGCTTTAATGATATAATAAAATTCAATAATAAAGATTATTATTCTATAAGCCTTTATTGCGAAAAGGATTCTGTCAGGCTGTATGTTGGTTCCGATATAATTGTTTCATGCGACGGCAAGGATATTTACAGGCTCGATGTTGCGGGAGCATATCAGAAGATGGAACCGGGAAGCGCAGGAAATGACAAATCCTCATCCGAATTGTATCCCGATGCAAAAATAACGCCGTTTGAAGCTTTGTTTACAATAAACAGCTATGACAGAAAAAAACTGGGACTGAATGAAGCAATTATAGATTATACTTTTGAGATGACGGACAAAATATTAGTTAAAAACAGCATAGAATGTTATCAGATAACGCCTAAGCTCAGAAGTTCTTCATCTGTAAAGCTTTGTAATCCCGTTTATGTTGCCGCAGACGGCTCGGGAAGAGTTCTTGCAATAAACAAAACAAAAACAGATTATGAATTATTGGATGAAAACTGATGATATGATAAATTGAAAGGAGAAAAATTATTATGGTAATCAAACCGAAGGTAAGAGGATTTATCTGTACAACAGCACACCCTCAGGGATGCAAGGCTATCGTAAAGGAGCAGATAGATCATGTTAAAGCTCAGGGACATACGGAAAACTCTCCGAAAAAGGTTCTTGTGATCGGCGCATCTATGGGATACGGTCTTGCAACAAGGATATCAGCTGCATATTCCGGCGGTGCTGCAACTATCGGCGTTATCTTTGATAAGCCGGCGTCAGGAAACAGGACTGCAACAGCAGGCTGGTATAATACGGCAGCCTTTGAACAGTTTGCCGCTGAGGACGGTCTGTATGCAAAAACCATAAACGGCGATGCTTATTCCCGTGAAATAAAGGAAAAGACGATCGAACTGATAAAGAAGGATCTTGGCAAGGTCGATTGTGTTGTATACAGTCTTGCCGCACCACGCAGAACAACAGCGGACGGCGTTCAGTATACCTCAGTGCTTAAAACCGTAGGTCAGCCGTATACGAACAAGACGATCAACCTGAAGGATAATACCGTAAATGATATTACAGTAGAGCCTGCAACTGAGGAAGAGATCACTGCGACTGTAAAGGTAATGGGCGGCGAGGACTGGAAGGACTGGATCGACGCTCTGAAGGCTGCTGATGCTATTGAAGACAATGCAGTTACAGTTGCATATTCTTATATAGGTCCGGATATCACACATCCGATGTATGCGGACGGATCTATCGGCAAGGCAAAGGATCATCTTTTTGAAACTGCAAAAGAATTGACAAAAAACGGCGGAGTCCGTGCATATATTTCCGTAAATAAGGCGCTTGTTACACAGTCGAGCGCAGCCATTCCGATCGTGCCGCTTTATATATCCATACTTTATAAGGTCATGAAGGAAAAGGGCGTTCATGAGGGCTGTATTGAGCAGATGTGCAGAATGTGGAATGAAAAGCTTTTTGCCGGGGTAACAGATGATGAGGGTCGTATCAGGATGGATGATCTTGAAATGCAGGACGATGTTCAGTCCGAGGTCCATAAGCTGTGGACGGAAATAGCTACCGATAATCTCGATACTCATGCTGATCTTGAGGGATATCATACAGACTTTTACCGTCTTTTTGGTTTCGGTGCAGACGGTGTTGATTATGATGAAGATACTGATCAGAATGTGACAATACCAAGTCTGATGTGAGGTAATTATAATGCAGCTGCAGGATATATGTGTAAAAAATATACTTATGTATCTAAATGAAGAGCTTGAGAAAAAAGACAGTGTAAGCTTCAATGATGTAATGTCGGCAAAGAAATGCAAAAGATATTCTGTCAGTGATATAGGAAAAGCACTGGAGCTTCTGAGAAGAAACGGTCTGGTAAAAGCTCAGTCCCGGTTCGGATGCAGTGAATTGCTTGAATTTACTGCAACGGGCATAACTGATAAGGGCAGGGAATTTCTTGCAAACGGTCATCTCTGAAAGCTTGTTTCAGAGGAAGTTTTATAAATAGATCTTTGTTAAAAATTCAGAAACGTGAGGTAAATATGACAGATTCTGTATATACAAAATATGCAATAGCGAATGTTTTCAAGGAAATCATGACAAAAAAGTCGTTTGAAAAGATAACTATATCTGATATTACGACTGCCTGCGGACTTAACAGACAGACATTTTATTACCATTTCAGGGATAAATATGAGCTGCTTAACTGGATATTCTATAACGATGCTATATTGCCGTTTGTGGAAAATCTCGGCTTTGATAACTGGAGCGAAAAGCTGTGTAACATGTTGAATATGATATATACAAATTCACGCTTCTATTCCAATGCGCTAAAAATCTCATACGGTCAGGAATTCAAGTCCTATATGCATAAGGCAAATACAAATGTATTTCTTTCGGTCATAGAGGAAGTATCCGGTAATTATGTAATGGCGGATGATGACAAGGTTTTTATAGCTGAATTTTTCTCCTATGGAATGACAGGAACAATTGTAAGCTGGGTACAGCGTGGGATGAAGGAATCGCCGGAGACTGTTACCTCTCATATTGTTAATCTTGTAAATGACTGTCAGCGTCTTGCTGTAAAAAGGTATATGATGCCTAAAAAATGATAAAATATGAATCTGCGGTGTTTTTTTAGCACTCTGATATATAAAGAAAAAATGAGCTGTTTCACTTTTTAGTGAGGCAGCTCATCTCTGTGCGTTTGAAATTCACCTGATCTGGTGATAATAATAGTATAATGTTTTTTCAAAAAACATCATTCTGATGCGATATAAATGTATCTTCCAATTATAGTTTAACGGATTCAGTTTGTATCAAAAAGTTCATAATCATATTTTTTATCGGTTTGTTCCTTCATATTGTAATCCTTATCCTCGTCGATCATCTCAAGCATAATATTAGCTATAAAGGGGTCGATCTGTGTGCGTTTTGCACGTTCTATCTCAGCTTTGACGACATTCTGCGGAAGAACATCTCTGTAGCTGCGCTTTGAGGTCATTGCATCATATACATCGGCAACGGCAATAATTCTTGCTTCTATCGGTATCTGATCTCCCCTCAGACCGTCAGGATAACCGCTTCCGTCATAGCGTTCATGGTGCCATCTTGCGCCGTAATACAGGTTGGGCATTTCCGTTATATCCTGTAATACCTCAGCGCCAATTTCCGGATGTGACTTTATGGTGGAAAATTCATCATCGGTAAGCTTTGCCGTTTTGTTAATGATAGTATCGGGTATACCGATCTTCCCTATATCATGCAGAAGACCCATGTAAAAGATGTCACGCTGATAAGCTTCGTCTTTACCGAGTCTGCGGGCTATTTCCTTTGAATAGTGTGCTACACGTTCGGAATGACCGTTTGTGTATGAATCCTTTGCGTCCACAGTTCTCGCAAGTGCGCTTACCATCTGCAAAGACAGACGTTCAGACATCTGTACCTGTTCGATATGCTTGCCTATTATATCATCCCTGTACCTTTCTGACTGGAAATACATATAATAGAAGATCAGACAGCCTACGATACAGCATCTTAAAACGGAAGGGCTTTTGATAATTGTTTCGCCTATCATACCGAGTATCATGGTAATAGATATTGCAAAAAGGATAAGTCTTTCAAATGATTTTTTCTTATTGATAACGCTGTATGAAAGCATCAGCACGAACCACAGATAGATTATGATTATTATATCCGTCATAAATCCCAGCGGTCCTCTATGGAAGATATGATTATTGTCATAATAGAATACCCATACTGCGGTAGGCGGTATAAATGGTGTGAAGGCTATGCCTATGTTTATTATTGCGGGAAGAAGCAGAGGCAGTCTAACTCTTTTTCTATCGTCATTTCTTAGTACTATGCGTATGAAGTAATACATCAGGATAGGACGTATCGAATATCCGAGCGAGGTTATAAGAGTTAGAAGGATCCTGTATCCTCCGCTGAGAGATTCCAGATAAAGCTGTATATTGTAGATCATCAGATCAATAAATATTAAAGCCGCTAAAGTGATAAAGCTGTTTCTGACTTTCTTTTCAAGATGTGAATTTCCCCATATAAAAAACAAAAAGAATACAAGACCTATAATAGGGAATAAATTGATAGATACTATGGTTTGTAGATCGATCAAATTATATCTGCCCCCTTTGATAATGCCGCTGAAATACAGCAAAGCTCACATAATAATAAAAATCAAATATATTATAACATAAATTTTTGCATTACGAACAATTTTTTATAAAAAACGGTTACAATATTATAACAATTTATATAATAAAATAAAAAACACTGTCAGACTTGATCGACCGACAGTGTTTTAATGTTGAATTGTTAAGAAGTCTGATCGGAATCGTTATCCGAGTTGGTTATTCTCATACCTCCGGTGCTGCGGGGTTTTTTCTGTTTATTGAAAACAGTTGCATTATCCGAACCCGAACCGTTTGTTGTTTTGATAAAGTCCTTGGTTGTATTGTGGGTAAGATAAATAATGTTTCCTATTATTGCTAAACGTATGAAACGTATAATACAGATAATAGTGAGAATAAGAAGTACGGAGCAAATAATTATTTCGATCAAAGCAGTATTTTTAACGTTTTCCAGAACGCCGTATGCTGCCGTATCCGGAGAAACGGAGGTCATAGCAGACGAAGAAAAGGTATTTATTGCCAATAACAATCTGTAACCATCATAGATACCGCTTAAAACAAGGACGACCGCAGTAAGAGTACTATACATGATTACCTCCCGATAAAGCCGATCTTTTTCATTGCTTTATCAAGTGTGCGCTGGGATATCTTTGCGGCAATTTCTGCACATCTGCGGTACTGTTCTTCAAGATATGCTTTGTCACTGATAAGCTTGTCAAAACGCTCCTGTATGGGACGTACCTCTTCAATGACAGCTTCGCCGACAGCGGTTTTGAAATCACCGTAGCCTTTTCCTTCAAATTCAGCAGTGATCTCCTGCTCAGTCTTTCCTGTTACAGCGCTCATTATGCCGATAAGATTGTTGATACCGTCCTTGCCTTCGCCAACGCATACCTTTGCTTCGCTGTCCGTAACGGCTCTTTTGAATTTCTTCATGATCGTATCGGGCTTATCAAGAATAGCTACCCATGAATTGGCATTTTCGTCGGATTTGGACATCTTTTTTGTAGGATCCTGCAATGATCTTATCCTTGCGCCTACCTCGGGGATATAGCCCTCCGGTACGGTAAAAGTCTTGCCGTAAACACCGTTGAATCTTTCGGCAATGTTTCTTGTAAGCTCCAGATGCTGCTTCTGGTCAGCGCCTATCGGAACAAGATCAGCCTGATACAGCAGGATATCGGCAGCCATGAGTGAAGGATATGTGAAAAGTCCCGCATTTACATTATCTGCATGCTTTGCGCTTTTATCCTTGAACTGAGTCATTCTTGAAAGCTCGCCAAACTGTGTGTAGCAGTTCAGCAGCCAAGCAAGCTGGGAATGTGTGGGAACGTGACTCTGTAAAAAGAACAGGCTTTTTTCAAGGTCAATTCCGCAGGCAAGAAAGAGCGCATACGCTTCAAGAATATTTTTTCTGAAATTCTTCGGATCCTGTCTGATCGTTATTGCATGAAGGTCAGCTACTGCAAATATACATTCATATTCATCCTGGAGCTTGACCCAGTTTCTGAGAGCGCCTATATAGTTTCCGAGAGTGATAGTACCGCTGGGCTGGATAGCACTGAAAATTCTCTTTTTCTTTTCGGGCTGCTGTGTTTTAATTTCTTCCAGCATATCAAAGTACCTCCGATGCTAATTTTCCGAGCAGTTTGATCCCTTTTTCAAGCTGTTCATCCGTGGGAGTTGAGAAGTTTATGCGGAAGCTGCTGCACTGCTCCGCTTCATCAGTAAGGAATGCATTTCCGGGAACGACGCAGACCTTATTGAGTACAGCCTGCTTGCAGAATTCAGGCATAGAAATTTTTGCATTATCAGGCAGCTTGCACCAGATGAAAAGACCGCCCTCTATTCTCTGATAGGTAATGCCTGTAGGAACGATATATTTGTCAAGCAGATCCATGCAGAAATCAGCCTTCTTTTTATATATCTTACGCAGTGATGCAAGATGTCCTTCAAAATCATATTCTGTCATGAATTTATGAGCTACCATCTGTGCCCAGGAATTTGAATGTACATCCTCGCCCTGTTTGCATACAACCATTTTCTGTATAACAGGCTTCGGTGCGATAGCATATCCGAGACGCATACCCGGTGAAAGGACCTTTGAGAATGAACCGGCATATACAACAATGCCGTCAGTATCAAGAGATTTGATGCAGGGAACGTTCTCGCCGCTGATGCGGAGTTCGCCGTATGGATTATCCTCAAGTATCATAACGCTGTATTTTTTTGCAAGCTCATATATAGCCTTGCGCTTTTCAAGGCTTGTTGTAACGCCGGACGGATTCTGGAAATTAGCGATTATGTATATGAAACGGACATTTTTCTCTGTCTGCAAAGCCTTTTCAAGAGCTTCAAGGTTCATACCGTCATGCTCAAGCGGGATACCGCAGAGACGGCAGTTGAATGAACGGAAGGAATTGAGTGATCCGATAAAGCTCGGAGCTTCGCAGATGACAGTATCACCTTCATTACAGGTGGTTTTTGTAAAAAGATCCATTACCTGCTGTGCGCCGGAGGTGATAAGGATATCATCGTTTTCGCTGCCTACGCCGTATTTGCCTGTCATATAGTCCCATACAGCAGTCTTTAGCGGAGGATAGCCCTCTGTAAAGCTGTACTGAAGTGCAGCAATGGGATTTTCCTCAAGTATCTGCGCTGAGATCTCAGCAATTGCCTTTACCGGGAAAGCTTCGGGTGCGGGATTTCCGGCGGAAAGAGAAACTACTGTCGGGTCGGCAGCATATTTGAAGATTTCTCTTATGGCGGATGGTTTAAGTGTCTTAACCTTGTCTGAAACAACGTATTCCATAATGTCAGCCTCTTTCTTTTTATTTTAAACTTTTATTTTGGGATATGTACAAAGCCGGAGGAGGCTTTGCTGCGGGGATTCGCAATAAATCTATAATGCAGATCAGCATTTCCTGCTCCCCTATTCTAACATATTTCCCTGTCTTTTGCAACCTTAACCAAAGAGCTATAAAGATCAACTTTCGTATAAGGCGTTTTATATTCTGAATATATTACACAGAACAAACTTGCCTGTCGTTTACCGCAATGAATTACGGCAAAAAGAGTTGTTTCTGACATCATCGTACATAAAGCACTAAGCCGACAAAAACAACCCGATAAATACAGTCTGCACTTTTTGACTGCCTGATTTTTGCCAAACAGATACATTACTGTTCTGAAATTATTGTATATCACCCTTGATATCGCTGCGCTTGGAAAGCTCGCTTCTCTTATCTCTTATCATAAGCTCTTTAAGTGCCTGCTGAGGATCGACGCCCTGATTTACAACGGCGTCAACCGATTCTATTATAGGCAGCTCCACATTGTATTTTCTTTTCAGTTCAAGCGCAGCCGGGATAGCGTTTATTCCTTCAACGACCATGCCTATTCTTTCAACAGCCTGCTTTGTTTCAACGCCCTGTCCGATAAGCTGACCGCACTGGTAATTTCTGCTGTGTCTGCTGGTTGCTGTAACTATCAGATCACCTATCCCTGCAAGACCGTAAAATGTCTGTTCCATACAGCCCATTGCCATTCCGAGCCTTGTGATCTCTGCAAGCCCCCTTGTAATGAGAGCCGCACGGGTATTATCACCGAAGCCAAGACCTGTAAGAATACCAGCCGCAAGAGCGATGATGTTTTTCATTGCGCCGCAGATCTCAACTCCTGTAACATCCTCATTGGTATAAACTCTCATACAGGTATTCATGAATACATCCTGCACTATTTCTGCCGTATGGATATCCTCACAGGCGGATACTATCGCAGTAGGCATATCTACAGCGACCTCTTCTGCATGAGTCGGACCTGTCAGAGCGACCATCTTAGGATATTTATTTCCGGTGTTTTTTTCCAGTTCATCGCTTATGACCTGAGTCATGGTATAAAGGGTATCCTTTTCCATGCCCTTTGAAACATTTATTATTATCTGATCCTCTTTAAGAAAAGCAGAAGCAGATCTTGCAGTACTGCGTATGAATATTGACGGCACTGCAAACATTACCATCTCTTTTCCGATACAGGCATCGGATAGATCTTTAGTAAATTTAACACTTTTCGGTATCTCAACTCCCGGCAGTTTGGGATGAACATACTTTTGTGACAATTCATCTATTTCATTTCCGAGCGCAGACCAGACTGTAACATCATTTCCGCTTTTTGCAAGCATTTTTGCAAGCGCTGTACCCCATGTACCTGCGCCTAATACACCTATTGAAGTCATATGCAACACAATCCCATTATATTTATTTACCTCTGAACTTTCCGAGGCATTACAGATATATACGGCGAATGTTCTCTTTCA
>Ga0326512_10002093_pt1 | contig 14828 bp, 21 predicted proteins | sample 1_2617_0518_D_FD_203652 | JGI IMG/M metagenome (GOLD analysis project Ga0326512, IMG submission 203652) | Bovine rumen microbial communities from UC Davis, California, United States - 1_2617_0518 | ecosystem: Host-associated > Mammals > Digestive system > Stomach > Rumen | place: USA... | reverse complement strand
TGTCTGCTTTAAGTTATCAAGAGCTTCTGTTAAGTCATCGGTAAAGAAAGATGTATCATCTATCCATTCAAAACACTGCTCTACAACAAACACATAACCGTCTTTACGTTTCTTCTTATTGAAGTCTTTTAGAGTTATTCTTCGCATAACTTTTCCTTAATACCAAAGTGTAACCAGACACCATTTTTTAGATATTCCCAACCGTTGTATAATTCTTCAAAAGTAAAACTACGGTCACTACCCAAATAAACACGTGAAAAGTTTTCGTCTCTATTTGTAGCCATAGCTGTAATAACAGCGGTAATTTCAACGTTTTCGTTATCAATATGGCGAATGTGGATTACATCGCCTACATTCTTTCCTGTAACACCAATGAAATCGAACTTATCTTTAAATGGAACATTCTTAGACAGAAACTTAACCTTTGACTTCGGGATAAAATATCTAAAGCCAATTTCAGACATATTTTCTCTTTTGTAGTTAAAAGGCATCTCATAAGGTGTTTGTCCGTCTGCAAGAAAATTGACACCTATTAAGCGGTGTGCTTCACCATTAGTTATGCTGTCAACAATACTCTGCGGGTTATCACCAAAGTAGCCCTCTTGATTTATATATTGAGTGGCACTGTCAGCGGTAAAAGGGCAGAAAATATCCTTGCCATCAAACTTAAAATCAAACTTCTCTTTACTCATATTCTTCAACTCCATCTGAGATAAAATCTAAAGCTTTTTCCAATCTTTCAAATAACTCGTTAGCTGAGATAATCCTTGTTCTTAACGCCTGTGTAGGTTTACTTTTCTTTCCGGCTAACTGAGTTAAAAGCTCTTGCATTGTCTTGATATATGCAACCTTGTTAATCTTGACACTCGCTCTTATCAGCGGTAAATCTCTCTTATCTATGCTCATTCAGCATTGTCCTTAACAACTCAACATGATCGCTTGTGTAGATAGGGTCTTTACCTTCTACCCTGTAGGGTGCGGGTATCGGAAGTGAATCCCGCTTGTACCAATTCTTTAACTTGTACTTTGAAATCCCTACAGCCTGTGCAAACTGTTGTAAGTTGTATGAGCGTGGTGGATTTGTTGAATCTATCAATCTATCCACTTTAGCTTTCAGCTCTGCAATCTCTTTTAAGAGCCTTTCTAAAAAGTAAGCATCGCTCATACGTCACCTCACTTAGAATGGGAGATCATCGTCTGCGTTGTAAGGTTCAACCTCAGATGCTTGTTCAATGGCACTCTGTAGAGGGTTGATAGGGTTAGTATCAACAAAAGTAGGTTGAGCCTGTGCTTCTGCTACCGCTTTTCTCTGGTGCGCAACATCTCTATCATCAAATGCCTGTGATGTTTCCTCAGTAGAAGGGTTCAGCCACTCTTGATACTTCTGCTTTAACTCTTTGAGTTTTGCATGAATATCATCAAGGTCTTTGATTTTGAGCTGTAGTTCCTGTGCGCTGTGACCGTCTGCATTGAATAAAGCAAATTCGTTTGTTGTGTAGAACTTACCCTTATACTCACGCTCACCAACCTTTGCGCCTAAGATAGATAACTCAACGCCACAAAGATGAGGGTACACGGTTCTATCTTCGTACTGAGTTGAATAGTTGTAGCTTTCCTCAATATCTACATCTACACCTTTAAATCTGCGGGCAAGATATAAGAAATCCTGTAACTTAACAGGGTTATCACCCCATTCGCCCCATGAATTTGAATCTTCATCGAAAGAGCGTTTGCTTCCCCAGATGTCAACCTGTATGTAGCTACGGCTATTCTTGATAAGGATAATCAGATGTAAAACCTCGCTCTGCATCTTCTTACCGCTATTCTTATTCTTAAATGAGCTGATAGTGGTGTAAGCGTAGATAACCTTTCCGAAGAAATGCTGTCCGGTTAATTCATCGGTAAATGCTTCATACTTGTTGTAGTAATCAGCTTCTTGTGCGTTGTCGGTAATTTCCTTTGGGCGTTTCCAATTCTCTTGATAGTGCATAATTTAATCTCCAAAACTCTGTGTTAATGCCTTGCCTAGTTCAATAATGTCATTGTCCTTTCTTAATTCTTCTGGTGCGGATTTAAAGATGTTGACTAACTCTTGATGTGTCATAGCACCTTTCATTTTCTCAATCAGAAGTTCCTTTTCGGTAGGTTCGTTGACTTCCTCTAGTTCAGCTTCTACCTCTACTTCTTGATTAGCTTCAATCGCCTTTTCAGCTTTCTCAGCCACCTTTGATGTGCGCTTTGTTTTCTTAGTGGTTTCAGTTGTTTCAATTTCCAACTCGTCAACATCGTAAGCTCCCCACCCGAAGGCGTTAGCACTTGCTATTGTCATGGCTCTTGTTTCCAACATTCTCTTAGGGCGTTGAATCCAAGTGTCCTTACCGGAAAATTCTTCATCGAAATATGCAGTTCCTTTGAACTCTGCTACACTTCCGTCTGGCATTTTCTTTTTTACGATGCACGTTACAAAGGTAAAGTAAGTAATGGTTGTTGCGCCCTGTCCTCTAACCTGTATCTTCTTTTCCTTTAACTCACCATGAATAAAATCTAATCCACAGTAAGATGGTTGAGCGTGTAAGGCCTGTTGCCAACCTTTCTTTGTAACGCCACAAGCTAACTTGCCGTTTTTATCTTTGAACGCCCAGATACCGCCTAACATAGGGTCAAGGCGCATAGAGTAAGCAGTTCTGATAACAGTTAGCACGTCATTAGGTGTAACCTGTTGATCTGTATCTTTTGGTAGGGCAATCTGCTCTGCGATTGTTGATACCATTAAGCGAGGGTCACTAGATATAGCTAGTAATGACTTGTAGTTGTTAACTTCGTCTAACTGAGTAGAATCTAGTGTTAAGTTACCGCACTGTATTGTCTGTAAGCTAGTTCCCATTCTTTTCCTCTATCCATTTCAAAATTTCAGTTCTTGAAAAATACCCTTGCTCTTTACGCTTCGGGAATCCCTGTTTTTTGATACGGTAAGCTAGTCCGTTTACTGAGATGTGCAATAACTCGCACACCTCTTTTACGGAAATCAAATCCTTACTGTATTCCTCTATTGAGTTATACATTTATTTCCTCTTTGCAATATTGAATCTTGTAGAATCGTTGAGTGCCAGATACTCTGTATACAGCTCTGGATTGTCGTTTTTGAATTTATCTAAATCAAAACGTCTTGACTGAATGTGAGTTACAGAGCATAACTTTGTACCGTCAGCACCGATCACAACGTCATAATCGCCCATCATTTCTTTTAGCTGTTTAGAAAGAGAATCATTCTCTTTTTTAGCCTGTGTGTAAGTCTTGTTAACTTCTACGTAACGGTCGTACAAATCTCTAAATTCTTCATCTGCATAGACAGCGTTTGCTACATTCTCTACAGGTTCATCTAAAGTCTTATCAACTTCTTCATAAGGAATCTGAGGTATTACGTGGTTAAATAAGAAGTCACGCTCTGCATCTATAATTTCAGTGATAACCTTTTCGTTTCTATGGATAACGAATACACGAATCTTAGTTTCAAAGGTTAACCAGACAGCTAGGTACATATAGTGTGAACCTTGTAACCACATCTGCTTTTGACACTGAATGTAGTATTCCATAGGGATTTGTTCATCTTCTACCAGAAGGACACCGTTTGCATTGAACTCACAACCTTTGCCCCATACCTTATCTCCATCTTCATCGTTGTAGTTGACGGTAGATACTTTAATCTCTAAAGGTATAGTTTTCTCTTTATCTTCACATAAGAAGTCTATCTGTGAGAAAGACCAAGGACACCCGTAATCATCACCGTTAAGAGTGATACCGTCTTTAACTTTCTTGCGAGTTAGAAGCTCAAACTGTTTTGCCACAAAAGGCTCTAGGAATTTACCTCTAGCGAACACAAATTTGTTTTCATGCTCTTTGAAGTTAATCATATTGTCGTAAGCATCGTGCTTAGACTGATAGTGGTTTACACCAAGAATCTGTGAATCTACAGTGCCACCGATGCAGAAGGTATGTAGATATGAAATCTTGTTGTACTCTGGAATTTCATTTGTGAATGGATCAGCATAGAACTCTTTAGCCTTTGCTTCTTGCTCTACTTTCCATTTAGCGTATTGCTCTAATCTTTCTTTAACTATTCCCATTTGTCTTTACCCTGTATTTAAAACTGTAGATTTATCTCTACCACGTTTTTAATTCTACACGGTTTAAACTAAATTGCAATACTTTTGAAGAAAAATATTTAAAAAAGATAAAAAATAGATAAAAAGAAAACCTGTGTCACAGAATGGCACAGGTTTATATAGAAGATTATAGAAAAGTGTTTTAGATAAATTCTCTTAGTAGAGATAGAACTTTACAGGTTTTGTGTACTTTGTTGCGGTATTCATTACAGGAAAAGGAACATTCAACTTGACCGTCAAGGGTAAATAAAACTAATTCATCAGTAAAATAATTCTTCTGTAATGTTCTACAGATAAATTCATTCTCAGAGAAAAAGATAGCATATAAGCCTTTATCTTCAATGGTAGAGGTATTCATATCTAACAGTAGCTTGTCACCGTCACATATATATGGTTCACAACCATGACCCTTAAATTCATACAGCTTACAATCAGTGGTTTTGATACCCCGCTTCTTAAAATATTCAAAAGGGAAAGACATTGTTTCAAAAGTAGATTCTGTATTAAGTAAAGGTACTTTTACTATAGAAGGGTTATTCTCCGGTGCACCTTCGCCTGTCTTTAGGTATTCATAAGACACACCAAAGTATTCAGCGAATTGTTTGATTGTATTATCCTTCATCTTCTTAGGTTTTGTCTTTATAAACCAAGAGAACATTGTGGACTCTGGTATTCCCATCTTCTTAGCAAGTGCCCGCTTCGTTAATCCGTGCTCTTTAATGAGAGCATCTATCCTGTCAACTTCATTCATTTGCATACACCTTATATATAGAAATCTTTAGTTACCTTAATTATAGCTTAGTTTTCAACAGTTTGCATGGTTAAATACAAAAGTGATTAACATCTCATAATCTTCAATAGTAAATAAAAATATTTAAAAATATCTTGCAACGGTAAAAATAAATCTATACAATTATAAACAGGTTCACAACGAACAGTATTACAAAATGAAAGATATAGTATTTCATATCCCCAGAGGATTAAGGGAATACACAATCATTCAACAAGCAGTCATAGGTCGCATGGTTGTGTTATCCCGCAAAGGAGCTAAGACGGTTCTTTATTCTGGTGAAGATGCAAAGAGAGATGGTTTTCCAAGAGCATTTTCTGATGTGTTCAAATCTCTAAACAACTTCCTAGAAGTAAAGAAAGGTTTTAGAGGGTGCAGACAAATCAGACTTTTAAAGGTGCTACAGATGGACTCATGTATATACATAAATGTTCCTGTTTCAATCATGCAAAGAGAGGATTTAAACTTCGCTGAAAAGATTGTGTTTGGTCGTATCTATACACAGACCAAGCAAGGTACAGAGAAGATTAAGTTAACTACAAGCATGCTTGTTAACGAGTTAGGACTAGCCGATAGAACAGTCAAGACTTATCTCAAACATCTAGCAGAACTGAATTTAATCTCAGCATCTACAGAATTTAACGGTATTGCAAATGAAAGATTTGTTTCTGTAAATGTAGTTGAATTAGAAAGTCATGTAAGTGCAAATTCTGCACCTACAGTTTTCACGAATTTGCACCAACAGAATTACGAAATTTGCACTAACAGTTTTACGAATTTTGCACCTTCTTCATCTATGTTACAAGAACATATATTACAAGAACATATATTACAAGAGGGAAACGGTTATCCATTGAGTGCAGAAGAATGTGAACCTTACTTTGAAGAATACGTACAGAAGTACAGCGCAAAACAGCCTTATCTGCTGATGATGAATATACCGGCTATTGCTTCTCAGTTCTTTGAGTATTGGAGTAATAACGATTGGAAGGATAGTAGAGGTAAAAAGGTAAAGAGCATTAAAGGCAGAGTTGCTACATGGATAGGCAATAACACCACTCAGCTTGAACGTGAATACAGACGTAATAATGCACTCGCTAATCTTCATACCTACGAACAGATTAAAGACTCTAACGGTAATGTACCTAACCTACTAGCAGTTAGAGAAGAAGAAAAGATTTTAGGCTTCAAGACTATTAACGATGATTTACCTTTTTAGGTTAAGGAATGATAAATGCTACAACAAGACTTCAATGAGTTTACAGTCCTGTGGACTACCGTCAAGAATATGTACGCCTTAAAAACACCTGTTACTGATACAGAGGTTGGCATAGTGTTTGGATTATTACAACCCTATTCGTTAAATGAAGTGAAGTGTGGACTCACTAAGTTTATGCGAGAGGTTAATCATGCACCTACACCGGCAGACGTAATCTCAGCTATCAATGAAATTAAACATGAAGATCATTCTTCACTAGAGTTACAGGCTTCTAAGTGGTACATGGAATTATCCAAAGGATTCTCTATAGGTCAAGATATTATTACTGATGATGCCAGAGCTGTAATAGCTTTTAAGAATTGCTTTGGTTCAGTTAATGGTTTTAGAGAGGTTAACGCTAAGACAGATGCTTTTAGACGTAAAGACTTTATCCAAGCCTACTTGCTTGTTAGTGATGCAGACCTTAAAGCTGATGAAGTAATCAATCATTGGATTCAAGGTATATACCGCACAGCTTTTAATCCTCTGGTACGTTTTATTGGAGATATAGAGAAGTGTAAAAAAATCGCTAAGATTGTATACGCAAATAAAAGACCTAGATATACAACTCTAAATGACCTAGCAGAAATCGAATTTAAACGCTCACAGAATGAAAAATTAGCTCTCAGTGGTACAGATGTACCTCAGAACGATGAAAACGCTTCTAAGGAGCTTTACGTGCAAAAAGCAGAAATGGAAAAATTCTTTCAAGAGTTCTTTGATGCTCTAGGAGTAAAGCACTAATGAATATGAATTGTTACGGTCAATGGCAAGCCTTTATAAACATAGGCGGTAAAAAGAAAGTGCCATGCAGACAGATAGTGCTACCGATGCCACCATCAGAGAACACACGACTAGAGGTTAATTGGCAAGCTGTAAAGAATGTAGTAGCTGGTGGATATTATTCCGGCTTTACCACTAAGCGTAAGAAACAGGCTGTAGTTAAAAACAGCACTCTATACAATCAGTGGGTCAACGCTTCAATCAATATGTTGAAGAAAGGCAAGCTACCAAAGTTAGAGGGTGAAGTTATAGCTCTGGTATCTCTTGTGTTTCCAGACCATGTGACTAGAGATAATGACAATCGAGAGAAGGCTTTATTCGATGCGATTAAGAAGTGTGAACATCTGATTGATGATGATGTTCAGATAAGCACACATACCTCGACCAAGACAATTATCAAAGGAAAAAATTTTGTGTTGGTTTTCTTAGTTGAGAAGTCACAACTTGAACGTATCGGCTTTGAAGTAAGCAACGAATACCTACTAAAAGTGTCTGAGGATATACCTAACTATGAGCGAGTCAAGACAACACAACCTAAGAGAGATGTTAAGGATATGGGGGCTGTGGCAGAAAACAGAATTGCGAAAGCTAAATTATCAAAGAGTGAGATTGTATCAGACGAACAGCTCTAACGTAGTACAGGTTGATGAAGAAAGGATTTTAGAGATAGACAAGTCATTAGCACGTCTTAAAGCAAAGAATAGTCTTTTGTTTTCCGTTGTGAAGTGGCGATACGTCTATAACGAAAGTTACATGGAAATTACACATAGGTTAGGCAAACGTAGTCCTAAAGTGGCGGGCGAATACCTAAGAAGTGCAGAGAACGAATTAGAGGATATTTTGAAATGTTAGACAAATTTATAGGGTTAATGTTAGGAATTTATTTGCTTACTTTAGTGTTTTGCACAATTGTTTCCGTTTGTTTGTTTGCGATGTTCATAATGCAGTAAGGAGTATGAAATGGAAGATATTAAGGTCATGTTAGACAAAGGCGCATTTATGCCGTACAAGGCACATCGTTATGATGCCGGTTTTGATTTATATGCAAAAGATACGCAGTTGATTCATGGAAATACTTTGGTTGACACAGGCGTACACATGGCTATTCCGTCTGGATATGTAGGGCTTGTATTCCCACGTAGCTCAATGAGTAAACGTAATTTCATAACTTTTACAGGTGTGATTGATAGTGGTTATACAGGGGCAATTAAAGTTAACTTTAAGCGATCACGTTTCTCTATAAAGAAGATTAAAGCCGGTGACAGAATAGCACAGATTGTTATAGTTCCTGTGCCAGAGTTTAAGTTACAGGTCGGTGAGATGCCTAAGACAGAGCGTGGTTGTGGTGGTTTTGGGTCTACAGGAGTATAGATTATGAAAGCCTTTGAGAAACGAGATGTGTTTGATTTTATCTCATGGGAGAAAGCAAAAAGATATGTGGGTGAAGATGGCTACTTTGGTAATGATATTACTCAGCTAAAGAGGGCTATCCGTTACGGCCACATTGGTATTCTTTCAAATTTCTACAAAAAGAAAAGTTGGGCTAACGTGTTTATCACAAAAGGCGGTAGAAATTACGGCTTATTCCTTCCTAAGTGTAATGTATATGAAGTTGTGGATAGCAGAATTAAAAAGGCTTCTGAGGAGTTCGTGTAATGATTGAGTATCGTGGAAAGCGTTATAGAACACAGACAGCTCTATGCGATGCGTATGGCGTTAACCGTACAACATTTTGCAAGCGAATTAAAAAGGGTATGACAATCGAACAGGCTTTAGAACCTGTGATTGTTGAAGATCATGCCGGTAATCAGTTCCAGAGTGTGAAAGCTATGCTGAGATTTTACAATGTCAATAAGCAGACTTTTCATGCAAGACTCAATGCCGGTTGGAGCTTAGAAGATGCGCTCACCATTCCTACATCACGCTCGCTACGTAAGATAGAAGATAAGCGCAAATTCGTGAGAATGAAAGTACCATTTACTAAGGTGCGTTGTAAAGACCATATCGGAAATTATTTTAAATCGAAACAGGCCATGTGTGAGTGGTGGGGGATTCCTGTATCAACTTACTTTGCACGTAGAAAGATTGGTTGGAGTTTGGAAAAAACCTTGACAGAAGATATTAGACGTCACGCAAAACGTTGATATATTTTTTAAACTAATATACAATCCGGCATGGAGCTACAATGGGGAACGTAGCTCTATGTCGTTAATATCACTTCCAGAGGGTGCTAAGATTCTAGGCATCACTTACAATGTTTTTTATCAACGTCTGCATAATCCTACATTCAACTATCCAAAGGTAATATACTCAAAGAATGTTCCGATGGTTAGGAAAGAGGATTGTGAGGAATGTGCTAGACAGGAAAAAGAGTTTAAAGCAAATCATATCTCTGTCAAAGAAGCAAGTAAAAAGATTTTTGGTGATGCGCATACATTATCTGCTATCAGATACTACCGCCCTTATTCATTTCTTCCTTTAATCGTTAATCGTAATAAGCCTTATCTTAACAGAAAAGATTTTGAGGATTTCTATGAGCGTTATTGCTCTGGAAGAAAACTAATAAGACTCAGAAAGATTATTAACGTGACAGGATTAGGAAATACCGTACTGTTTTATTACTTCCTTAGAAATACAGGATTCTATGAGAAAGTGAGAACTTTTGTCTTTTGTAAGAATGGCAGAAAATACTATAATCTAGTTGACGTGAATAATTGGCTAAAAGAAAATCATCTTCCTCAGATAGACAAATAAAGGTGACTAAAAGGCTACCTATCATATTCGATATATCCATAAACGGCATATCTATGCGATAGTTGAAAGTTGGTAGGTAGCACCATTTCAGAAAAACAACTCATTCATTCCTAAGAAAATCCTTATATATCAAGCCTACATTTTATTTAATAAGAAAAAATTTAACTTAATTTGTAAAAAATTAGGTTGCAAATTAGGTTACTGTTTTTTATAATTTAAGAAAAGACCAACTTCCAACCAAAAACAGTCTAGTTAAATATACAGTGAGGTTTTCAAAAATGAGGATCAATTTCACAGATAAAACTCTGCTAACCTATGTAAATAAAGGCATTGACAAAAACACACTCTTTACTGACATCACAGGGTTGCGAGTATCAATCCGCCCAACTTCCAACCAACAGATACTTAACAATCCAAAGTTAGGTAGTATGGTAGGTATTCACTTCAAGGCTATATTCAACAAAGACAATAAACGTTACACCTTCAATTTAGGCTCATATCCTGTAATGACTTTAGATGAAGCTAGAAAGCAGTATTTAGAGATGGCCGTAAAATTCAAGTCCGGCAAGTACGAAGAAGAACAGGAACAGAAATTAAAGGCAGTCACTTTTGGTGAGTTGTACGAAGAATGGAAAGCAATTAAGTTTACAAAGATTAGTGAAACCACTCAGAAGAAATATAACTCTGTAAGTTCTCAGCATTTAAGAAGTCTACTCTCTTATCCTGTAAACAAGATCACACCTAACCTTGTGATAGATTTACTCAACGATTATTTAATCAAAGAGCAGAAATACAGTACCGCAGAATATGTGGCAAGCCTTATCCGTGCTGTCCTAGACTATGCTGTGTTCAAACAGATTATTGTTGTTAATCCCTTGAAGGGCATCTTAAACTTTATGCCTAGAGCTAAAACCACTCACTATCAGTCATTTTCTGATGCGACTTTAGAGCGTGATATGAAAGAGCTTTTTAAGGCCTTTTCTACACAAGATCATAAATTACAGTGTCTTTTATTTATGTATTTCTTTACCTTGCTTAGAAGTAATGAGTTACGCACTATTACTTTTGATAATTATTCAGAGGATAGTCTAACCGTTAAAACCAAAACTCTTGATGAATTTAGAGTGCCACTTTCAACACAGGCTCAAAAAGTGATGCAGTACATGATTAAAAATCATCAGCGAGAAGATAATCCTTATATCTTTGAAGGTATGTCTAAAGACGGAATTATCAGTAAGAATACTTTAAACAAAGCTTTATCTGCTCTTGGATTTAAAGACAGGTTAAGAGTGCATGGTATTCGTACTTGTGGCAGACAGTATATGCAGACTATTCCAACAGCAAAGGAAAGTATCATTGAGCTGTGCTTATCTCATGTTGTAGGTTCACAGGTTCAACAGGCTTACAATCGTGGTGATTATTACAATGAACGTGCCAGAGTAATGCAAATCTGGTGTGACTTCGTTGAAAAGTGCATCGGGGATAGTTTTGCATTTATCACTGATTAACTAATAAACAGGTAGCGGTAAGGAAAATTTGTAGCTACACTTAAAGTAGGTTAGAGAAATTCTAAGGAAAGACCCTCAAGGCAGTCAATGTCTTGGGGGTTTTGAGTTTTATAGGTACGTGAAAAATAGGAAAGAATGATGTTACAACCAACGGATTCAGAATTGTATTACCTCTTGACAGGGGTGGGAGCTTCGATTATGGCAAGTATCGTTAAGACAATCTCAAAGACAAAAGTCTTTACTAAGATGGGATTTCTAAAAATGGTTGCAGATGCAATATCCTGTGCCATTTTGACCTTGGGAATTTCCATGTCAATCCACGAATATTACGGAGCTTCACTTGTGTATGCTGTAGGTATTGGAGCATTTGTTGGTTCTCTTGGTAATACTATGATTATCGAGATAGCATCTACCCTTATCAATCACTTCCTATATGGTGATAAGCATGATTCTAAGTAATGCCGGTTTAGGATTTTTAAAGGCACGTGAAGGATATGATCCCAAGTGCCGTTTAGAAAACGGTTCATGGAAAGCACACTACGATAAGATTGGCAATTGCTACGATATGCCTTTTGGAATTTGTTATGACCTAGATGGTAGCGCAGTTCGTAAGGATTCTATCTGGACTAACGAGAAAGTCAACCATGTGTTTAAGACCATGTGTGCAAGATATGAGAATAAGCTAAACGAGATTCTGCAAGGGATTGAGCTTACTCAGTGTCAGTTTGATGCACTCTTTTCTTTTTCTTGGAATATAGGAATTAACGGATTCAGAGGTTCTACAGCGTTGAAAGATTTGAAAGCCGGAAGATTAGACAGACTTCCTTCCGATATGCTGATGTGGACTAAGAATAAAGAGTTAATCCCTAGACGTAAGTTAGAGGTTAAGTTATTTAGTGAGGGAGTTTATGACTGATGTGTTAGATCTTGACGTTATTCCCGAAACAGAAGTAACAGAAGTGCAGAAAAGGGTAGGCACGAAACAAGAGAAAAAATATCATGTTGACCTTTCTAATGATCCACAAATCTATGCGATAAAAGAAAGAACACAAGACTTACCTGTAAGGGCGGTAGACGAGAAAGTTAACGATGAAGATATAAGACGTATTCTCAAACGCTATGCTACAGATGAACGTCTTGATTTGTATACCATAGCCGAAGCCTTTTCTATTTCCGAAAGTACCCTTACCAAAGTCCTCAAATCCGATAAGTACAAAGAACTGTATCACGCCTGTAAATTAAAACGTGGTGAAATGTTTGTGCAAAAAGGATATGAAGTTGCTTCTACACCTTTTGATAAGATTCAGAACGGTGAAGAAGTAAGTATGGTTGAGGTCGCTAGTGCAAAGTTAAAAGCCCATTATGCCTTATCTTATGGACAATCTCTGAATACACAGTTCAATCCGCAGAAGGATAAATCCTCAGAAGGCGGTGGTATCAATGTTGTAGTTCAGACAGGAATACAGATTGATTTATAGATATGGCAACAGATATTCAAGTTAAGTACAAATTTGAAGCGAGAGATTGGCAGAAAAAGTGTCTTAATTCTTTAAAGCGTTTTACCGTGTTAGCAGTTCATAGACGTGCGGGTAAGACCACTATCTCTATCAATGTGCTGATTCTTACAGCGATAAAACACCCAGACAGGCTTTATGCCTATATTGCACCAGAGCTAAAACAGGCAAAGTTGATTGCATGGAAGGCGTTGAAAGATGCCTGTCAGCAGTTCCAAAATGTTCAACAGGGAAAGAAAACAGTTAACCTCTGTGAGTTCCGTGAGAGTGAATTAACGATTCGTTTTTGGAATAGTTCTGAAATTCGTCTGTTTGGTGCGGATAATCCAGATTCCTTGCGTGGTTCTAAGTTAGCCGGAGCTGTGGTTGACGAGGTGGCTCAGATGCCTAAAGAGTTGTGGCAAGAAATTGTTTATCCGGCTTTGATGGATAGTAAAGGCTTTGCTTTATTCATCGGTACACCAAAGGGCATAAACCTTTTCTCTGAATTATTTGATAAAGGTCAAGACCCTGTATTTAAGGATTCTTGGGTTAGTTTGAAATTCACCTGTTATGAAACCGATGCACTTGATCCCGAAGATATTGAGCTTTACAAAAAGTCAGTACCCGATGAAGTGTTTAAGCGAGAGATGCTATGCGACTTCTCAGCATCGGGAGCAAATCAGCTCATATCTTTATTCGATGCTCAACAAGCTACTAAACGTGACCTTGATCCTACCTATGTTTCACGTATGCCACTAATCATGGGCGTTGACGTGGCACGTTTTGGTGATGATAGTTCAACCATTATGTTTAGACAGGGCTTGATATGTTATGAGCCTATAACCTGTAAAGGCTTAGACTTGGTGCTCTTATCAGAAGTTATCTTACGTCATGTGGCAGAAAGACAGCCTAGAGCCATCTTCATTGACGGTACAGGTGTGGGCGGTGGTTTGGTTGATATTCTTAATAACAAGATTCATTTTGTATCAAGTCGCTGTCTTATCTTTGATATTAACTTTGGTCGCAAGTCTGCATTTGCACAATACAACAATATGCGCACTCAGATGTGGGATACGATGAAGAAATGGCTACAACAGGGCGGTGCGATTCCTAACGATGATGAACTCGTTTCAGACCTTGCTATGCCTACTTACGATGTTAACGATAAAGGCCAGATGATATTAGAGAGTAAGAAACAGATACGTGACCGTTTAGGCCGAAGCCCAGACAAAGGCGATGCTCTTGCTCTAACCTTTGCAGAGGAGATAGACCAGACTGATTACATAGATGATCCTATCAAGATGGCATTTAGGGAACGGCAGAACAGCATAGCTCAGTATGCTAATAATGCAAATCCTTTTGACAGGTTTGAACGTGAACGTAGCAACTCTTGGAGTCATACATGGTAACGATAGAAAAAAGCGATGTAACCATGATAGATGAAGATATGAACGAAGCTATCAAGCTGTATCTTCAAGGTTCAAAGGGTACAGTTGAGTATGCTATATCCTCAAAAGACTTGGATTGGAAGTTTTATCGAAAAACTTATGAGCAACTTAATAAGACAAATAATTTAATTTATATACGTGTCAAAGATGATTGTCGGGTTATTGGTTTTGCTGTAGTTGAGGTTTACCCGCACAGTCACTTTGACTTTAACGTGTCAGCGATAAATTCCATTTTCTTGATGGAAGAATACCGCAGACACGGTACAGGAAAACAGTTGCTAGAGTTTTGTTTTAAATGTGCTAAAGAAGCCGGAGCAAAAGCCTTTTATTTGATTGCACCTCACGGCTCTAAGTTAGAGAAAGTTTATCAGAGAGAATTTATCCAGACGGATTCTTTATTTATCAAGGAGCTGTAAATGTTTTCAATGTCAAAACTCAGAGAGATTTTTTTAAAGTCGGCAGAACCAAAGATTAAAAGTCACAATCAAGAGATGCAGAGGATTAAAGAGGACACCGATTTAGCAAACGAAATTGCAAATCAGTATACCAATAAAGCAGAGAAAGCTAATTTGTCAAATGCAGTCAACAATCCTCAACAGACAGAAGCAGACAATTCCCCTTCTTCAAA
>Ga0326512_10002092_pt1 | contig 14840 bp, 9 predicted proteins | sample 1_2617_0518_D_FD_203652 | JGI IMG/M metagenome (GOLD analysis project Ga0326512, IMG submission 203652) | Bovine rumen microbial communities from UC Davis, California, United States - 1_2617_0518 | ecosystem: Host-associated > Mammals > Digestive system > Stomach > Rumen | place: USA: California... | reverse complement strand
GAGAGCAACCATCGACTCTTCACTGTGCATACGTTTTCAAGAACCGTCGATGTTGTTTGATGAAGGCAAACAGGAATTGAAACCAAGATTCAAGGAGATTCTAAATGATTTCTTTCCTAGATATATCGCAGTTCTGAAACGTCCGGAATATCGCGACAACATAGTTGAGATACGTATCGAGGGACATACAAATAGTAATGGAGGCTACTACTCAAACATGGAGTTGTCACAGGACAGAACAAGATCTGTACTCCAATATTGTTTTGGTTTGATGCCACCAAATGATATTATCTGGATGAAGAAACTCGTAACAGCCAACGGCTTATCATCAAGCCATCTGATTTACAAGAAAAATGGTGAAGAAGATAAATTTCTGTCTCGACGTGTTGAGTTTCGAGTAAGAACAAACGCTGAAAAGCAGTTGGAAGATATTGCTAACAAGCGATTAATAAATAAGAAAAAATAATGGAAGATATATATGCACTCTTAAATATCAATAAAGGTATCTTGCAGGATTTCCACTTGCAAGCAGACCGTGCTGTTGACCATCAGACAGAGTTGGCCATCAACCGCGACATGCGTACCTTAAAAGAAATTGAGGAGCGCATGATGACAGACACAACAGTAAAAGTTTCCCAACAGACGATTGACGAAGTCATCATGAAGGTAATCAAAAATGCAAAGGAGAATAATCAGGATATGAGTATCTGGAGTATTCGTGAACTTCGCATTGTATCATATTACCTCATGAAATTGCAGGGCAATGAAGGCGCTTATCAGTATGCATTAACTCTTCTTGATACAAACTGGAGAGACTTATTTTTCAATGGATTGTCATTCTATTGTCTTGACACATGGAACATGATAGATCCTGAATTTCGTGCGCAGACATGTGAGCTTCTCAGAAAGAAGTTACAAGCTTATAAGGACAACAACAAAAAGTATATGGCGATGAAGAATCATGCTAATCTCTTTGATGAAGCAGGTCCACGACGCTTATGTGCTTTATTGACTCAAAAGAAACAAGATTTGAAAGCTGCACCATCGTACTTCTGTAACAGATCTGCTTCTATTAGTCAATCTTACTATTCTGATGTGATTGTTAACTTCTTTGAAGCCAACAAAATAACAGATCTTGACTATGTTGAGTCTGTCATTGAACTTCATGATAATGATCGCACCAAGAAACTGGTATTTGCAGATTTAGTTTCGCGTGTTAATGAAAGTGGTGACGAATTGAAGCGTACAAGACTATGCAAATTTGCTAACAGAATACTTGGTGATATTACATTGACTTCAACATGGGCACCTTTTATTGGTGCAACAGAAAAAGAAGCTCAGAAACTTAAAAAGGCCAAGCAACTTGTAAATCTTTGGTTCAATCGGAAGATTATCGAAACTTTCTTTGAAGTTTGTGTACAAGACAGAGACCGTAAGATCTTTTGGCTTAGGTATGTCGAATATGTCAGTGCCTTTAGAATCGTAGGTTCGACAGCAACAAAACGCTTGTTGCAAGGAGATAGCCGTATAAGTGGTATATTCCTGCCATTTTATATAGAGACAGAGTCTCGCACATCGCAGACTTCAGCTCTCGTATTGTTCATGAAGGACAAAATGATAGTTGAGTTTTCTGATACAGGTGCTTTGTATGTTTACAATCATAATCATGCAAAGGTTAAACTGGTCACTAATAAAAGAAGACAGATTAACAGTACAGCCGAGTTGAAGATTCCTTCAATGAATAATCTTATCGAAATTAGTGATTGGGGCTATAAGAGTCACTACAATGAGGGACGTATGACCCATCAAGGTTATTGGCAGGATCGCTTGAATGATTGGATGCAAGAAAAGGTATTATCTTCAAGTAATACGAGCGTATCTTTCTTGGAATCAAAGGACAATGATTTGTTTAAGGCAAAGCCTATTCCAAAAGAAGAATATAAGCCCAAAGCCAAACCAGTTGAAAAAACATTGTTTGATGATGTCCCAGAATATTTGAGACCAACGGCAAGAGTAGAGAACAAAGAGCCGAATGTCAGTAATGAGGCAAAGCACACTACTCCACCACCATCAAATAACAAGCAAGTTGTTTATGAAACCAGAATCTCATGGTCAATTTCCAGTAAATGGATAGCACATGACAAATGTAGAATTGTATGCAACAATAAAGGCTTCTATATAAACATTTCAAGAGGACAACAATATGTTCATATACGCCCTCTTGTTGGTGGAGCCAAGGCTACAGGTAGCATTTGGATAAAAAGACCGAACACAAATGGATGGCAACAAATCGTTCATTCAACAAGTGGTAGTGAATTTTCTATCGGCTACATAAAAGAAGCTGGTGGCGGCCTCGTGTATAAACAAGAATATAACAAAAATGATTTTATTAAAGTAAAAATTTAGAAACAATTATGTTAAGTCAGATTATAAACAGTAAAGGCATCATGTTCATTGTCAATTACAATGGTCACGACCTCCATTTCCAAGAATGGAAGGCCACGGATGATTGTATCTACTATTTGCCTCTTGCAACATTGGTAGATAATGGCTATGCTTATGCCTCTAAGGAAGGATGCTTGTTACCTTACGAGAATATATATCTTTTGGATGAGGATGAAAGAATACTTCTTGGAGTACCACAGCCATACGATAAAGCTATGCGTCTCGTTGGCACAAGTATGCTCAACTTATCTGACTTTGAATATAAAGTAGAGTTTCTCACCTATGTTCCTGATGGAGAATTGATAGTATGTGAGAGAGGTGGTAATATCTTAGTCAAAGGACGTGACAAATACTTACTCAATGAAGCTCAGTATGCTTTACTCAACAGAGTTGATGCTTTCAATTCTACACCAGAAGAAGATAAAACAACAGATTATAATCTTCGCTGTTTTGCAGAGATTAAAGCGCTTGCAGAACAGGCTGGTTGTCAATTGGACAGTTATCTTGAAAACGAAAATGTATATGCACCAGAGCGTATTAAGATTGAAATCGGACGAGATGATGAAGGATTTACAGTAGAACCAGCTGTTGATATTGAAGAAAATGACAAATTCCAAACGTATTTTGACAAAATGCGTAAAGTACAAGCTCAATATCCAGTTCAGCGTGAAAACGGTGAACGTGTTCGTATTGTGCTCAATAAGGAACAGAAAGAAAACCTGCACTATCTGAAAGAACAGTGCGGAAAGCACAAGAGCAGAGACGAAATTCAGAAGATGATAGAACAACCAACTGAATACTTTGACCCTAATGCTTTTGATTTATCAGAACTGTATAGTGACAGAGTGATTGAAATAGGTGTATATAAGCCAAAGTTCTATCCTTTCATTTGTCCATATAAATCCTGCTGGATAGCTGGTGCTACTGTTGAAACGCCCAAAAATGGCACAACAAAAGTCACCATTAACAGTGAAGAAGAATTAGAAAAACTGAAGAGAGAAATCCAATCAGCAAAAGAAAACAAAAAAGGCATTGTCGAATACAACAATACTCAACTTGATATCGAAGATGCAATGTTTCTAGCTCAAACTGCAGAAAAGCAGCTGAAGGATCCTTCACAGCCAGCAAAAGTTGAAAGTGAGAATGGCAATGAAGCGAGAAATGTACTCATTATTGAAGAAAATGCCGAAGAGTTGGGATTTGCGGTAAAGGAAAGAACTATAGAGAAAGGTGATAAATATACGCTTTTCACAGATCCGTTCCTTCAAGAAGGGTTCTCTCTTAAAGACCATCAAAAAGAGGGTGTGGCATGGTTGCAACACCTGTACAAGAGTAAAGCCAGTGGATGCTTGATGGCTGATGATATGGGACTTGGTAAGACTCTACAGATACTTTATTTTATAGACTGGCATTCACGCAAGTATGCCAATCATAAGCCGTATCTTATTGTTGCACCAATATCTCTATTAGAAAACTGGAAGAATGAGTATGAAAGATTTTTCATGCAACCCCGCATGAAAATCAACATGCTGACATCAAAAGATGTAACAAGAAAGTTCGATAAGAGCATAGTAGATAAGATGCAAAAGATGGATATTATTCTTACAAATTATGAGTCACTGCGCATCTCCCAATTAAACTTCTGTGCTGTAGAATTTGATGTGGTTGCTTTGGACGAAGCACAGAAAATAAAATCGCCAGGTACACTTGTCACGAATGCAGCTAAGGCTTTAAAATGTAACTTCAAAATAGCCATGACAGGAACTCCTGTAGAGAACTCTCTGCTGGATTTGTGGTGTATTATGGACTTCTGTGTGCCAGGTCTTCTAGGTAATGCAAAGGCATTTGCTGCTCAATACCAGAATCCTCTAAAGAAGGAAGATACAGACATTGTAGCTCTAGGCAACGAAGTTCATGACAAACTTGGTGTATACTTTATGCGACGACTGAAAAAAGATGCCGCAAAGGATTTGCCTGACAAAATAGAATTAAAAGAAAAAGTGCTTATGCCACCTGTACAAAAGGAGACATATGCATCTGTTGTGAATGACTATACGAGTGGCATACAGCCCAATATGCTCGTTACAATCATGCACCTACGTGAGGTTTCAGAGCATCCGTATCTTTATGATTCAACTCTTCTCAATCACGAAACTGATGAAATTGTTGATACAAGTGCAAGATTGCAAGCTACTATCAAGTTCCTTGACGAAATAAAGAAAAAAGAAGAGAAGGTTATTATCTTCGTGGAACGCAAGGAGACACAAAAAATGCTTCAGAAGCTTTGCCTTGAAAGATATGGCATCATTACTAAAATCATAAATGGTGATACACCATCTATTGTTAAGAGGAATATGCCAAACAAGCAATCAAGGCAATCAAGTATAGATGAATTTCAAGCTGTTGATGGTTTTAACGTGATTATCATGTCACCTGTAGCTGCCGGTATGGGGCTCAATGTAACAGCGGCTAATCATGTCATCCATTATAGCAGACATTGGAATCCAGCAAAAGAAAATCAGGCAACTGACCGTGCATATCGTATTGGACAGACCAAGGATGTATTCGTTTACTATCCAATGGCAGTAAGAGCTGACATCAAATCTTTTGATGAAACATTAGATGATTTGTTGTCTCGCAAGACATCTCTTGCTACTTCAACAATCTTTCCAACAGAAAGAGTTGAAGTCAAACAAGAGGAACTTGGTCAAATGCTGTTTGGTGTTTAAATGAAGGAATCAATACAATATAGAATATATATATCATGTTCTCAATAAGAGAATGAGTGTTATCCGCATAAAAGCATTCAAGAATATGGTACAAGATAGAATATACAATTACTTCGAGCGCAATCCACAACTTCATGTGCTCATCATCTTCTACAGGATGAACATTATCCAGAACGAACTGGATGAGATGAAGCAGTGGAATGACGACTATATATAAGGTGTTTGATGGAGCGTGGTTCAATGCCAAGTATGCCATCGAGAATGATTGGAAGGACAAGCATGTGGTTCTGCTCTTCCCGGAACAGGTTTATCCTCATACAGAGGAACAGCAGCTCAGTTCCCCCTACTCGATATGCTGAAAGCCAACATGGAATATAAGGAAGAGGACTATGCCAGCTTCATGCAGCAGTATAATCTTCCTGAGAAATTCCGCAGTTTCGTAAAGAAGAACATTGGCGAGATTATGTCTTCTAAGGTAAGCAACATCCTTAATGGACATATTGACAGCACTTCGTTTAGCGAAGATATGGTTTGCCGTGCCTTCATTTCCAATTATCTTGGCGAGAAGAAACTGCAGAAATGGGAACAGCTCATTATCAAGATGATTATTCTGGATGGAATAGCAGAAGAGAAAAAGCGCACTGACTTCTGGTATAAGCTCAGCAAGAATTTTGATGCTTCAAAGGCATTATCAGAAAAGTTGGATAAGCTCTTTGGCTTAACTCCTAACTTTAACACAGCCATCAAGATGAAAAACGTGGCTGAGAGTTTGAAGTACAATAGCATCACTCAGCTTTTAGACGCAGTACCGGGAGACACCTACAAACAGTACAAGATCTGCAATTCGGTAGTGCTTGACCAGGTGAACAAAATCTATGAGTTAGGTACACACAAACAAAAAACGTATAACGATATGTCAAAGCTAAGTAAAAATGCATTCGCAATAATGGCGATGTGTGAGAATACAAAAGAGCCTTTCGGCATCACAGTTGATCCTCGTGAAGGCAGTTACGCTTTCGCTTGGGCATTTAAAATAAAAAAGGAACAAGCGAAGAGAGAAGGTTACGACAAGACCCATGTTCGAGGAGCCGTTATGTTTGACGAAAACTTCAATGGCTGTCCTTATTGTGGATCGAAGAACTTCTATATCTGCAATAGATGCGGTAAAGTAGTTTGCTATCATGGGCAGGAAGTTGTCTCATGTCCAAACTGTGGTAGTTCTAGCACACTGCAAGCAGCTGATAGTGTAGATTTATCTGGTGGTGGTTTCTAATGATAATAAAAGACTAATGATATGATAGAACTAAAAATCGGCGAAAGCGTTAGTTTGACTAACGGTGCACAGGCTAAGATTATAAAAGAACTTGGTCGTGGAGGACAAGGAATTGTTTACCTTGTTGAAGTAAATGGGCAAAATATGGCCTTGAAATGGTATTTCAACAATATGGGAGACTGGTTCTACCGCAATTTGGAAGATAATGTAACCAAGGGAGCTCCATCCGAGGCGTTCCTATGGCCAGAATACCTAACAACGAAACAGAAAGGTACCTATGGCTATATTATGAAACTCCGTCCACAAGGCTATCATGAATTCGGGCAATACCTTCTTGCTCGTGCAAAATTCAAGAGTTTTGAAGCGATGGTAAATGCTGCGATGAAGATTTGTGAGGGATTCAAAGCTCTACACCTTTCCGGATTGAGCTATCAGGATTTGAATGATGGTAACTTCTTTATTCACCCTGACACAGGTGATGTACTAATCTGTGATAACGACAATGTTGCTCCAGAAGGTGTAAGTTCAGGTATTCTCGGCAAGGCCAGATATATGGCTCCAGAAGTGGTTACGGGTAAAGCAATGCCAAGCAAACAGACCGATAGATATTCTCTTTCTGTAGTTTTGTTCCTGTTGTTTTATGCAAATCATCCACTTGAAGGTGCTCGCGTGTTAGCTTGTCCATGTATGACAGAAAAGTACGAAAAACAGTTCTATGGAAGTGAACCTATCTTTATATATGATAAGGTCAACGACAAAAATAGACCAGTTCGTGGAGTACACAATAATGTCTTACGTCGTTGGAATGCTTTTCCTGCAATATTGAGAGAAACATTCACTCAGGAATTCAGTTCTAAATGTCTTAGTGATCCTAACAAACGAAAACTTGAAAGGCAATGGCAGAATGTTATCCAGCAAATACGAGATATGCTGGTTGTTTGTCCAGAATGTAAAGACGAGACGTTTGTAGAGGATGCTAATACACCAAAGTGCATGTGCTGCGGTAAACCATTCAATATAGCCGGTACATTACAAATCAACGACCGTAAGGTGCTTTTGACACCAAACACGAAAGTTTACGTGGATATGGACAATAAACCAGATATTCAAGTAATAAATGTGCCTGGAGACCGTTATCCTATACAGTTGAGGAATATCACAACCAATAATTGGGTTGTAGAGACTCCTTCAGGAAAGATAAGGTCAGTTGAGCCCAACATGTCTATGCCTGTAAAAGCAGGACTGAAAGTCAATTTGACTGGTGCCATAAAAGGCGTGATTATTTAACAGATTATTGTATAACATTTTAATATTTACTGCTATGGGACTTTTAGACAATGAAAGCATTCCAAGAAGAAAAATGATTCTTTTCTTTGTAATCGACACCTCTGGTAGTATGGTAGGTTCAAAGATTGGTAGTGTTAATGATGCTATTGAAAACGTTTTGCCAATGATTGGTGAAATTTCAGATGAGAATCCTGATGCGGAAATCAATGTAGCAGCATTGGAGTTCTCTACAGAAACTCGTTGGCTTTACGACGAGCCTAAAGGAGCGAAAGATTTCATTTGGCAAAAAGTTGAAGCAGATGGCTTGACTTCCCTTGGTGAGGCATGTGAGGAGTTGAACAAGAAACTTTCCCGTTCAGGTGGTTTCATGCCAACTTCAAGTGGAAGTGGCTACTTTGCTCCAGCAATTATTCTGCTTTCAGATGGTGGCCCAACTGATAATTTCGAAGGAGGCTTGAAAGTTCTTCAAGGCAACAGTTGGTACAAGAGTGCCATTAAAATTGCTATTGCCATCGGTGATGATGCAGACAAGGATGTATTGAAGCAGTTCACAGGTTCTTCTGAAGCTGTTATTACTGTCCATAACATTGATGCATTAAAGAAGATGATCCGCATCATAGCTATCACTTCATCACAAATTGGAAGCAAGAGTACCTCTGCCACAGATGCAACCAAGCAGGAGCAGGTAATCGATAAGGTTAACGAAGCCGCAGCTGATGTTGCAGGTGCAGAAACTGCAGCGGCTCCAGCACCTGCTGGTACCGACAGCTATGATGAATGGGATTAATATCTAATAATATAATGAATAGATGAACAGTATTTATTCTTATTGCAAGGGAGAGAGTCATATTCTCTCAGAAAAACCTTGTCAGGATTATGCTTATGCGGCGAGTTCTGACACGCTCTCCATGGCCATTGTCTCCGATGGTCATGGAGGAGAACGCTATTTCAGAAGCGACCATGGCTCTCATCTTCTTGTTGATATAACAAAAGAATCTGTCCGTTCATTTGTAGAGACTATTGCTGAACAAAAAGAATGCATCTTCGAGGAACAACCATTTACCCAATATATAAAGAAGACAGCTACAGACAGTCAAGTAAATTCTAAAGCTCATAAGATGTTGATGTGGTTATTCTCATCAATAATCAGTCAATGGAATGTGGCTATAGCCAAACATGCTATCGAGAATGACTTGACTGAATGGGAATTAACTCATGTAGAAGAAAAATATAGAGATGAGTTTTTGAATAAGCGTAATGATCCAGAAGCGACATTCGAAAAGACATACGGATGTACGCTGATGGCATACGTTCAAACTCCAACATACTGGTTCGCATTCCAGATTGGTGACGGTAAACTTGTCAGAATGAATATAATAAACGAAGTGCTTCATTGTGACCAACCCGTTCCCTGGGATAGCAGATGCTTCTTGAACAAGACAACCTCAATATGTGATTCAAATGCTCTAGAAGAGTTCAGATATTGCTATCAAGGAGACGGTATTTTCCCTACAGCAATATTCTTAGGGTCGGATGGATTAGATGATTCGTATGGTGATGGAGAACAACTTTACAACTTCTATGCAAATCTTTTCAAGCAGATAGCCAAATCTGGTAAAGAAGAAGCTTATAATGTTCTTAAACGTTCTCTTCCGAAGATCAGTAAAATCGCTAGCAAAGATGACATGTCTGTAGCTTGTGTATATGATGATTCAAACTTGGAACATGACTTCCATACAATGTGTAATTACCAGCGTGACTTATTACAAAAGGAACGTGAAAAACTTTTGGATGTAAACTCTATTCTTGGACAAAAAATAGATAGCTATGGTTCTGAATCTACACTTGATGAAAGTGCAAAGATAAATCTATTATATGCACGAAAGGATCAAGAAAAAGTGGACAAGAAATGGGAGAAAGTATATAAAAAGCTCAAAGAATTAGATAAAGAAGAGGATCGTTTTGACAAAAAACTTCATCCTCAAAAAATAACAAAACAGGTAAAAAAAGACAAAACAAAAACTTTGTCGGACATTCTGAAAAAAAAGTAATAGACTATGGGTACTTGTAAGTATTGCGGCAAAGAAGCTGGATGGTTCTCGCATTCACATAAAGAATGCAAAGAAAAGCATGATCAAGGTGTGAATGACTTTTCTTCTGTAGTTAGTGCGTATTTTACGATGCGCACAACTGCTGTAGGAGTTCAGCAGTCCAGACAACGTCTAAAGGTAACATCATACCTTTCTGATGATGATGTATGCAATGCAGCAGATGCAGAAATCAGACGCTATACTGCAAGTATTCATCGTCCTTACTCTCCTTCTTCAATGAAATTGATGGATGAGTTGTTGATTGCTATAGACGTAAACTATAGTAAAGTGAACAAGAATGGCGCAGTGAGTGAGTTTACAAAAAAACTAATGCGAGGTTTTATGGTTGAGTATTTTACTGGACATTTAACGTTGCCTATTGCTCATCAGCGATGTGAGAAAGTTCTAGAGAAATTCCCAATGATTCAATCTGACATTGAGGACGCTTATCTCTATGTACTCAATAAGGCTGCTACTAATTTTACAAGAAATGGTTCCATTTCAAATTCTGATCAACAGAAGATTGATGACTATGTTAACTATCTACAGTTGCCAGTCAACAACCTTCCGGCTCAGTATCAGAATAGCGAAATCAGCAAATTAGGGCAGATGAGTATTTTACAAAAACTCCAAAACGGCATAATACCATCGACCAATATGCCTGCTCCGATTATGTTAGGCAGAGGAGAAGAAATATTATGGACTTATAATGGTGTTTCTATGTACCAGGAGAAAACCATAAAAGAATATGGTGGACGAAGAAGCGGTTGGTCATTCCGAGTAATGAAAGGAGTAACCTATCATACCGGTGGTACTAAGATTAAACCGATAGAGCATACATTTATGGATTACAAAGGTACAGGTACACTTTATATCACCAATAAACACCTCATTTTTCAAAGTCCAACATCTGCACAGAAGGTACCATATTCTAAAATGATAGGTGTTACACCCTATAGTGATGGTGTTGAAGTTCACAGAGATGGAGCCAATGCGAAACGTCTTACCTTTCAAGGTTTTGACAGTTGGTTCTTGATGAACGTAATTTCTCTAATTGCAAATATGTAAATTATGGCTTGGGAAAAAATTAAGATTACAAGAGATAACGGTGAAATTGTTGATGCTCAAGCACCAATCATCGTATCAGCAAGCAGAAGCACTGATATTCCTGCATTCTATGCAGATTGGTTCTTCAACCGTTTAGAGAAAGGATATTCAGCATGGACAAATCCTTTTAATGGCGTGCAAAGCTATGTAAGCTTCGAAAAGACCAGATTCATCGTTTTCTGGTCTAAGAACCCACGCCCTTTAATTCCATATCTTCATATTCTTAAAGATAAGCATATCAACTGCTATATTCAGTTCACCATGAACGATTATGAGGACGAAGGACTTGAAAAAGGAGTACCACTGCTATCTGAACGCATAGAAACATTTAAGGAACTAGTAAAAGTATTAGGAAAGGGGCATGTCGTATGGAGATTTGATCCACTCATTCTTACAGATAAAATACGTGTCTCTGATCTTCTTCGAAAAATTGAGCATATTGGTGATGAACTTTATGGTTTTACAGAAAAACTTGTATTCAGTTTTGCGGATATCACGGAATACAAGAAGGTAAAGAACAACCTTGAAATGAATCATATCAATTATGAAGTGTTCACAGAGACAACGATGCACGAAATGGCCTCTGGACTTGCTGAGCTCAACAAGAAATGGGGCTATGAGCTTGCAACATGTGGAGAAAAAATTGCATTGGAACAGTATGGAATCCAGCATAATCATTGTGTTGATGATATGCTAATAGCAAAAATAGCATATAATGATGCTACCCTAATGAAATTTCTTGGAATAGAGGTTGTTTCTCACTTCGGTAAAGACTTTGGAGCAATAATACCTGAAGGAGCTATTGAACTTTCAGACACAATGTACCTCAACAAGAAGAAAGATAACAAGGATAAAGGCCAACGACAATTCTGCGGTTGTATAGTCAGCAAAGACATTGGACAATATAACACATGTCCGCACCTTTGTGAGTATTGTTATGCAAACACGACAAAAGCAACAGCGGTAAGAAATTGGAATAAACATAAATTAGACCCATTTAATGAAAATATTATAGGTAAGCAAAGCGAATGAGTTACGTTGATACCATAAGATCTATTATGCCTCTGTCTTTAGATAATATCATAAAGACAGCGAAGCAACATGTACCTGACGCATATCAACATGCGCCATGGAGCTATCCTGGTCTCAATCATGGTACAGCGATTCTCCAAAACGAAGAACAACTTTGTTGTTATCTCGCAGCCTATGGAGAGATGCACAAGGGTAAATTGAAATGTGCTTTAGCTAAATTTCCTTTCAAGAGTCTTGATAAGAATTTTGAAATCATAGACTGGGGATGTGGGCAAGGACTAGCCAGTGTTTACATGGCAGATTGCCTCAGATATTTTGGTTTAATAGACAAACTTCAGAAAGTAACATTAATAGAACCCTCTATCGCAGCTCTAAAACGAGCCAAACTGCATGTAGAACAGGCTGTTGGGGATGAAGTATATATAGAAGGATTAAATTGTTACTTGCCGTCTGTTGATGTCAGTTTGAAAGATGAAGCAATAGGTGGTCTTCATATAGAAGAACCTATCTGTATTCATCTGTTTTCCAATATTCTTGACATTCCTGAGATTGACTTAAAAGAACTTGCGCTTCTTGTAAGCTCATCTGGTTATCGTCACTATTTTGTATGTGTTGGACCTGTAAACTTCGGAAATGACCGTCTTTCAGCTTTTCCTCGCTACTTCAATATCCAGCAAGGCAACTTCTTTATAGACTTTAAAGCTGGACAATATAAGCAGTTGCCAAGTGGAAAATGGTATGGTTGTGTTGCGAAGGGATTCCAAATCATCAGGGAGGAGGGTAAACCATTCCTTATTCCCCTTTCGTATTATCCACCTAAGCAATTTCATGGGGCTTTCAGACTCGATGCAATAGAAGATATTGATAAAACGAATTGCAGTTCTCGAAGATATTGGAATAAATATTCGGCTTTTGAAGTATTGGCACCATTCGATATTGGAGCAAGCATATACGAAGATATAGACCCAATACTAGCGGTGTTGAGCAATATTGTTACTCGTGGTTTACCAACAAAATGTTCTCCTTTTATTGAAGAGACGCTAAATAAGGTTTTCGATTATGCTGAAATTACAGAAAAATATGGAACAATACGATATGGACTAAAGCATGACTCTGTTCTTAGTGATGAACAATTACTGAGAGAGATACCTATTGCCGTTGCACGAATTGAAAAAGTTATTATAGAGGCCGTACTGACAGGGCACATATCACTTTTCAAAGATGTTTGGAATATTGTTGTAAAAGAAAACGACGTTCCATGCTCTGCTATTGCCTTTACTGACCTTGCATTGATGTACAATCATCTTACTGCGTTAACAGCGGACTTTAAAGGAAGGAGCTTCCCTAAGGTAAACCTTCATGTTATATCAAAAGATTATGCTTCTTCCCCACTCCACCTAAGTAGTGTAGTATATTCAAACAGTAAGCAGATCAACAAAGAAATAACATACGATATGGTTATTGATTTTTCTATTCATGAGAAAGTTGATGCCGTAAATGTTCAATTCTCAGAATTTAAAGCAAGCAATAATTGTTATTTCAATGTTCGTTCATCTAACGTAGTTTATACACCACGTGAAATATATACAACAGACCGAATAGTATATCAAGCTATAACAACGGTCAATGATAACGGAGGCCATGATGTCGTTAAGGAAAATGAATTGCATTTAGCATATTTTCTACGACTTCTTTTCCGAAAGAAGGAATTTAGAGCAGGACAACTTCCTATTCTAAACAGAGCATTACAGATAAAGGGTGTTATCGGTCTTTTGCCAACAGGTGGAGGAAAATCATTAACCTACCAGATGGCCGCAATGCTCCAACCTGGAGTAACAATTATCATCGATCCTCTAAAATCTTTAATGCAAGACCAATATGATGGTTTAATTGCAACGGGTATCGATTGTTGCACATACATAAATAGTGAACTAAGTTCAGATGAGCGTGCTGCTCATGAGCTTATGATGGAATCTTCACAGGTGATATTTACATTTATGTCACCTGAGAGACTTTGCATCTATGAATTTAGGGAACGATTACAAAACATGGAAGAACTCCATGTTTATTTTTCGTATGGTGTTATTGATGAAGTGCATTGTGTTTCTGAATGGGGCCAAGATTTTAGATTTTCATATTTACACCTTGGACGTAACCTCTACAGCTATGTCAAGGCAAAAAACGGTTCCATTTCATTGTTCGGGCTTACCGCAACAGCATCTTTCGATGTCCTGTCAGATGTTGAGCGTGAATTATCTGGAAATGGAGCCTTCGTACTCGACCCTGACACTATAGTTCGTTACGAAAACAGCAATCGTTTAGAACTTCAATATAAAGTCGAGAAAATAGAAGTTGAGTATGCAGCTGATAAGTCATATAATCCTACAGGTTCATTAGCATCTTTGGGAAAGGCAGTCAATATTGGAGATACATTTTCTGTTAACACTCAGAAATCTCAGTTTTTATCTGCCTACATAAAAAAGATACCATCTTATATCCAAGAATTGCAAACAGAAGAATCTGTACAAAGAATACTCTCACGTTTTAAAGAACGTGAGAATTTAGAGGATTTAGATGGCTCTAAGCTATATGTAGATATGCCTGACGACTTTCTTGCAAAAAAAGATGAGTATAAGCAAGCAGGCATAATATTCTGCCCACATGTAAACACTACAGGAATAAGTGTCAATGTCAATTCGCAAAATCTAGGTCAAATATGCGAAGTGGGTACTTTTTCGGGATCTGATAAGGACGGTGCCGTTCAAAGTAATGATTCCATGGAAAATATGAAAAAATTCCGAGAGAATAAGTTGCCATTAATGGTCGCAACAAAGGCTTTTGGAATGGGTATTGACAAGCCGAACGTAAGATTTACTG